>Ga0315914_1002893_pt1 | contig 26285 bp, 10 predicted proteins | sample MpolenodulesMG_FD_203920 | JGI IMG/M metagenome (GOLD analysis project Ga0315914, IMG submission 203920) | Medicago polymorpha root nodule microbial communities from Los Angeles, California, United States - elongated nodules | ecosystem: Host-associated > Plants > Roots > Nodule | place: USA...
CATGGTTGTGCATTCCACAAAGCATTGCAAGCCACCAATCATTTGTATCCTTATCAAAGAAACCTTTCAACCTAAACGGACAATTACATTTCCTTGAGCCGATGCCTTCAAGGTTCGGTTTCTTCCTCATCTTAGGTGGCTTGTATATCCCACTCCTTCCACATTGCATCGTCAAGTACAACCTTTTTATATCAGATTTATCTATACAAACACTAAATCCGGACCTTACCCCTTGTCGATGAACCCAATCAAGCAACTCTTGTCGCTCTCTCCATCTTGCATTTGTTGTAAAAAATGAGGCGGTGTCGCGACCTTCACAAACAACACCGATAGGTACCACTTTAGGTTCTTCAATTTTACCAATGCGAGCTTGAAATGGAATTTTGACTTTAAACGGTTTCACATTAACGGTTGGTTTGACATCGCCGGAACCTTCGCCGGAAGCCTCACCGGAAGCTTCATTTTTAGCCGTTTCGGTTCAACGTCATCACCCGCCACATTGTCAACCATCTCACTATATATCTATTGAAAAAAAAAATTACAAAGGAAGAATAAATAAATTACTTGTGGAAAGCTAACCTAGAACAAAAGTGGCGCAAACAATTCAAAAAACAAGACCCTACAGTGGCGTGACTTAGGTCACGCAACACTTTAACTCTTGCGTGACTTAAGTCACGCAGCCTTTAACCCTTGCGCAAGTTAACGTGTGCACCAAGCCCCACTGCCTACGAAAAACAACCGAACCAGGCACAAAAACCAGCTAAATGAGATGATTTTTGATGATACAATACCTGATATTTGATGCTTGATGAGCGTAGAAACTTGCTTCCTGACTATTTGCAATGGTTTGGGATGAGGATTTTGACCCAAAAATTCGCACTTTTGGGTTTTTGAAGGTGGAGGGAAAGAAAATGGTGCTTGGAGTATGGACTGATGGATTTTGTACGAAAATAGTAACTCTGCGTTACTTAAAATGCGCAGGGGCAATTTGGGCATGGCTATAGGATGCGAGTGTTTTGTGCTGGGGAAGAGCATAAATCTTATCGAGATATATAGTAAGCTATATATACATGACGAATTTTCTGTTCATCTAACTGTACAACTTCCACATTGTTCTCGTTTTATTGCCAATAATAGCATATCAAAAGCCTTTTAGTTCCACTCTCACTTTACAGATTTCCTAAAGAAGAAAATAATGTTTTTCAGTAGTGATAATGTGGAAAAACCAGTCTTCACGCAATTGACATATTCCATCTTAGCTAGCATGTTCAGTCGCGACATGCCACCTCATGCACTAATACATACGCTGGGCTAGGGTATACGTTTCGACAACTCAAATATGCATCACATGCGCCCAATTTCAAAGACTAATCCTCTTGAAGTCTTAAGTTTGAGCTAAAAGATAAAAAGTTGAAGGTCTTATATTCAAATCTGACAAAAGATAAAAAAAGTAATCTAACAATGAATCACTAACATTTGTCATTTAAGAGGAAAAAAAAAAAATCTTTAAAATAACTGAGATCTATTTAAGGAGTTGACCTCCCCCAACAAATGTTTCTTCATACCGTCAGCCTGTAAACCAAATGGTTAAGTGATGGGTTGGGTATACATAATGATATGTATCTAGAGGAAATCATAGTCGTAAATTTGTATTGATTTCCATGAAGAATGAGTGTGTTTCAACTACGACATCAAGACTTTCTTTTATGTCACTTGTCTCGTCTCTCCACAACATCAAACAAATAGCAACTGAGGATGCACGATCCATAATATTTGATTGCGATAGTTGGCAATATCAAGAATTGCGATACAATTTAAAATCATGGTTGTATATTATCCAAGTTCTTGATGGTAAATTATTTCACATAAGCTGGCGGGAATCAAATATCATTATTATGTTCCACTCTCTCCATCGTGCGTTTGATTGCTGTGTTACGTCTTTGCTTTGTATGCTCTCTATTGATAGTAACTTGCTAAACATTTTGGTTTCTGCTTACTTCCACTTTGTAGGCCAAGAGAAGATTATGTAAGATTAATTATTAATCTATTATGCGAATTAATATTAATTATGAACTCCTTCAAAAAAAAAATTAATTATAAATTATTTTAATTATGGTCTATGTACACACAATTTCTTTACATGCAATATGTTAGATTGTAAAATAGTCGTCGGCACCACTTTTATTAATAATAATTTCACTTTACCCAATTTTTGTTTTAAAATTATATGCATGTTGGATATGAATATTAGGTCGTGTTTTGATCTTAAAACCATAGTCGTCTATATATTTATAATAATTTACCTACTTCTGATTTGATGAGTTCCACCTGTTAAAAGTTTGTCCACTGAATCTTCTTTGCCACTATCTTGGATTGCACATGTTGATATAATAAGGGTAGAGAAAATGTTTTGGTTGCCACCAAAGTGACCACTGAGGTTAGCATTATTGCTGGTTTTCTGCCTTTAACTTTTCTCTGCTTCCTTCCTGCCACGATGTGTTGATTTATACTCGGGTTGCTTTTTCGCAGGAAATGCATTGGACAGGGCCCAGAACTGTGATTGGCTTGCCATTCTAAATTATACACTACTCAATATATGTGGATTGGATTGCATCAGTTTTGATGAGCAAAGATGACAAAATCTTGAAGTGCAAAGAAGACAAAACTTGATTATGAGAAATAATACTTCTTATGCAAGAAAATAATATTCCTAATTAAATGGATTATCTTTTCTTCTCTTGTAGGCCAACAAGGCTTATTCCTTTGCTATAAGTAGGCAACGCCTAAAGCAATGAAGGGCAGTGAATATTTTGGTCGAAAATGTATTTGTGAGATTATGTCTCTTCAATTTTGGATTGGATCATTTCTTTTGATCTTATCAAGAAATCAAGTTTTTTTTTGACAATCATTCCTCAAAGGCTTATCATTCATCTTCTCTCTAGAAGCTTGAGTGTGGCGACATCCCCCTCCATTTTTGTCTTATCCATTTTTTACTTTCATTGTCTTCTTAGTATTATACTTTAATTTTGTTCTTATAATTTTGCATATCTTTATTTCATTGTCGCATCAATTCTAGCAATTTATAATTCTTATCCTAATCATCATCATATATTAGGTATTCATTAAGAACATAATAATATGATGTGAAAACTCTAAATTTGGAGACTACTCTCAACCAAAGAATGACGTATAAAAATTGTTCCAACACATAGACTTCCCACAACCACCCCATGATTGCAATACACCCGCATTATCCAAAGCAAATATCTAACCTACCCCTCGCAACACTAAGACAAGAGTATAAGAGAAACAAAGATACAAATATAAACTTAAAGTGTTTCTAAATGATACATTTTGTAAAGAGGAACTAGAGCTCATATATATAGTCTTGCTCTCCCTCGTCTTTTACAATTTTAAGTAATGTGCGACTTTTTCAACATGTATATTATCAACCAACACCAACAATCTCACTTTGGCTGAAAATCAAAGTTCAAAAGATTTATCATACTGCAACATAAAAAGTGTAGTCATTTTTGTTTATGAACACATTAATGTCTACATGCACACTTCTTTTAAATGGTCAAAATTAGTAATTAGTTGTTAGATTTTTTTTTTTTTCTCGTTGAAGAAAAATAAATAATTAAAAAGCCTAATATTTTTTTTGACAAGAATTAAAAAGCTTATATCTCTTGTCAGTCTCATGCTACGGAATTCAATAAAAAAAGAAAAAGAATGGTGTGACCTTACGAAAGACTATAGCATGATTGGTGTACTAGAAGTGGCATAAGTTTCCATTGCAGATGGTAAGCAGATTCTATAAACAATTGATGCTTTAATATGAACAACAAACTTTGCAGCTACCATTTATATGAAAATGAAAAGGAATAAGTTAAAGCAAATTCGGGTTCTTTTTTTGTTTTGTCATTCAAATTGTCATTGAAGCCAGATTTTAACAGAGGCAGACCGCAGATAGTAAGATACTATGCTCTGCGTAAAGACATACATATATGCTGATTCTTGTGGCTTTTTCTGAACATTGACAGATCATGCCATATAAGGCCTAATAAACTGGCCTACAAAGAATATGCCCTCATGCATTATGTAACAACTTTATCAGCAAGTTTTTGGTTTTGAGGTGATAAAAATTGGTTTGAATCAATTCCAATAACAAGTTACCAAAAAGCCAAAATCATGTTTGCAAGAGAAAATCACTTTTGACATCCCCACCTTGCATTCAAACATGTACTACATTTTGCTCAGTAACTTTCTGTCCAGTTATTTTTTAAGGTCTATATATTGAATGCATATAGCTATTAATGCACAATACTTGAAGGTGATAACCAAATATTGTGTGCTAAAAGCATGATTTGAATCAATAAAACTAAATAAAACATTTAGTACATAAATCTGACCACTAAAGTAGAAACGTGTTGTTTCCACTGCCAAATGAAATTGACTCAGGTAATGTGAGTCCTTTCAATATACATACCATGCTTCTCAAATTACATCATTTTAGCAAATATCAAGTTTCTATCCATAATGATTAATTGTTAGCTCTTTAATAAAAAGAGCCCAAAGAAATAATCAATACATCATTACATTACTCTTCCATCATTCTCCTGGCCTTAACAGTTTTTAAACACCAAAAAAACTTAATGCAAGCTTTTGAAATTTCCATCTCCACACACAACAGCAAACAACAAAGGAGGCATTTCAACCATAGAAGAGGACCACTACAAAATCATCGTATGTGCCTGCCGGTGTTCAAAGGTGAAGCCCTCATGCTTTTGGAATGTGTATAAGTGATATGCGGAGTTCCATCTGGTTTCTTCTTTCTTCTCCCTTGTTGAGATAACCGAGAGTGATAAGACAAGATAGCAAAGTCGTTAAGATCCTGCAATGGTGTCAGAGCCTTCACAACTTCGTCCATGTTAGGACGGCTTTTAGGGTCTCTACTAAGGCAACTATAAGCTAACTGAGCAATTTTCTGCACCGCTTTTAAAGAATAATTTAGTTCCAAGCGAGGATCAACAAGTTGGTACAGTTTACGCTTGTCAGCTAAATACGGTCTAGCCCATGAAACAAGATTTTGTTCCCCGCTCGGACGCTTCTTGTCCATCGATCTTCTTCCTGTTAAAATCTCGAGTAACACAACTCCAAAGCTATAAACATCACTCTTAGAAGTTAAGTGTCCTGGTGAAAATACAAACAGAAAATTACATAATCGGTCAGTCCTCATAGGTCTTGCAAAGGTTTCTACTGCATTTTATGGTGCCTGGATAGATTATCGATGTATAAAATCATCATCAGTATACTACATTGTTCAATTTAAGAGACTAAATTTATATTTCAGAATTCTGAAGGACTAAATTCACAACTCTTACAATGTTAAGGACTAAAATGTTCATTTACTTTTTTCTTGTTTTTTCAAGTTGTTTACTGCTACACTTTTACCTGTCATGACATATTCTGGAGCAGCATAACCATAAGTTCCAACAACTCTGGTTGAAACATGGGTCTTGTCTCCTTGAGGTCCTGCTTTTGCTAGACCGAAATCTGAAAGCTTTGCAGTATACTCCTATAAAACACTATACATTAAAAACTAACAAAAAAAAAAGATAGATAGAAAAGCATTCTTCCTAAAAGACCTGATATCGCTTATTATAGTGCATACCGTATCAAGCAAAATGTTTGATGTTTTGAAATCTCTATAGATGACTGGTTCTGGACCATTATGGAGGAAAGCCAATCCTTTAGCAGCACCAAGTGCAATCTTCACCCTATTGGACCATGGAAGAGGTACAGTTCCTTCAAAAATTAGGCAGTATCAGCATTCTTAGTGTGAGACAAAGAGGAAAGAAAGCAAAACAGAACAGCAAGTTGCAATCATTTCATGTCTGTTATCAACAAACCATTGTTAATTGCTCCAACGAGTATTTCCAATAATAAGTGGAAAAGGCAATTTAGAACATTCTTTTATCAAGAAAGAATTACACAAAGCTTGTTGCATAAAGTTATAGACTAAACAAACCAGACCACTTTGTAACAATTCAGTGGTTTTGGTTTATTCTTTGAGCAAAAAAGGAAATGATTTGTGCTAGAATCTTAGAAATCTTTATAACATAAGACAGACATTCCATATAATTCTTATATCACAAGTTAAAGAGAAAACTCACTTCTGAAAAGATGATTTTCTAGACTTCCACGAGTCATAAACTCGTAAACAAGAAGTCGTTGATCATCTTCAATGCAGTAACCAATAAGTTTCACAAGGTTAGGATGGTGAAGCTGTCCAAGAAAATCAACTTCAGCCTGCAATAAACAAAGTGCGACGTTACATGCTAATCTCCACCATGTCCTGCACAATTTCTATATGACATCAATTTACTAACCCAAAGCCATATATTTTACTAACCACCCATTCTCTATGGCCCTGAAGACCATCTGGCTTCAAGCTTTTGACAGCTACTGTAACTCCTGAACCAGGTTTTGCCGGGGCAGTTCCACCTTCCTCAATCCATCCTTTGAAAACATATCCAAAGCCACCCTCCCCAAGAATGCTATCAGGTCTGAAATTTCCAGTTGCAGATTTCAGCTCTTGAAATGTGAATTGAAGAAGCTGACATGAAGCCTTATTTTCCTGAGGTGGAGGATCGGGATTATCAGAAGAGATTCTAGCTTCATTTGGAGGACACAGTTCTCGATTGCTAGCATTCAGGTATCGTGTCTCCGTTGCTGCATCAATCAAAATTAAGAATGTGAAGGATTCCATCTTAAAATTTCAACTCTTTTGTACAACAAATTAAACATATGATAGTTGCATTTAGTATTATAACTTCATCAATAATGAACAAAAATACTATTTTTTTAATGAGTAGGAATTAAACTTGGTACCCTAGAGTTTTTGAAAAGCAAAAAAAAAATACAATTTCTACCACTTTAAGTAAAAGAAAGATGATAGTCAAGGAAATCTTGAAAAATTCCTCAGAATTGAAAAGAAAAAATCAGATTTTTTTCACTCCTTAGTCCCTGTTAAAATGTTAAATTAAATCCTTCTAAATTTTATAAGAGGGATTATTTTTCCCCTGTATGGCCTATGTTCCTTCAAAAGGATTATGCAGTTAGGTATGCTTTTGGTGAGCATGTGAAAAAAGGTTCTGGAAAAAGCATGGCTAGAAAGCACAAAAATATCGTCTTTTTGACAACCCACATCATAATTGAATTCCAAAAAAACATGCTTGCCACACACACATACAATACATAAAAGTAAGCTTCGCCTAAAAATTCCATGATTTTAAGCAAACCCAGAATCAAAACCTGATGCAAGCTATGAAGCATAGACTCAGATACAGACACGTGGACAACGATAATAATTTGAAAAAATGGCATAATTTAATGTAATCATATGTTTTGGTGTCAGACACCAGACACAATTTGTATCCGACACCAGAACACGCCTAATCCGAGGGGTGTCTATGTTTCATAGAGAAAGAGCCAAGTGAAACATTTTTGGCATTATACTCATCCATAATATTCAACAAGAACAAAAACACCATGGAAAAAAGAAAAAAACCTGCATCATGAACGACACTAGTACGAGGGATAGTGTTAGGAGAGTGTCTAGAAGCAGAGGGTTTACAAACACCACGTTTAAGGACAGACCAGCATCCACACTTATTGTTATCCATCTCCATGTTCTTGTTGTTGTTGGGTTTTGGTTGGTTTGTTGTGATATTTCAGAAGTTTGTTGTCATGTTGTTGTTGGATTTGCAGAAGAGAGAGTAAGCGTGAGTGAAAAGGGAGAAGAGAGAGTGGTGATGGTGTATGAGAATGAGATTGCAGCAGGTAGGAGGCATCATGATCACCATCATCGCAGTGTGTACAAAAAGAACTTTTTTGCTACCACCTTTTTGTGCTGTGGGGATGGGAATTCAACACTTTCTCTTTCTTTTTTCTAACCTCTTTGTTTGCTCCAATTTACCAAAAAAACATGATAATAAAGCCCATGTTTGTCTAATAAAGTTTTTGCATTTGTTACTAGATACCTCTCATGTCTTTCACAACCATTATTCATTCCTATCACACATTTTGAAAGAGTAAACTACCAAAATAGTTTTAAGGGTGTCTGTTTGGTTCAGCTTTTATAAAAAATCATTTTAAGGGAACTGACTTTCGATAAATTTAAGTTAAATGTAAAGTGATTTATGTTTGGATGTTTTTATATAAACTGGATTTAACAGTAAATTTAATGATAGAATCCATTGTAGATGGCAAAAGCTACAAATTGTAGTTTCAAGTAGAATCAATTCTACAAACAAAATCAATTCTACTTTAAATCATCCAAACATCATAAAATCAATTCTACAATCTATATAGTTACTTTTTTACCTTCTAAAATTGAAATCAAACACGTGTTAAATTTCAAATTGGTAAAACAATATACAAGGTAATTCTTCTATGAGCATGAGCTAATGTTGTCATAGTTTATGTGAAATCTTGTATTGGGAGAATGTTGCGGTAACTTGAATAAATAAATGAAGATGAAGGGCATGATGATGGTGGTTGCACTTGTTTTTTTGAAAGTGTGCTTGGATATACCAAGTTTTAGGTTCGATTCGTCCTCATCAATTTATGTAAATCAAATGCAAATAGGTAATTGGAAGAATCCTTTTTAGGATATTTTGAAAATCTTGACTTGAATTGCATACTTACATCTAACATATCAACAATGATATTTTAAGGAATAAAGTTTTCTCAATTACTCTTGTCCACTTGTGAAAAAGAAGAAATGACTTATATATTTTTTGGACATAATATTTACTCATGAAATCATAATTTTTCTGTTCTCTTTCAGCTTCAAAATTGTCTTTATTTATAGAGAAACGTCGTATCACTTGTTAATAATATAGGTCACTCTGAGACAATATGATGTAGGAGGATTTCCATAGTATTTTTTATTTTAACCCAATTTTAGTAATTTTTTGTTTTTGTTTTAGTTTGTTATTTTCGGTCTATTAAGATTTTGTTATTTCCCAATTTAAGTTTAACAATTTTTTCTAGGGAAAAGTGTAACAGTTGTAGGCTGAAGTGGATATAATAGTCACAGGGAAGGGGGGTTTGAATTGTGACCCTTTTAAAATTAAACCTATAGCTTAAAATTGATTTTCAAGTTGTGAACTTAGAATAGTTAGGTTAGTGGAATGACTTCAAAATGTTCTGAAGTGTTTATGCAAAAACAGTTTAAATAAATAAATGTGTTTGTGTGTGTAGTGTATACCGTAAGTAAAAAGTATAGGGAAGAGAAGAAGAACACACAAACATTTACAGTGGTTCACCAAATGTGGGTTAGTCCACTCCTCACAATCTTGTGAGAGTTTCCACTATGATGCTTGAGATAATCTCTTAAATCTTGCACCTTACAATCTTGTTCACCTGAACAATTACAACAATTGTATTATCTAAGCCACAGTAGGCTTACAACCTTCTTGCTAAGTTACCCACATACACTTTATACTTTCTACTCAAACTAACACTTTAGCACCCGTAAAGCTAGATGAGACTTTCTTTACATTGATTTGAAGTTTGAATGAAATCAGATAGGAGGAAAGAATAGAGGGAGAAGATTATCTTTGAAAAAATAAAAGAAGATTGATTCACAGTCTTTGAGATTTTAGGAATCTTTGAAGAAGTTGTTTTGTGAAATCAATTTTGCTAAATCTTCAAACACTTTTAATAAGTTGTTTTCTTGTATGCTTGCAATGGTGTATATAATGTTAAGCCTTCCACTCCTTTTTATAGAGTTACTTGACCTCTTAGCCGTTGGAGAATGACCAACAGTCTATTGCCACATGTCCTAGGACCCACCAACTTTTACTTGAAAGTTTGGTTCAACATTCTGAACTTCAGAATGTTTCTGGGTTACAATAATGTAGATCAGAATGTTGTTATGTTCTTCAGGATACTTGAGAATGTTGTTGTGTTTATCATGATCTTATATCTGGGTTCATCACACATGAATGTATGATGAGTTTATGGGTTCATCAGGTGCGTGTCAGATGAATTTCTGGACTTTGTCCATGAGTAGTGTCATTTGCACATACTTAAGAATGCTGTTAGACAATGCCTTTCCAAATTTGCTTTGGAATGTGTGCAGGAGAGAGGAAAGTGAATCTGCATCTTCATGCCTATGCTTTGAAGGATTTGTGTGGTCCATGTAATGTACCAACTCCCATACGTGTCTAATTCTGATTGAATAAGACAAGATCTTCGCTTTTTGCTTTTGCTTTCACTTTTCACCTACTATACTATTCACAGTTTAAAGCATGTGCTGAGCTGAATATACTGATCTTCAGAATGTTCCTTTTGTTTCACTTAGGATGATTTGTAAAACTTCCATTTGATGTAATTAAATCCTAATAGTGAAACATCAATGAAGTGTAGTGTTTGTAACATATAGGATGATATTCTTATTGAAAGATTCCTCGTACTTCAAATGTTCATAGTCTTAAATGAACATTGAAGATCCTTTTTGACATTAATCTTGCAAATGCCTTTATTGTTTGATTGATTCATGTCAATGTACTTTACTGGGCATTTATTCATGTCACGTGTGTCTTGCATGTTCTTGATAATGTTCTTGAGCTTCTGAGCCTGTATAAGAACAACCTTCCGAACTCTGCTTGAACATTCTGAACTATGAGTAACTTTCTGAACTCAGAGTTAGTTCATAAAACCAAATGTCCTTTAATTTCTTTTATCTTGGTATGATTTGAACCTTGTTCTTGTCTTAGTTAAACACTCAAGAGCACAAGTTAAATACCAATAAATTAATCAAAGTTCATTAATTCCTTAATCATCAAGGTTTATTATCTTTAAAATTAATTAGAGATTTTACCTCAACATAGGTAACTTTTATTTTTTCAATAATATTTTAGAGAATTTTCTCAATTTTTAATGGATTCCGGAATCATATTTTCACAAGCTTACAAACTTATTTTTTTCCAATCTAGGTTTAACGCCTGTTAACCTACACTTCTGACTTTGTCAAAGCTATCATAAATCTTGAATGCATCATATTACCCCCTGTTCTAAGATTCGTGATCATTTGTGCAAGGGTTGGAGGCCTGGTGCTCCTTTCGAATATATGTTTCTTACAAAAAAAAAAAAAAAAGAATGGTGATAAGAAGGAAAAACTAGAACAATTGATTTATGATATGCTGATTTCGCTTTCTAGAAGGATTATTTTAAATTTATTTTAACTACGATATCGATAGCAAAAGTTCAATGATCAATTAAAGCTAAAAAATCGTGATTTCATAAAGGAGAAAAGATAAGCATTTTACTCTAAGGCGTGCAATACAACATACAAATCCTTATTGGGTACTGAATAAACATAAGGGATTTCCATACATTGCTTTCACTTTCCTCTTCTTCACATGTTAGTTGCAAATGACACATTTGCACAAGATATCCACAAAGGTGAATTGCAATATGTAAGCTATCTCGAAGATGCTTGTAATTAAGCGTCAATTAAGCTACTCTAATTAGACAATTTAGGGTCATATCATATATCATTGTTTGGTCAAAACTAATAGAAAGATGGTCAAGAACATATTTGATTACATTTGCAATCCCATCACTCGTTCTCTCTCTAGGCATTGAGGTGAGATATAGATTCCTATATTGGTTACCAAATGGACCTGTAACATGTGGGTTTCTCTTCAAATGGTATTTTAAGGGGAGAAAGGAAAGAGTGAGTGGGGAGGGTACTTGGTGAGAAGTCATTTCATCAAACAATTATAAACAAAATTGTATTCTATAATGCTAAGCTTAGGGCGATCAAAAGCAATTTGAGATGGTATTATTATTTGTGTTAACATTTCAATACCCTGCAATTTTGACGAGTCTATTACTTAATATATACTCCCTACGGTCATATTTATAAGCAAACCAAATTTTTTAATACATTGAATAATTAATGTATCTGATATATAAAACAAGAGTGAGTACTTATTTATTGTTTTGTTATTTTTTATATTAATTATTTTAAAGTAAATTTTAATGCTATTCAACAAACTTTAGAGTACCAAAAATTTAAATTAAAAATTTAGTTCTACATTGTTGTTGCAACTTGACAAATTTTGTTGGAAAGGAATGATACCAATTGCCCCCACTAAGTTTGTGGGTCCTAATCAATGACCCCCCAACACTAATACATAGAATAAGCGCGCACACAAAATGAGGAAAGGAGGGAGGTTTTGGAAGTGAGCAGTGTAAGACACTCAAAGGCATCATATGGGCTAACAAGAATTCCTTCCTATTGTTGGAGGGATAAAGTTCGCAACTAGCAAGCCAATTTTTTGTGCAGAAGTTAAATAAATATTGCTCATGTGTAAATTAGTTTTTACCATTGGATCAATAAATTATTCCTTATAATTATGTGAGATATGATACAACTTGTTGATCTAATAAAAGAAAAAAAAGCTCTTATACATGATGCAAAATCATATTACATGTATATGTTAGACAACGCATATAATATTGTGCATAATAAATTTTCCTCACCTTTAGAATTGAATCGAGTGCTAACTCCACAACTTTTGGGGGAATTATCCAGTGCCCAAAAGTCCTAGTACTATTAGATTCCACCCCACCTCATCAAATTCAACGGCCAAGGATACATAGATGAAGTATAATAATTCAAGGAGGAAGTCCATGTTAACATCCTATGAAAATATGTAACCAAACTGAAATATCAACTAAAATATTGTAGGAGACATCCTTCACCCTAGAAGGTGTCATATATGTATCATAAAAAAGATTAATGTTGAGTTTCAAATACATACATCTCAATCCATTTTTCAAGTTGTTTGAAAAGTCAACTTCTAGATAGATCAAGAGGCAACATATAGTTTAGACCACAAAAAAGATTGGTCCAACTTAGACCAATTTATTTGAATCATTGATCAAATAAGATACACAAATTTTATTATAGTCCACACACACATGATTAGTCTCCCACTCTTCCATATCTCTCTCCCTCTCTAAGAAACACCACTTTTCGGTTTCACCGTAAAAATCAATTTCACATACACCATCACTCATATTCCTTTTTGCTGCAATTGCAAAGCAAAATCATAATATATATACATTCTTTTTTGAACTTGAATTGATGGTTTGTCCATTATTCATCAATCTTCACATCTTAGATAAACTAGATTTACAAAAACAAGAAAATAGAATTGGTAGAACAACTTTTAGATCTAGCACTTGAAAATTGAAACACAAAAACCATTAAACATTTTAAATATAGCAACTTTGATTACTAACCCAACTCAGAAACCAATTTTATATTTTTGGTTGGATTCCATAATTTTTTAAAATCCGCGTGAAACAGTCTAATAATAATATTGGAGAATCCTTCTAAGAATGAAATCTCATCCATGTTGCCCTTGTCACACCACAAAGCTAAATAGGAACAAGGAACAAAAAGAAATCAATTGTATTTTTTAGACCATTGTTGGAAGGAGAAAAAAAAAGGCCCATTGTTGCAAGAGTGAAGAAGCTCAAAGGAGAGAGAATAAAGGAAAAGTGACGAGTCTTTTTGGGGTTATAATTCAAGAAAGTAACTTTCACAAATTTGTGTGTGCGTCTGTTTTTGGGGTTATAATTCAACCAATTTTAGCTAAATAAGTTAACATATTATCAATTAACATATTACTATTTGTCATTTGAAGAAAAAAAAACTTTAATGAATTTGTGAATTTTATGCAATAAAATGTGTTTTTTAAATATTTTTTTATAAGGAATTCTTTTCTTTGCAAACTTACTACCTCTACCTTGAATATTATTAAATGAGTTTGGGTTTCATTTGAATGATCATGATGTTTTTCTGATAATTTCTAATCAGTAAAATATACATATAGGCCTTAGCAGTGGTTAAAGTCTAGTAATCAATGTTAAAGCATCCAATATTTTTCTGATAATTTGTAGTCTAAATTAAAAAAAAAAAAATCAGTAAAATATACATCTAGGCTTAGCGGTGGTTAGAGTCTTTAATTAATCCTTTTTAGAGCATCCAATTTTTTTGTATAAAAAAAACACCCATTTTAAAACACAGTAACTTACCTTTTTATTTTATCATCACAGGTCAAGACATGATATGTTAATTTAGTGAGTGCAAACCAATTATATCCCAAATAAATGTTATTTTACTCCGCTGAAGCTCTAAAACAAAAACACACAAAAACTGTTTTAAAAAAATATATTAGAGAATCGAAACACTACACCAACTTTGACATATATGAATAATAGAATCATCCAAATTAAATACAACCAAAGCCTTAGCATTACAGAAAGTCAAATGTCTATGAATAACCCATTGTTAAAGGATCCACTTTAAAACACACTCATGCGTCAAGGTTTCATACATAATTTTAATATTAGTGTAGAAGTTTCATAAAATAAATAGTGTAAAAGTCTACTTGAAAGTTGTTTAATAAGCAAGAAAAGCCTGTTAATAGGATCGAATAAACTAACAAGTGGTTGCCTTGCTTTGATGTGAACCAACCTAATGATTGGCGAATCCGAAGAACCAATTTTTAAACCAATAAATTTGGTTCAATTTTTGTCAATGATCGAATTCAAACTAAATTAAACCTATCAAACTCAATTTATGTTGTTCGAATACTAGTTTCACGTCACTCAAAATCGATCATCTGTGATCCAAACCTAACAATTAATTTTTATTAGTATTATTATTTATTTTATTTCATACTATGTTAGTAATTTTTTTTAAGGAAACTAAGTTAGTATGGTTATCTGAAAATAAATACGTTGTGTTAATGTGTTTTTTAATGATTATATATAATTCTTTTAAAAAAATGATTATATATATTTTTTTTCAGTGGAGTTTGATAGCTTGTTTTAATCATGTAAGAAATCTAATGAAAAAAGTTGATTTTTTTTTTTTAAATATCAATCCAATTGTGTGAATTGAACCAAATCATTTCAACATGTTTTCATTCCTTCGTTTCAAATTTCGTGAAAAAAGAAATTCAAAAACTGAATTAAAACAAAAACAATTACATTTTTAGTGGTTCAACTTTTTTTCTTTTGGTAAAAAAAAAAAACTTTTTTTCTTCAAAAAACCATACCAAACCAAAACAAATTGTACATTAATACATTATTGATCTTGTTAACGAGTGTCCTGAAACACTCATTGAGAGTTCTAAAAGAAGAAATTATTTTATAAAAAAATCGAATATTTCAATGCATTCAATTACACATATTTTTATAAAAAGTTATCATTTAAGAGTTTTAAAGAGTGTTCCGGGAAAATCATTAACGTTTTCCGTACATTAAATGCACTTAGGCATGACAACTAAACCCATACCCATGGTTACCCGCCCAAACCAAACTCAATTTGACGGGTTTTCCCCGTTTTGACCGGGGTTTGGTATGGGTTTGGGTTTACCTCGATTTCAAAACACGGGTATGGGATGGGTAGCAGGTATATAGGTACCCACCCCGAACTCATACACAAACCTGTCCCGAATGTAGAAAATTACTTTATAATGATATGCCATGTTATTTTGTTTATATTGTCGTGTTATAAAAACTACCATTGATATTTAAAGGAGCAACTAAATCAATCAGTCTAACAAATGTTACAGTGAGCATATTACTGGATAATTCATTACAACATTTCTCTAAGGGTTGCAAAAATAACTTCTATTTTTTATTTAAAAAAATTATTCAATGCGGGGACGAGGATGACTTCATGGGCTGGGGTGGGCGACGACCCACCCGGAAAAATTAAAAAATCAACGATTATAGGTCTATTTTGCGAGATTTTATACAATTTTATGTCGGTTTTAGGTTTCAGTTGATCCAAATTCCCGCAAAGTGATGTAGTGGCCCACCCAAAAAATTTAAATAATTCAATTATAGGTTTATTTTGCGAGGCTTTAGACAATTTTTCAACGGTTAATTTTAGTGGTCCATCCTAACTTTTTTTTCTAGCTCCGCCACTACGAACCCATCAGGGACGGGGATACTCGAACCCATCGGGGACGGGGATGAAGTCAATTTCTCTTGGATATGGGTAAAGTAACAGATAAGTATTTGAGAATCGGGTACGGAGACGGGGAATGTAAAACCCGTCCCGTCCCACCCCACCCCATGCCAGCATGCACTTTTGCTTTTCTAGATGATGCACTTTGACGAAATGGAGAAAGACACATGCAACACTATCACTCAAGGAATAAAGATAATTAAGCCCACGCGTCAAATTTTTACTCATCTTCTATAGGTAAGATACTGATCTTATGGGCTTTAAACATGTTTTATTTTCTTAATTAGACCCTATTTTGCATTGTTTTAAAAATTGAATCGAACTTTAAATTGACAAGACCAGCAAATCATAGTTATATTACTTTAAACTGCTCAAATCTGAATGAAACTACAATCGTAATGCTCAAAAAACTGAACGGTAGATATAATAGTTTATGGTTCAACCTGATTGAATATGTTTGATTTTAAAAGATTGCAATTTGGGGTTAGTGAATCACATGCCCTTAATCAAGCCAGTGGTGTGTGTATTTTTATCAATGGAAAAAGAATGACCAAACAATAAAAGAAAGACTAGACTCCTAGGTGTTGAACACTAAAGGCATCAGCCAAGATGGAAGAACAGTGAGTCAAAGGTTTACAAATCGAAAAACTTGGAAACTAATCAACAATTTACAAATACTACATCAAAGGACTACTTTATGTGTTATGCAATATATACATGAATGATGTTTTTGTTGTCATCTATGAAACACTGTTACACACACTAAACATAGACTTATAACGAGAATAGATATCACTAATATTTTACGAAAATAAGTGATTGAATGTAAATACATGTATATCGTGCTAGGGTCGGATAAGTTGTTATCATAGATAGTGAGGTAAGGATGGTAGAGGCTGAAATGAATTATGTGGCAAAGAACTTTGCTCCCCCATTCTTCATCATTCTCTTGAACTCATTAAAATTGACATTACCATCTCCATCCATATCAACTTTCCTAATCATCTCTTTACACTCTTCAATTTTATTTCCTTCACTTAATCCCAACGAACAAAGTACCAAAGCTAGCTCCTCCACTGAAATTAACCCGTCATTATCTTTGTCAAACACATCAAAAGCCTCCTTTAAATTAGCCTCCAATTCTTCCAATTCATCTTCCTTACTACCAACACCACCTTCTTTCTCTCCTTCACCCCCTCCCATAAACTCACTAGTCAACAAACAAAACTCATCAAAATCAATCAACTCATCTCCATTAGAATCAAACTTGCCAACAATATCATCAATCTCTTTCTCATCCATGAAGATTCTTATGTTCCTTAGGGATTCCTTCAACTCTTGCTTTGTTATGAATCCATCACCATTCTTGTCGAAAGTCGAAAACACTTTCTTGAGTTCTTCCTTCCCATAATTAGCATCCTTTTCCAACTTGGTCGTTGTAGCCAAGTTGGTTTGACAAACATTATTATTGTTAGTGGGAAAAATGATTTGAAGAAAAGCACGAATTTTGTTGGTAGGTATGTAAAAGATTATATTTATGAGGCCTGCAATGAAAAGAACCACTAGCATAAGTGTAGCGAGAACCATGGTTTGGCCAAAAATATTAATATTACAAACAAGAGATGAAGGATAAGGAAGAAGAGGACGGGGAAGGGAGCAAGGAACTAGATAGATATTAGAATAACATAAAGAGATAATGAAGAGTATACAAAACTTTGTATGCTTTAAATTTTCTTGGTTGATGTTTTTTTAATATGATATAATAAAGCTCCTATAGTAAAAAAGAAGTTTATGCAGGTTTGGTGGTGGTGCTTTTTTTATCCCCACAAACCGCGTGAACTGTGATTTTTCTTTCTATTCAAGACAAGAAGATATAGTAAATCTAAAAAATTTAAGGAATCCCAAAACTTTAAATAAGGACCAATTATTGTTGCGATGTCTACTTGTCTTGTCTTAAGTCTTGACTCTTGACTAAACATTTAACGACATACCGAAGTCAAATTACTAAAACAAATTTAAGTGATAGTATTATTCCTCATAAATCACAACGTTAAGTTTATGGTATAAATTGTTGGGTCATAAGGGGAGTTCTAAAACACTGCTGAATCATTATATTAGGCTAAGACATAAGAGCAGTTACACCATTATACCAAACATCACATATTTCTCAAAAACTTAATACATTAAGTATACGAGTAGTCCATCTTACTTATTTGATGCTCAACTCCATTTCCTATTCAAAACAAGACTTCTAAAGTTCCACTTAATACATCAATAATCTCCCCTCTAAGTGTAAATCAATTCAAACATCTTGATACGCTCCACATCAACTGAAAGTTTATTTGTCTATATAGACTTGAACTACCGTTGGCAACACACATCAACGAAACATATGGTATGACCACCATTATTAGAAAAACTTTTGATACAGAAATTGGTTGGCTCTAGTCAAACCATTGACTGATATCACTATAGGATAATGAAGGAGTCCTAAAACAACGATGGATCATCACATTGGTTTATAACAATCGCACCAGTAGATTAGTGCAACACCCAAGCATAATAAAGTATAAACAATGAAATTCAAACATTTTAATACAATAATTAGTACTAAAAGAATGCATAATTAGACGCCGACATTAGAATTTCTCTAATTTTATAAATGTAAATCTTATCTGAAGAACAACGCCCTTCTACATTAGAGGTCTCGTCGTCTCATGAACGATCGTCACAAATAAAATAGTAATTGTAGTTACAATGACCTTTAAAAAGAGGAAAAACTTATAAAGGATATAATACTAAAAAGTTTTGCTTCTATTCTCACGGCACCCTCCCCTTTATTCTTTTAATTATTTCTTAATATCCTTTGCAGCTGCAACTTTTTAATTCTTAATTCATTATTCACTCTACTAATTAAAAGAAGAAAGTTGTAGCTACAATGGATATATTGAGTGTTGTCAGAAAATTCTAATATATTACCATACCAAATCAAGACATCATACATATAACACAAACAATTAGCGCAAAAATTAACATTACTGAGGGGAGATGTACAAAAATACAAGATAATAAACAAACAATAATCGATGTACACATCTGGTTAGAATCTAAATGTATACATCCAAAACATTGTGACAACTTTGAACCATGATATGATTGATGTTAAACAACATCCGCCAACACATGTTGGTTCAATTTGTAAGAAGTTGATAAATACATCGCAAGGGCGTGAGTTCAAGTTTCACGGTTGGTTCAGTTGGTACAAGGACATAAGTTCAAGACTCGCATCCAATGTAAGGATTTCATTCTTAACAAACATGGTTTGTTAGTTACTAACTAACAAACCATTATTAATTTTTGAATAAGTTCATTGTATCAAATTGTTTGTATTTTGTGATTTCTAAATCAACTAGCCTCTTATTGTGACAGATGCTTAACTTAACGTGGCATAACTTTTCAAGATAGCGTCCTTACACTTTCCCTCTTGAAAATGAAAGCTGTTTTACCTTTTGTCTGAATGAAATGAAAACTGTTGGCAAAGGTAATGTTTCATTCATCTTAACTGTTTTAGTTCACTTTTTTTTCAGAAAAAGAAGAGAGTTGTTGTAAAACAGTGGCAATTTTCTGATGAACAACCTCCATGTTAGTCAGTTGGTGACTTCATCAAATTCACCATTTTTTTTTTTCGGTTTTATTTGAAGAAGAAGAAAAGAGAAGAAGTCTATTTAAGAAACATCAGAAGAGAATGGAACTAAAGTATTGTGCAATCTCTTGAATTTAATTAGCATGATTAAGTCACTAAATTAAGAACCATATGTCAAATTAAAATTAGCCACAAGAAAAAATCACCCTTGAGCAAACATACTAGCACAGAACAAGTGATATCACATTTTTAACCACTTTGGTTTAACCAGATTTTTCATTCTTCAGAAGCAGGTGGTTGTTGAGTTGCAGGCTCAAGAGGCACCACCTTGATCATTAGCAACATCCACTCAAACCCTTCAAGGACATCACCCCTTCTAATAGGTAAGGTCCATCATGGCTGCTATCACCTAAGTATATACCATTAACCCCAAGTTAATATATCATAGAGCTTAAAGAATTAGCGTTCAAACATCGTAAGAGAAAATACTAACAAGAAGAGTTTAAGATACTTGCTAGAACAGAGAATAATTGGTTAGTTACTGCTAGGGTATGAGTTTGATATCATCTACAAGGTCGGGGCTTCGAACGGTGGCAGATGCATTGTCAAGGAAGTATGGAGATCCTGAGTTACATGTCTTATTAGAGGTGCTTAATAGAATTCTGAAAACCTATTTAAGCTACTTTGCTTCGAACAGTCGCATTCTAGCTAGTCAAATTCTAGGTGCTTAATAGAAGCGTTCCCGTTTGACCAGGCTTTTTCACGGTCTAAAAACTCCTTTAAAACAAAGTTAAAATAAAGTTTTTTAAGAAAAAAGGTAAAACTGTTTGGTTTCTTTTTTTTTAGTAGTTAAAAGTTGTTTGGCAAAAATATTGTACAAAACTTACTTCTCGGCAATTTATTTCACAAGCACCTCTCTTCAACTCACATTGGAAACATTTTCTTTTATTTTTTAATATTATATTTCAATATGTTTTTTCTTTTCTTTTATTTTATTTTTTTGAACCGGTCCATTTTTTTTAAGGAGGGTCAATTTAATTTTATTATCTTTTTTTTAAGGAAATTTATTATCTTTTTATCACTTATATATTTAATTTCAATATCGTTTAGTTATCACAACCTCGTAAATATTTTTAATCACGCTGTCATTAAATGACACCAAATATTTTTATTCCCATTCTTCAACCTCGCAAATAAACACGCACACATCAGCGTTTAGAGTAATACTTTATGTTCGTCTGTCTGTTTTGTTACGCTAATGCATATATTTTTTTTTTACTGTTGCATAATGCGTATAATTATTTTTATAAAATTTTGATTTTAATTAAAAGTACAAGTATAGATGCCTAAAAAAATTATGCTTATATATATTTTGCACCTTTATATTGTAACAAACTATGCATATCTTTTTCTTATTAAAAAAACTAAACATATCTTTTTCAATGACACTAACAATGTAACAAATATAATATCATATAATATAAATTTCTATATTTTTGAATGACACCAAAAATATGTTATTCTTATAACAAAATTTGTTATAGAATATAATTGAAAAAGAAAATAACCAACTATTCTCTTTATATACACACACATATACACAAAATAATTAAACACACACACACGCATTATGCAACTCTAAATTTTTTTATACACAATAGCATAATAAAAAAACAGACAAACGAACATAAAATATTACTCTAAACGCTAATGGATGTATATTTGCAAAGTTGAAGAAAGGGAATAAAAATATTTCGTGTCATTCAATGACAGCGTGAATAAAAATATTTATGAGATTGCGATAATCAAACGATATTGAAATTAAATATATAAGTGATAAAAAGATAATAAAATTCCTTAAAAGAAGATAATAAAATTAGATGGACACTCCTTCAAAAAAAAATGGACCGGTTAAAAAAGAAATTAAATGGAAGAAAAAACATATTGAAATATAATATTAAAAAAAAAAAAAAAAGTTTCCAGGAGAAGAGAGGTGCTTGTGAAATAAACTGCCGAGAAGTAGTTTTTTAAAGTATCATTCAACAACTTTTGGTCAAAGCTCATTTCATTCAATTTTATGCATTCTAAAAAAAGTATTTTTTTTGGAAGGTACTTTATTGATATTGTGTTTGGTCTAACTTCTCTTTAAAAATGTAGAGAAGCTGATAAAAAAACCGGGCCAAACTATAGGGGAAGTAGATTCAGCAAGTACTGGTGCAGTGGCAGCACCAATATCCCAAATATGCTACTTGGGAGGATACCAGAATTATCATGAGTCAATTTCACAAGTTCAACCTTGAGGACTAGGTTGATATTGAAGGGGAATGTATTTATTAGGTCTATTGAACAGGGTTATAAATGAAGTCTCATCCAAGGATAAGACTCTAAAAGTACCTTAAATCACAAAGGAATGAATATCAATAAGAGTATTTTCCCACTAGATAGACATGAACAACTGAACATATATAGTAAACCAAACTGTAAAATCACAAAGTGAGAAGTACACAATGGCACAAGGAATTCACCTTTTGAAACATCATATGAGAAGTACACAATGGCACAAGGACAAAATCCAGCACTATAGAAATCCTGGGAAACATCTTTGATCAGCTTCTTCTTGGGCGTAGTAGTATCTGCATAATAAAAAGCACATGTGATTCGTTTAATTTCAGCGCGCAATAAAATCAACTTTAATTTCAACACTTGTGAGATAAGTTCAAATTACAGGATATAACATGCTTACATAAATCAAATGGCTTCTCTGGTTGTGCAATCACTTTATTGAGTAGATCAACTAAACTTTGGATAGTTTCTGATGGATTAAATGTAGCTTCCAACGTGTGATTATCAGGAAAACGAACTCTAATTACAGCCTAAAAAACAAGATCAAACCAAATGATAAGATAAGATTACCCCTTGTTGATTTTGTCAATATATATAAAATGGTCAGAAAAATCTAATTACCTTGGTTATCCTTGACCTGCAAGCTGCCACTTCTGCTTCTCTAAGACTTCGAGTCTTCAAAACTTTATCTATACATATAACGCATTTAAATAACAATGTCATGAAGGGGATATTTAAAGGACACATCTCTTGACAACTCAAATACAAGGATGATGATCAATTTTACCTTCCTTTTTAGTAGCCAAGAGTTTGTAATAATCTTTATCAGTCAACTCATAGAACTCATCGGTCTCGTCTTCTTTCAAAATAAATACCAACAACACATAAACTTAATCAGCAAAGATACATTAGAAAGATTCAAAATGCTCGTTTATTTATCGGAGGGCTTAAAAACCGTCAAAGCTAACTTGATATTACCTTTGTTTGTTGTTGCATTTGGTGATGGAGAAAGTGAAGATGTTTCAAAAACACGAATCTCTCGTCCAAATCTTTCTTTCATCTCTGCAATTGTTGCCTGTTGCCGTGTAAAGCCCGATAGTGAAAAAAAAAACGTTAAATGAAGCAAAGGATATAGGGCAAAAAAACAATGAATAGCCTATGTTATACATATTTCTTGTGAAAGAATTTCAAGATATCAGAAAAAGAGGATCCTAAAGAATTATTTTTTTGCTGAAACTTGAAACTGAATTCTTCATAACCAATGTTGTCTATTTATTTCAATTACATTAACAAAAAGGTTGAATTCTTCAACAATCACCCTTTAACACATCATTAATGTTGATTCACAAATAAAATCAAATAAACATAAACAAAACCATGAAAGAAACATGTAATACCGTGGAATAAAGCTGGGTTAATCTTCTCCTTTTGGTTGTTAGAGGAAAAGAGGCTGACATTATGATGATGATCAAAGGGTTGAGATTTGACACGAGACTGAAGAAGGAAGAGAAGAAGAATAACCGGCTTTTGGAGATTCAAAATAACGCGGGACTCATATACATGTGGACTAAAAAAAAGTTAGAATAAGTAAGTATTATGTTAATTTATAGTGATTTTATTTGGACGTATACTTGCTGCTCACACCCCAAAAAATCTAATTTACACCCCAAAATGACCAATATACCCTTTAGCTAAAATATTTTTTTTTTATTTAATTTAAATCCCTTTAATCACATTTCTTTCTTAATCATTCAAACCCCATAAACTTAGTTCACGTATTCATCATCCCCAAACACTCACACCGTTTTTGAAAGTCATCGTTATTTTCACGTATTCATCTCGCAAACCCCGACAAAGCCAGAAAGAAGGACTTACACAATATTTATGAACGTCTTCATCTCCTCGTCTCTTTCTACTCGCGTACTCTTCAATAACATCCAATCACGTAATATAAAAAAATTGATTGAAACGTAGGATAGAAAAACGTGAAATTAATACTAGTTTTTAAAACTATGTAAATTCAGTTTACATAGTTAATGTAAACTGAGTTTACATAAGCAATGTAAACTAAGTTTACGTATGTGTGTATAAATCTGTTCACGCGTACTCTACATAATACATACTTAAACTTAATTTACACTAATTTCTCATAACGAGTAGTTGTACATACCTAAACTGAATTTTTACTAACCTCTCATAGTTAATGTAAACTGAGTTTACATAAGCTACGTAAACTAAGTTTACGTCTGTGTGTGTAAATCTATAAATCTGTTCACGCGCACTCTACATAAGTTGTAAATAAGTAAAATGAATTTACACTAACCTCATAGAGTGAGTAATTGTACATACGTAAACTGAATTTACACCAACCTCTCATAGTGAGTAATTGTACATATGTAAATTGAATTTACACAAACCTCTCATAGTATAATTGTACATACGCAAAATCCAATTATGTTAATAATTGATACTTAATCTTAAATAAATAGAAACTCTTCGATAATGAAATTCATGAGATTCACTGACCTTTATGAATAGAGTATCAATCAAAGAAAAAGATGTTGATTCAATCTTTCATCTTGGTTGCACATCTATGATGGTTTGTGGGTCAAAGGGGGTGAAGGTTCAAAATGATAATGAAAAAAGGGCTTTTATAATTTTACATGGAGAGGACAATTTTGGTATTATTGTAAAATTTTGAGTGAATTTGGGGGTAACTAGGATTATATGGGGTGAGACTAGAAAGAGTTTTTTATTTGCTTTCAACACATTAAACAAAAGAAATCCTGTCCATAGCTCGGTTGGCAGGACAATACATTGTTATAAGCAGAGGTCGGAGTCACACACCTCATTTATTCACCTAAAAAGTGAATTTTAGTCACTAGACAACTTGATAAAAAAAAAAACAGCAATCTTTTCCAATATCACAGACTTGATTACATTTGTTTTTTTATTTCATATATTTAATTAAATAAGTTTTTGATACCTATACATATAAGGAATTTCATTTTTCGTTGTAAAATTTATTATTTATACAGATGCAAACATGTCACTTTTATTTATAAGAGCTAAAATTAAAAAATTCACAATATTAACATGGATTAAAAATTTGGGGCAATTGACCCGATTATTATACTTTCTTTTTAATAAATTTAACTATTATACTGTTATTTTATTTTTAGAAGAATTATTATACTTTTCTTCAACGATAGTTAAGATGTCAAGATTAATAAAATAAAAAAATCGGCAAAGATCAATGTACCAATTTGGACTTGAATACTTGTCAAAAAGAAATTTGGGCCTAAATAGCGGTTTCTAACAATACATGAAAAAATATTTGATTATTATTTTTCCCACCCATTCGCTTCTTGCACGTATTTTATTTTTTATTATAAAAATACTCTTTATTTGGATTATGAAATTCAAATCAAATTGTAGGGATTTTTAGATTCTAAAGTCCGAATTTTATTAAAACAAAAAAAAATGTGTTGTTAATGATGTCAAAGAACTCTGTTGACTGTCGTACGATCCCCGCAAAAAAAATAAAAGCAATTTTGAAGATCGTATGAGCAGTCAACAATGGTCATGATATCATAAAACACCCCTAATTAAAAAAAAGTTAGAAATAAAATGTAAGAACGAATGAGAAGTGAGGAAGGAATGAATATGTTGAAGCGTACGAGGCTATTTATAGCCATAAAGTAATATGATATTGTAACTATAGTAAAAGCAAACGTTTACCAAATCTAAACCGACCAAAAACAACATTAAATACACCATAAACCGTTTAAATACACCATAAACCGTCTGAACCTTTGGTGTAACTCCACCGTGCATAATCAGGGATGGTTTGGATTTTATATGAAGAAATTCTCAGAAATATTTTAGATTATATAATTCGAAGTGATGATGAAAAAGAAGGTGTTTCAAGAGGTTGTTTATTGAGCTAGATCATGCTTACTTTCCAATCAACATATTTCCGACAACAAATATCTAGCTCATAACAACCTCTTCGTGTTCGGATCTGGGGCATAATTTTTCACAGTTCTTTGTTGAGTTTTTAAGACGAGTGATGATGAAAGCGAAGATGTTCATAACAACGATGCTGGAACACATTCCCTCCAACATCACTCATCTTATAACCAACATGATCATAACAACATCTGACAAGGTGTTCATAGTTCTTTGTTGTGTTTTAAAGCAAATGAACCAAACATATATATA
>Ga0315914_1002894_pt1 | contig 26283 bp, 10 predicted proteins | sample MpolenodulesMG_FD_203920 | JGI IMG/M metagenome (GOLD analysis project Ga0315914, IMG submission 203920) | Medicago polymorpha root nodule microbial communities from Los Angeles, California, United States - elongated nodules | ecosystem: Host-associated > Plants > Roots > Nodule | place: USA...
TTAATATATTATAATATTGTTTTTTACATCTTGATTAATTTTATCAAAAAAAATCTTGATAATTGTGGTTCGATTCTTTGATTTTTTTGTTAAACTAAAAATATTTAAAATTTTGATAATTGCTTATGTAATGTCACATCCAAACACTTCAATTTATGTAAGTACTTTTTAGTGTACATATCCAAACATAAATAGCTTATCAAGTATAAGAGCTTATGATGTAAGCTCTAATGTTATAAGCCCTAATGCTATAAACATCTATATAAGTTGTTTATCCAAACGGGGCCTAAATATAGTGTATCCTGCCAAACCCAAAGCTTTTAAGTGCATAACACATTGAATAAAAGAGATAGTTCATTTTCAAGGTCGTCCACCAAACTAATTTCCATATTTGACTTCGAAGTCCTTGTTTACATTTACTTGGAAGTCGTGGTCGTTGTCTTCTTCTTTTTCTTTAATAATTTTCACTTCTAGGGGAAGAACAGGTTTTGCACAAAATATTTGAAAGTCTAATAGGTTTTACACTTCTAGAATATTTGAAAGTCTAATATGATCCGTAAATTTATTAAGGGTAAATGATTTATTTTATACGAGAAAGTCATCTCTAATAGTTTTCAGGATTGACACCGCAAAACACATAGGTGGTTATCAACATCCTTGTTTATATAAGTGTGAATTAGCATCACGCTTAAGGTACAGTCATGGTCATGGTATTGTGAGATGATTATAGGATCAAATTTTCCACTGAGGTTCGGCGTAATGAAAATAGCAGATAGCTGGAAAAGTAGCTGATAGTTTATAGCTGATGTATGATAGATAATGGTTTATAGAAAATGACTGATGACATATAGTGATAAGCTAATTGAAATAGCGTTTGAAAAATAAGCTATAAGCTCAAACGCTACTTAAAATAGCATCTGAAAAATAAGCTATAAGTTTGAGAAATAAGTTATAAGTTTGTGATAAAATGACGTTTACCAAACAAAACTTTTTTAGACATACAAACTTAAAAGCTATCTGTTATCCCTTATTCTTAAAGCTTATTAGGTTTAGCTACACTTAAACCTAATTATTTCTCTCTAATTGTAGTGCATTAACTCCTAAACATCTCGACCCTAAAATATTTCCCTCCCAATTACTTCTCAATTTGAATTTCAAATAAATTTGTGGGTATAAAACAAATGTTTTCGGTGGCATTTACAAAGGTATATGTTGTTAACCGTGACATGTTAACCTTTCGGTTTCTGTGCAATTAACCACGAACTGCATTTAATAACGTCCATTGGAATACCACGTCTAATAATTTCAAGGTTGAGGCTTTTGTTTTAGTCCACGTTGAGGCCATGTTTCTCTAAATCCTTAATCGTGTAAGTCATCTTCCCCTTTAGTTATCCTATTCATTTCAATTTTCATTATTTTTCCACCTTCTACTTATATTTTTTGTGAACTTTGGGGTTTGATTGGGTTTTTGGGTATTGTTACTTCAACCTTCAACAATTGGTTAGTTTATTATAATTGTATATTGTTTATTTTGAGTCATTGGTATTTTATTTTATGTGTTGGTCTCTGGTACTAATAGTTTGTTAATTTCTATAAATGTTGCAGCTAGATTGGATTGCATTATTCTGGGATTTGATCGATGTCGATTAGCACTTCCTGATTTGATCTTAGCTGTGAAATAGAACACTGCTGTTTTGGTGCTATAATCAATATAGGGAGAGCATTAGTTTGTTCAATTTTTGTTTTTGTTGCTTATGTGTAGTTGGAAGAAAATAAACAATTCCAAATGAACATTGAAGTAGTTGATGCAGTCAAATTGTTGGCTATGTCTATCATGAAAAGGAGAAGACAACATATGAAATAGAATCAGCCAATGGTGTAGTTGGAAGAAAACGAGGAATAGGATGGATGTTTCACTTTGTGGATAGATTTTATGAAAGGATTATAGTTGAGTTATTGGTCTTTTATCCACTTTTGTGTTTCTCATGTTTAAAATTTTAGCGGTAACATATTTTGACTTACATCATTTGTTTCATAGATTGATATACTATAGAATATCTCATTTTGTATTTGCAATACACCAAGTTATGCATCTGTGTGGACAGTCTATCACATAATGGTCCTATGTACATGGTTCCTTTAGGAAAAATCAATACATCCCCTTTTCAATCAATTTTTGTTCTTGATGGACATTAGCTACCACTACAACCTAATTATGATCGCAATTGATTTATAGATGACATTGATAAAGAATATGAGTGCAAGCTATTGAGGAATGAAGGGAAAGCAACAAAGTTCTACCTTGAATTTTGTATGTATTAGTTTTGCACAGTAAATGGGTTGCAAGAATGTGAGATGTTTCATTTTGCTTTTTACAAATTATTTATGAAAGGGCCTTTTATTTAGATATTTAATTATTGGTTTGTTGTTAATTCTTATGGAGTTTTTGTTGATTTTCATCATTAGCCAATCAAATCATATTTTGACAGAAGGTGTGGATTTTATCTTCACTAAGTATATATTGCCTATTTTATCTGTGATTTTTGCTTCTAGTAATCTAGTTAGAATGTAACTGCGACACTGGGTTAACTTTTATGTGATCCACAAAATGAATTAGGCCAAGTCTCAGTAGTGAAATTATCATTAAAGAAACTTGAATATTTTCTCTTAACTGTGTTTTGGAACTTAAAGGTACTGGGTGAGGATGAGAACAATGTCAAGGTAAACTTGCCCATGAAGATACAACAATTGTCAGAGAATTGAAGCTTCTTGTTGTAGATGACATAACTATATATCAAAAACATAAAGAGATCTATCTATGAAGAAATATTTGATTTTGAAGGATACTTATGCTATGCAATTGAGATTATTCATCCAAATTTTAGGTCTTTGCATGCCACTGTTTCATGTGCAGGTGACTTTTCAAGGTGAATCCATTGCATTGTTCTTTTTGTTTTTTTTTGTTTTTTTTTTTATGGCTTAAATACACTATTTACCCCATAAGTTTGCAAAAGTAGCGATTTTCACCCCCTTTTAGAAAAAATGGCAAAAGTGACCCCATGTTTAGGGAAATATGTTCTATTGACCCTCTAACATAAGGAAAATATGCTCTTTTGGCCTCTTATCTTTACAAATAGTTGCGATTACGACCCCTGTTTTAGGACACGTTGTGTCTTCTCAGCAATTTTGGAACGAAAGGAGCCAAAATGTTTTTTTTATTAGGGGTCAAAATCGCAACTTTTTAAAAGTTAAGGTGTCAAAAATGCACTCAAGCCTTTATTTTATACCCTTTCTTGTGATATGTCATGGTATGTCGTTGTTGTATCTTTTGCGAAAGGAAAAATGAAAAAGTTCTTGCGATCAATATGAAAAAGTTCTTGCGAAAGCAAAAATGACCATGTGTCCAATGCAGCTGTCAATTTGGATTTTGAAGATAGTCACATTCTTTTGAGATAATCTTATTACCTGCTTTGGTTTTAGAAGGAGTGTAGCCGTCAATTTTGAACCATAGGTAGGTTATATGCATTCGCGTATTAATAAGATCTAACAATATGTTTATCGAATCATTGTAGACAAAGGTTGTGTAAGCACATGATATTACTACACAGTTAGCAGGTGACATGAATGTGAAACATATTTATTGATTCATTTTCTTGATGATAGACCATTCTGATTGCACAAAGATAAAGATACACGAAGACCATAATGTAGAATTTTGAAGCTTTCTTATTTGTAATTTATAAGTTGTAGTTCAATTGTAAAGTATTTCATTGGCAAAGAAAAATGTAGCAGGTGACTTATAAAATTGAAATATTTTCTATGTAATCCAATTTATTATGTTATTTGTAATTATTGTGCGATTGATTTTGTTTCTAATTGTTGTAATCTTTCTTGAAAGAGCATAATTGCCCGAGTATAATTTACTCTCACTTTATTCATAAGGGGATGTTGGTGTCTGAAGTTAATAACCGATTGAGTATAATTTAGAAACAAATTCATTTGTGTGTCAATATAACGGATGTTGGTTGGCCATCATTCATAGTTAATTGTTTAAGTAATCGTTTTTAAATGAGTAATTTATTGTTTTTGAACGAAATTCACAACAATTATTTTATTCACATCAACAACAATGCATTTTCCATGTAACTCACATGAATATATTGATAACTTTGAAGATGGTGGAAATGCTACTAAATGTGGTTTATTGAGAAATAGAGAAATATGTCGTAATTTGACAATTATTTACTATAATACTATAATTTAATTTTTTGGAACCTTTGAAAGACAATTAAAATTAATTTTTTAAGTAGGCCCATTTTCAACTAAAATATAATTTGTTTTGTTATAAAATTATCCCAATTTATTGGATAATAATTATCACCAATATTTTTAATATTAGTGAGGCACATTATTAGGAACAAAGGGCCCAAAAAATATCATAAATTTATTCTATAAAATTTTTTTTTGCACATTATTAAGAACAAAAAAATTTCTATAAGGAGGGTGTATATAGAAATCTTTGTGATATATGGGTGTGTATATAGCAAATCATGCCAAAAGGGCCAAAAACATTAACAGGCTTCTGCCAAGCCTTTTAGCATGTCAATGTTTGGGGCCTTTCAGTAAACTTTTCTATATACACCCCCAAAAAACCAAATATTTCTATATGTACCCCTATCATAAATTTTTTTAGGGCCCTCTACCTGCATGGGCCCTAGGCCGTCGCACTCCCGGCCTATGCCTAGGGCCGGCCCTGATTACAACTATCCAACATGGACAATTCAAAACAAATATTTGTAAATAAAATGTCACATCAGCAATTTTGAGTCAAAATATCAATGAGGGACTATCAAATGCAAAAGGGACAAAATCTGGAAGACTAAAATATAGCAATTGAAACTTCAAAGGGCAAAAATAGAGCAAATGTGAAACTCGGGGGGTCAAATCTTTATTTTAGCATTTTTATGTATAAAAACCCTTTTCACCTTCCATGTTGTCGACATAGTTGTCTCTTCCTCATTGCTTCGCTTGCTTTGAATTTGCATAGACAATTCGTGTCACCTTCGATAAATCCATGGATCCAAAAAATGACAAGGTTAGTAGTATCTATATTCAAGATGATGTTTCCTTCATTATTCTCTCCAAACTACCCTTCTAATCTCTGAAAAGATTTACATGTGCGTGTAAATCATGGTCTCTTTTATTTGAAAACCCTAATTTTATGAATATGTTCCACAAAAAATTCATGTCTATGCATCGATCATTATACCATGATACATGTCACTTCCTAAATATCAAGGAAATACAACCACATCCCCAAGATGCAAACTAGCTTATTATGATTTAAATACTCAAACAGTTGAACATTTGGATATAAAAGAGGAGCTGTTTTGTCGTGACTTTGCAATTTATTGGTTGAACCTTCTTCCGTTTCGCCGAATTAGAAATTAGTTGTTTTCTATTTTAAGTTTGAAGCTTTCATCCAAGAGGTTTATGAGTATTGTTATAAGGATTTTATCACCAAGTTGAATTTTATGAAGTCATTTCAATACAAATAGGTCTGTTTATTTCCCATATTATGCAATACAAATAGGATTTTATCATCCAAGTTTTACTATTAATTGTGTGAGAAAGAAACTTGTCATATGAATCTTTACCATTATCATTTCAATTTTTTTTTCTTTATTATAACAAGTTATTCTTATTTGGATTCAATTAGAAAGCCTGATTCTGTCTCTATGTTGAATGGATTCCATGTTTATGAAGCATAAATATATAACCTTATTTTGGAAACTTTTACGGAACTAATTAATGAATAAAATATCTCTTTTGAACCTTGGTACATTCATCCTCTGATATCATTGCAACCATGTTTGCTTTTTTTCTTTCTTCTGTATATTTATATATCTATTTATTTATATGCTCCAAGTAAATTAATGGATTGTTTAGTCAATAAATTTTACAAGATTTTAGAGTGAGCAACGCATATCATATGCTAAAAAATTGATACTAATTTGTTATTTTAATTATCTTGCACAAGTTTCTTAAATCAAGGACATTTAAAATAAATTTTAAATACTAAGCATTGTAATCATGTCCTGGATAGGATAACTAATATTTGGTGAACGAAAAGATGAAGATCCCTAACTGGAAATCTTTATCATGTTCTCTTTCCTTCTTTTTTTTTTCTTTTCAGAATGGTTTGTGACCAATATTTAAAGCTAATTTATGTTCTAAACTTATTTCAAATTAGCATTCTCCTTTCACAAAATTTAATTATTCAAAGATATATTTCCCCTCTCTACAATTGGGTATATTTAAATACTTTCTTCGAATAACCAAATTAACATCCACCGAACAAACTTATAGACTTACTAGCCAGCTATGTAATTAGATCTTTCTCTGTGGAATTTCTTGATTAATGATTACTAATTGTTTAGTCGTCTACTAAAAATTGTGTCTTAAAATACCCTAGAATATGTCAATCTTACTAGCTATAGAAGTAGTCTCACCACTAAATATAATCTTGCTAGCATATAAATGTGGGTGAGCAAGTTTTATTCACCTCTACATTCATTGCAATGTTGATTTACACAGTTATGTTCTTCTGTCCGCGTTACTTCATTACAAAGCTCACACTTTTCACTACTTGACTAGGTTGCAAGATAAGCTTGATTTGATGAAGAAAAAAAATACATAACAGTAATCAATTATATGAAGTCAATCTAAATCTCAAACTTCGATTTTGGTTATTAGTATTTGTCTTGGCCACACTACCTTGAGATTGTCCACCTCTTGAGCAGTTACATTCAGATCAAAGTTTTGATGAAAATTCCTAGACATCTTTTCTTGTTGACCATGCTTAAGCTGCTCATTTTTCATAATTGTCATCTTCCAACAATTTGACTCGTAATGAGACTAAAATAAATGAACATATAATATTTTTTACTGCTCTCAGTGATTATGTTTCCACACGAAACGAAAAGGCTTGGTAAATACAATATACAAAAGCAAGTACAAGGGAAAATCTTTGTCGTGTAACAATATATGAATGATCTATATTAGTTCACTGAATGTTGTCAAACTTGATGATCTAAATAAACGTAAGGAACATCAGCAAACTTCACTTCCATCATAACTTGCTAATAAAGCAAAATTTAAATATGCCTTTAGCAGCCCATAAATTCAACCAAGACTTTGCCCTAGCTAAATCATAGAACATCACAATTCAAAATTAATAAATGTTATGATTTGAGTTTTTCAAGAAGCTCAATGAAACCTTATCATTCAACTGTCACGGTTTGAATTTTTCAGGAAACACCGAACTACATGTATTTTGGACATTTATTTGGAAAACTAACCTTCATGTTGTAGACTCATTTCAGTCATCCTTAAATTCAAAACTCCATGCCAGATTTCCTGAAAATCACGAGTTTACTCATATGACTTTATGAGCAAGTTAACTCATGAGTTTGTGAGCAAGTTAACTCAATTTTGATGCCTAAAATCATAAACACTTACAACTTGCGTGTTCACTCTAGAGTTTGACAACAATGTTCCTTACTTCACAAATTAATAATTCTTGTGTACATTATTTTATTTGTCTTCCGGCGAGCGTCCAATGACTTGGTAGTCTAAAAAGATTGTTTATTTGCTGCTGCCATCAGATAGAGAAACGATCCCAGAATGATATAGGCGAGGACTGGTCAAAATTAGCTCATGTTCAGCTTGTTCAAGTAGAAAGTCATAAAGTATGATATGGCGGGCGATAATATGAAGCCAATGCACCATTGTTCTGCAGACGACTACATTTATCTTTATCAGGTAGACACTGCCCTGCACGGATTTATATATATGAGTGTATGCCAATTATCATTATAATCTTCTACACTCTTGCAATTGTAAGTACGAATGCATATTTTATTTACTGTACACCTCCTACATCTCGAAAGGCAACAAAATAATAGATAAAGATGTGTCTCTAAACTTGTTTCTGATTAGGGTACATGTGTATGTGTCCAATAGGATGTTAAATATGTGTTGCATAACACAACTGTTCATTTCTGCAACCTGTGTTTTGATCCTGAACATCCATGCACTTCAATACGAAAACACACAAGAAACATTTATTCTAAACCGTCTCATGTTAGTCGGTTCAGTGAAAATAAAATCTTTTGCGAAATCTGTTTATATTTAACTGTATAACTCTCTACTTTGCACAAATATTCATTTTTTCAATGTATAGGTCAATGCTCGAGTACAAAATCAACAAGTCCTGTTTGAATTAGTTTTAAGACATCATTTATTTTGATCAATATTCAATATAGGAGAAGATTGCTTTAACGGAAGTTTCAACTTCAATTTCGTGTTGCTAGCGAACATTTATATCTCCGTTTACCGCACACACAAACACGCATTTATGCAATGTTACTGTACTATGCATTTACATCATTACATCTCTATTTTTATTTATTCAAGTTAAGAGGTTAAAAGAGGAATTAATCAATAAATGCGCAAGTTAAAAAGTTAAAATTTAAAGCTTTTAAAATTAAGATGAATGATTTCCAAGATTTTATTTCTACTTGCATTTTCCTATAAGTAAACAGTAATTTGAGTCCCTGAATATATCAAAGTCTCAAAACCATCCCCAAATGTGTGTTTTGTTTATGAGTTTGGCATGAATTTGTCTTCTGTTTGTAAGTTTTATACATAAAATATTAATATAAGACACACTCACAAGTCTTTTTGAAGTTTTGATACATTCAAGAATTATAATCACACTGCCTCACATTCAGAAAAACCAATAAACAGAATACAAAACTAAATTAGAACATATGATATGGAAAAACCGAAAAAAAATGGATTCTAAAGGGTAATCTTAAAGTATCTTCTATATATCCCTGATAATAGAAATGATCGAAGCAGTTTGAGTAGTTAGATTCAATTATTTAATTAGGTCCATGAACATAAATGAGCTAAACATGGAGCCTAACATTGGTCTATTTATTTGGTTCATACTGATCTTTATTTGATAATTAGGCTAGAGACCTACATTATCTCAAAAAGTATCGATTTACGTTGAAGTAATTGTCTTGGTTTCTGATAGCCTGCTACAATCGTTTTTGTTCTCACAAAATTTGCAATAAATGAATTACTACAGAAAGGTGGAGATTATATTAGAAATTGGTAAAACAGATTTCAGTAACAAGAGGAGAGTTTACTGTCAGTTGTCACCACTTTTTCTGCATAATAACATTTTCTATATATCATCTTTTATAGTAAAACTTCAATTCAAATAGCATACATGTAAGATTAATTATCGGCATAACTACTTTCACAAAGCCGATTAAGCTTTTTTTGTGGAAGTTTGATGCCTTCAATTTCATTGGAGCCTTTACAATCATCATTTCCCATGATATCTAATTCTTGAAAATCGCTTCCAGCAGGTTTTATGATCTTACCAAATAGCATAAATGAACCGGGACTAACTTTCTTGGTGTTGCTGTTGTCAGTACCGGCAATCTTTGTCCCAAGAGAGTTAGAAATATCATGGCTATGAGGTGACAAGTCCAAAGATATAGGACCAGCAGTGTGTGGCTCACTTGACACATTATTCAACACTGCCGTAGAATTGTTCCCAAGGAAACCATTGCTTTTATCATTCACAAAGTTGAAAGAAGTTGATGTGGAGAAAAGTCTGTGCCTGGCGCCCTGCATGCCATCAAGAAAAGCATCATTGTTCAACAATGTTTGATTGGAGGATGTCATCACGAAATGTTTAAACTCTATATTTGGGACCATCTTCAAAAAAGCCTCTATATTTGGGACGAAGGAGTCTCCCTTTTTATCACTGACTGCAGCAGAATCCTGATCAGATTTTCTAAGCTTTTTTGTTGGGTGGAATTGTGGATGCAGTGCAAATATGTCGGAAATAGTTTCAACCTCCCAAGGACTGACTCGCTCCGGAACCTGTGAGACTTTAGGTTCATCCCATTTAACCTATGATATTGAGATGAAAAATGATGAGTATCCAATTCCAATCATTTAAAATATCTGATGAATCAAGATCCTACTTAATATTTTTACAACAGGAATTGCTTAAAAGTTTCTTAACCGTTTCTTAGGAAATATCACTATTGGAGCAAGTTGATTGGCAAATATGAAAATCATTGTCATATAAACAACTTATTCTAAACATTAAAATCAATCTGCCTATATAAAGTATACTGTACAAGTCAAAGATTTCACCTTCTTAAAGAATTGCATCATAAGTATAATGTTTCTAAAGTCATTGAAGCTAATTTAATTGCACAATAATGATGATTAAGAATAATAACAGCCCTAAAAAAGAAAGTTAATTAAACAGTAACTTAATTTGTTTTGACAGTAAGAAAATAAAATGTAACTTGATATCTGTATGCAAGAATCCTGTATCAACTTCTAACTAATAACATTTATGAAGCAAAAAAATACTACATATAACATTATACCTCAAGCATCCGCCATGGACGATTAGGAGCAGATAGAGCAGATATTGTTCCCTCAAATTTTGAGCATCTCTTTGAAGAATCATAATTCTTCAAAGAAAGTTCAATTCTCCCTCCAAGATTCCAATTAATATTCATTGCATCCTCCACAACTTTGACATCAACCACAAAATTACACCAACCTTTAGCCGTCGGATAATACACAACTTCAAAAGCCATGTTTTTATCCGCCAATTCCACTGCCTCTGTAAACGATTTTTCCGTTATCTTAGCAGCAGCACCAAACTTTGTTTGTCGGTGAACTCCGACTGAGATATTTCCATCTGAGTATTTCATGAAAACTAAGGAATCTCCGCCTACTAGTTTCTTCTTGTCAACAAATTCACTCCAATCAGTGGTAAGCAGATGTCGCAAGGGAGTCCCACGGTAGACGTGGCGAAACTTCCAAACTTTGCCGTGAATGTCACTGATGGAGAGTTCTTGAGACGGCTTTTCAGTATCGAGGTCAAGCGGCGGGAAGATTAATTTCGCGCATTCCACTGGCACGGAGAATGCACCGCCATTGTTAGCATCAGATGGGGTGAGAGTCTTGGAATAGGAAACAACCTTTTTGCCATCATCTTGGTCTTCACGAACCTCAGGAGATTGGGGTTCGTGAACACCATTATTAGTGACAGGAGTGAGGAGTAGTTTGACGAAGACTTCATCGGTATGAGGGTCAGCGAGTAGATCAACCGCGGAGATGGTGCAGGGAATGAATTGACGGGAACGGTCAACAAGGGCAAGTGTGTTAGGGTTTGGGGATGGGGAGACGTGTTCTAAGTGCCCTAATGGGAAGTAGTAAACATGAGAATGTAGTTTTGGAATTTTAACGGAACTGCCTGCATAGCACTGCCAGATTTCTGGCTCAACACGGCTGGGTTGCTGAGAAGACATGGTGGAGAGATTAATAAGGAGAAGAGAGAAAGAGGGTTTGTTATGGAGAGAGTAAGAGAGAAACTCGAATAAGGAATAAATATGATTAGGGTTTTCAGACTTTGATATAAATAGGCTAATAGGTTTGTAAGACACCGACTTTGAGAGTAACTTGTATATCCAACTAATCATTGCGGGGTTTTTTTTTTGAGAGAATCATTGCAGGTTTATCTCACTATTATTTTGTTGTTCCTGTTTCCTTGCGGGTTTGTAGCTATTTTTTTTTACAAGATCTTATGCTTTTCTTTTTTACTATTACTTTTTCTACCCTCTTTTAAGTTCTCTTGTGCTCTGCAAATTCACAAAAAAGTCCTTCGGATTATATAATCTGGATACTTAATTTTTCAGAAATTTCTGCATTATATAATCTGGAAATCTCTTTTCCCAGAATTTCACACAGTTTGCTGTATTTTATATTAAATAGATGCTAAATTCATAAAATAAATGCAAATAAAAACACAAATATACAAACAAAAATAATACACAAAATCTCATTTTATTAATATAATTAGGGAAATGTTAACAGGTGTCTCGGACACTCTTTAAGCACCCAAAGTGGTAAGATTTTATGAAAGTTTGTGCATTTATTGCATTGGAAATTGTAGTCTTTCCTTTTATTTAAAGAATAATTTCTTCATTAGGAATGCTTAAAGAGTGCCCGGGGGCACTCGTTAACAAGACTAATATAATTATTCATACATTTACAATGAGGTAAAACTAAATCTAGGAAAGAAAAAAAAACACCAGAAAACCTACCTCCCTGGAGGAGGAGGCTACTGGGGTAAGGTTTGTTTCCAGGGCGAAAGAGACCTTGATGGTCAACCTTGCACCTAGACAGACCGTGCTTCTTTGCAACACAGTGCCTTCCCCCGTTGACTGTTCATATAATCCTTGAGTTTCCAAAGTAACCTCTTTTTATGAAAGGTCAACAATAGAAACACATTATGCATAGAAAGAAGATGAGAAGAGGAGGAGAGAGTTTGATAAGTGGTGTGAGAAATGTGAAGGTTTTGGAGGCTATTTATAGGATTTCTTTAAGCATAGGTTATATCTACACTTAATGTTGCTTGTGGTGCAGACCACCGACTAAAATAAACTGACACGGTTTGAATTATATAATCTGAACACCTCTAATGGTTTTCGGATTATGTAATCCGAATTAATACGATACTAGGAAAAATTGAAGGAAACTGCGCACCTTACATGGGGTGAAGGACATTTCGGATTATACAATCCGGAACATGATTTTTTTCATGTGGTCCACATTGCACCGACAGTTTCTGTGGTCCAGGACGCCTAGGGACCTCTATAAATAGGTGTCTCTGTGTTCATAACCAAGCTAGCTGCAGTTTACTACAACAGGGGAAACCACCCCTCTATAAATTGTTGTCATTTCCGGATTATATAATCCGAACAACCTCAATTATTTTTGGACGGTGCATTTCACCAAAGGCTTGGTCGGTTAGTGGAGTTTTAATGCGTTTTTTGAACGGTTAGCACCACAAACACGTTTTCTTCATTCTTCACTTCACCACTTTTCTTACATTTTCTTCAAAAAAATTAGTTTTTTAGGAGTGTGTGCGGTGTCATGGTCATTGTTGACTGTTCATATAACCTCTGCAATTTTTTTGCAGCTTATGCGGGGGTTATATAACGGTCAATAGAGACCTTTGACATCAAAGAAAACACTAAAAATCACATTTGGAAAGTGTCCGGATTTCATTTTTCAAAAAACACTAACAATCTGGTTCGGATTACATAATTTGGACCAGGGGTATTTTTGGTTCTTTGCATGACGATCGAGAAACAGACAGGGTGGGAAAGGTAATAGTCTTTCTTTTTTGAGGAATTTATTTTGACAAGATCTTTTTTTTTCTTTTATTGAAAAATACACTGTAATTATGATATAATAATGTGTCTTTACAAATTTGGGCCTTAATGAATACAGGCTCTTCCTCTATCCAAGTCTTATTTTCCCTGATACGAAAATTGTTTTTCTCCTTTTTGTTTTCGTTCATTCTCATCTCAAACTTCCTAAAATAACTTCAACGTGACTTAACTCACGCTGCTATTCAACGTAAGTTAACTCAGGTTGACCATCAGCTTGAGTTAACTTGTGTTGGTTATAGGTAAGCTAACAAACCACACTATCACATTTTCATCCTATGACAACGCCAAAAAACTGTTGCGATAATTGAAAAAACCGTTTTGGTTGGCTACCAAAACGGTTTTCTTGGCGTGGCAAACCGAGGCGTTGTCTTATCATTTGAGAACGCTTTTTTCCGCAAACAGCAACAGGATAGTTAAAACCGTAGTCTTAAATAACCTTTTGAGTACAGTTTTAGCATTTAACAACGTCAACAGTTATTAGCCGTCGCCATAGAAAAACCGTTGTAATATGTCCAATTTTAGAACATTTTGTTTGGACCTACCCCAACGATTTTGTACCGATGTTATTACTCAAACCGTTCTCTTAGTTCTAATTTTACATTACTCATTGTAAGCTATCACAATGCTTTTCCACCGTTGTGAATAAATTAGTTTTTTTTTTAAATTAATGTGTATTCATTATTATTTCACTTCACTGACTTTCATTTTTCTTGCTTTGTTTTTGTCAAAAAAATTAGACATTATATGATTTAGAGAACAATAATTTTTGTGAAATAACATTAATTATAACAATATCAAATACTTATGAATAATATATCATCCATATATAAATAAAGTACTTGGATCTTTAATATATACTCTGAGACATAATGTCAATTATCATTTTCATAATAACATGTTCAAAATAATCATCAATATCTATAAAAAAAACACTTATACACCCTTAAAGAAAACTTAAACATCAATATCTGTCTTCATCTCTTGTATTTCCCAAATCTTGAAATTCTTTATCGATATCATCATTATTCATTCATCTACAAAATAAAAGAAATGTGTTCAATAAGTAACATGTGCAAATAATAGTGTCCTCACGGACCAATTGAAAATATATATGCTAAACATTGATGTAGTAATTTCAAAGTCACTCCCTTCCGAAGAGACACAACAACATAGTATACTAAACAATTATATTTGAGACATTTGTTATCCTTCATTTCATATGGTAACTAGCAGGACATCCATGCGCGAACACACGGAGTTGCGCATTGCGATCCGTTTTGGAATAAGACATAACGTGTTCAATTTAACTCAATTGAACACCCTTTCAATTTAACTTATCAAGAATGTTATAATTTAACTTACTGTTAATCATGTATAAGTGAGCATACGTATCAATCCTTCACTATTACGAGTTCTTATTCAATTTTTATACATAAGTCAACATAAGTGAGTAATGTAGACGAGTGCAAAACAACATGGTATCATACCTTTTTTATTGTTGGAATTAGTAACTTTGGGCAATCCTCTAAAGACTCTGCTATAAGATAATAACCCAAATTGCAGAAATTCAGATTAACAGACTTCATAACTTTGTAGCAGAAATTTCATTCATTTAACCGAACCTATCATTTGATGTAAAAAAAATTTAACTTTGATATGTGAACTTGAAGATTAGTTACCTTGTTGATGTATTCACTCTGGTAGTTGTTGCAGAAGAAAGATGGGTGAACTCTGCACAAATACCATGAAGGTCACTGCGCTATGAAATTCAAATTTTGAATGAAAATGATTCCCAACCAATTTTTTGAAATTGAGTCTCAACCAAAAAGACAACAAAATTATTACTTTTATGTGAGTTTACACTGAAATAACCAGAAAACAAACTTATTCATTATTAAAGGAGCTTATGAACATGGAGTATTTCAAAAATCAAAACTTAAAACACAAAACGTGATGAACTCAAAACAAACAAAAAAACTCAATATCTTATTCACTCAAGAAGCTGAACCCAAAGAACAGAAAAACCTCAAAAATTTAACGCATAAATGTAAAGGAACAAATATATATGGGGGGCGCAAATGTTGAAGGGAATGAGATGGTTTTTGATAGAAAAAACTCATGTTGTGTGAAATTTAGAGCATTGCTCAATGTGATTCTTGATTGGTGATCCTCTAACTTTGGCTTATCATTACTTCTTCGATTAGAAGAGAGTATTCTTCCCCATTTTCATATCTATTACATCAATTACTTTCATTTTTATATTTTTGTTCAATTTTGTCCCAAAAAACATTTTCTTTCAAAAATAATCCATTTTCATACTAAATACTGCCCAACATAGTCACAAGCATACAAGATTCAAAATTAGAAGTGTCTTTTTTTTCATCAATATGTCATTCATGTATGTATCAAAATCACATTGTTCAAAATAAAGGACATGTGTCTTTAATGTCCAGTATATGCTAAGACATGAAATATCAATCATCATTGTCACAATCAAAATAACAACAAATCTTGTAATATTTAAAAAATAATAATAACAATCAAATCCATAAAAAAAAAACTTCCGTAAAAAAAAAGAGAAGGTTAATTATGACCCAACCACAAGTTACATGGGGAAAATATACCATTGTCAATCACAACACTATTGATCTTTTAAAGAGATAATAAATTGCTTCAATTCCACTTACACTAATTGTATACAGAAGCAAAACAAACATGTCACCAAGACAAAAACATGATAAACTAACTTAATGTCATTGTATACAAAAGCACAACTTTTTCCTTCATCTAACTTACGTGAATTTGTTAGTATTAACGATTATATACGTAGGCTGTTATAGTTCATTTGAGAATTGAGATTCACAACATACTTAAACTAACTTAACTTATGTTGTTAGTATTAACTCTCTTTACAAGAGGAATTAATAATATGGTGTGTGATATTTGATTAATCATAGCATGTATAATACTAATAGACAATGACAAATAGGAGATAGTGGCTGAAATAAATTGGCTCTTGTCCAAACTAATTCTTATACTTAGAAGATAAGAGAAAGTGATGAGCGGCCATGGCCGGTAAAATGACTGGACAATGATAAATTAGTGGCCATGGGGAAATTAATTTGATTTCCTCAAAGAGATCAAACCATTCTTTGATGCAACAAAAATGAATTCAACAACCTATTTACCAGCTCAAAAAAATTAGAAAGCTAAAACCATATAAAATACCTTCTCAAAGAGTTCAAACCACTCTTGGCTATCCTCGAAATCTACTATTTTACCATCAACGCCATCCAATCAGCCAAGAATCTCAATCTTCTCACTTTCGCAGCAGCTATCTCAGAATTACATGAGTTGCTATTATTTCTTTTAAGATCCATGAAAGAGGACCTCGACCGAAAAATATAAATAAGAAAAAAATTCACTTTCAAACAATTTATAATTCACCAGATTGGTCATATTCATAATCTAACATTGTTATTAATTTCATACAAATTGACAACTAGGTAAGCTCAACCAAAATCAAATGAAGCACATGTATTGCACAATATTGAACAACATAGATAACAAAAACAAGATAAACCTTTTCATCAATATTTGTAGAAAAAATTGAACAAGAAAAGTGAGACACCAGATGGAACAACAATTTCCAACTCACCAATACCAGACAGGAAAACAAAGAAAATTCAACACAATGTAAATTAGACAAAGAAAAAAACCTAAAATTCTACACTGAACAGAGGCAGTAAAAGCAATAATCACAACAATTAGTGGTCATGCCCGTATCACTAATTGGTTAGTATTACAATTAGAAACTAAACAAGTTCATCCATTCATAAAAGGTTGAGTCATAGAAGCAATCAGAAACATAGTAGGTTGGAAAGTACACTTAATAATGAAAGTTTGAGTTTCAAAATTTCAAAAAAGAGAAGAAGAAAAAACAAATAAATTATATATGAACTTCCTATACTTTTCTCCCCTCTATCTACATTATTAACTGAACCTTTTTCTGTTCTTATACTTGAAAGGTCAAATAATAACACCCACACCATTTGGTCAAAAGGAATGTTTAAATTGGCATGGATTGGACAAGTGTTTCATCTTGGACCACTTCAAATTGAAAAAATAAAATAACACGATGGGAAGGATCATGGTTTGACAAATAATAGCCTACTATAAAGCATCACAAAAATTTATATATATGGATTAGATTCCTAATCTTTTCCTCCATCATTAGATTAATCGTTATATATTTTGATCACAAAAAATAGCATATGATTATGTCTAAGGCATTATGCTATAGATGTTGATATTCCTTAATCCTTTTAAATAAAATCAAAATCAATAGAGAATAGCAATCACAATCAGTAGGAGAAAATTAATAAATCAAAATACAAAAAAAAAAAAAAAACACAATCAGAAACCCCAACTTAACATGTGCATACCAAATCAATAGAGAATAGCAAACTGAATCAACAAAGGATGTTGGTGTGTAAGCAAACTGAATCGTCAAAGGGCTCAAGTTGGGTCATTCTTCAGAGAAGAAATAGAATCGAAAGAGTAAACCAATGAGAATCAAGGGAATGGCTCGTTCTCAGGACTCAAGGGAATGGGTTAAATAAATCATCGAGAAAATGTAGGCCATAAGTGTGCCGGTGTGCCAGTGAGTTGGATGCAGCAGGTGAGATTTTAGGCAAAAAAAAAATGCTTTGGTTTTTATTTTCATATCCAAAATACGTGTTGTTTATGAATTGTCCCAAATGGAACTTTCGAAGATCTCTGTAGCACCTACACCTTTGATCAAGTGTGTCCGGTGTCCGACACCGACAAATGTGATTACTTTCTCAAGTTATTACCGGTGTTAGTTGGATGCCACATACTAGAATTGAATTGCAGCACTATGTATACATAAACTACCACAACATTTCATTCAATTTCAGTGTCTGATTCAATACTGTTAGAAATACATAACCTAATTAACTGCATTAAAACAGTAAACAAATAAAAGTTATCAACACACATCACCAATTTCAGCTTAAAAATAACAAAATCTATACACGCATTAAAAGCATCTACACATGCATTGCAAGAACAATGTGAAGCTGATTCGATTTGAAGGATTTAATTAATTACCTTAAATATTTTCCTGTAGAGAAAGGATTCATGATAGATGATTGCGTGTGTTCGCCATAAAAGTTGAATCAGATCAAATTACAAGAGAAGGATTTGATGAATCGATTCGCCGGAATCGGGGATCGGAATCAGATATCAGAATTGGATAAGAGAGGAAAGAGAGACTCGGATCTGATAAGAGAGTGTTGTGTGGGTGTGAGTTGTGTAACTCCATTTACCTTTTTCTTTGTTTCTTCTTTCTACTTTGGTTCTGAAGTTTCAGTGGTGAGGATATTTTACGGGTGGGAAGATTCGATAGGATTGGAAGGGTAGAGAGGGTTCAATGAGATTTTGGGGGTTGAAGGTGCAAGGGGTTTGATAGAATTGGGAGGTTCTGAGTTGTTGTGATAGAGGTAGAAGGTTTCTATTTTATTAATTAGCGGGCTGAACAAAACAAAATTTCACACACCTCTCCAAAAAAAAAACCATGATAGTTTATTATTAAAAATAATTAAAAGATATAAATTACAATGATTATTAATTGTTATCGAAATTTTTCAGTACAATACCGTTTTGGTTTCCTATATGAGGACGCTTTTGAATTGTTATAAAAAAAATTAAAAAACCGCATACCGTAACAAAACAGAATTAGAAAACCCTTGCCCATGGTACTCTACCAAAATAGTTTTTTTACCTTCCATAAATTAGGCGTTGTCGTAGGGCCAAAATGTTGTAGTGCCAACAAATCTTGATGGATATGATGTTTTTTTAAGTTCCTAAACGTGCATTTTTTTACAATATCCATCATTCGGCTATTACTACATTCATTTACCACATTCATTCGCTACATTTTTAAAAACATTCATTTTTTCAATGGTAAGCATATCTTAAAAAGATCAATTCATTCATTTCCAAACTAAATCTTAACTAAAAAAACAAAAGTACGTAAAATCAATTCCAAAATAATAGAATATGAAAAATTTATATAGTTTTTAATTTCATCTTCGTTAAGCAATAAACGAAGAGTTACATTACATTACACTCTCCACAAAGATATGGTATCATCATGATGTTGGATTTAAATTAAATTCATGAAAGTTTGTCGAAAATGTTGGCATTGAAGTGTCTTATACTTAGTGTTAAAATTGGCAAGTCTCTTTAAAAACTCAAAAGAATGAAGAGAACACATTTTGTATTCTACCAAATCAACTATACATGTTCTCACATCGAATTCTTTCATATAAGATGAGTAGTGACAAACACGAATGCATTCCAATATATTATTTTGAACTTAATCTTACTACCCTACCAACTGACAAGTTTTAATTGACAAAGGAGCCTGATCAAGCTTAAAACAACATTTTAGAAATGCATTCACATTTGTCACACTCATCTTATACGAAGAAATTTGATGTAAGAACCTATATAGTTGATTTTGTAGAATACAAAACGTGTTCTCTTCATTCTTTTGAGTTTTCAAGAGAGTTGCAAACCTTTACACTAAGTATAAGAACTTCAATGTCAACATCTTCAGCAAACTAACAAGAATTAAACTAAAATCCAACAAAATAAAGACACAACATAATAATACAACCTAAACATCTTCATATGGCCGAATCAAACTCTTGAGAATATTTTTAAAAGATCTCAACAACGAACCATCCAACTCGATTGTCGAGAACATGTTGTGCTCACCAAATATCGAGAACATGCTCATCACGTTGTCGTCATTCATGAGCATCATCTTCCTGAACTGCAATCTCCCAGCTAAGTCGATTGATGGACTTCGATACCTAACACAGTCCACCCTACTTGTGTCTCTGTGGTTGACTCTTCGATTGATTTGATCCAGTTGTCACTAACGTGACATCGACCCCAACCATAAACAAATTTGTCTTTCCACCATTGAAGCAGGTTGCAACTAACTTCATGTTCGGATCTACTAGATAATTATCTATTTGTTCAAATCGACACCTTAAGAAACTAAAAACAGTTGATGAAAAATTCATTCAAACATTTAATGAAACACTTGGAGTGCAAAATATACACAAACCCTAAAATTAAATACTACAACATAAACAAGCAAACATCTAAACATTGAATCAACTTAAATCTAGTCTAACAAGGATTCATAATACATTTACATGTAAACATTGAATCATTTCTTACCAAAATGATCAAAATTTAAATAAACCCTAAAACTTAAACTTTTCTAATTTAAGAGGTAAAATATAACATATAACCATAAAATGTCAATGGTAATGGATTATGAAAACTTACTTGTTATTGGAGTGGTGACCGGTTTGAATTTGAAGAAATTTGGGGTTGGATGACCTGAGAGAGTTTTTAGAGATTGAGTTGTGAAATGAAGAAATGACATAACTCACATTGGCTACCGAGTGTGAGTTAACTCACGCTGACCCCGCGTGAGTTAACTCACATTGATTTCAGGTTTATTAACAAAACATGCAAAATTGTTGTTCTAATATGCTCTCATTCATTCATTTTTATTTATTCAATCATTTCCATCTTTCATGCAACCATTTTCAAAATTAATCATTTTCATTCATTCATTTACCAATTTCAAAATCAATTCAAACTTGAAATACACTAAATCAAAATCAAAGCGAAAATTATTCAAATGTGATAGAAAAATACACATATGCGCAAGTGTCGCATAAATGTCATTTTATTACATCAAGACCCGCTAAAGTGTCATAAAAAAAGTATAAATATACAATAAAAAATACACTAAAAAATCATCAACCACCACCCCTCCTCCTCTAACTCTTGCTTTCCCTCCTCCCATCCCTCCTAATCTTCCTCCGGACAACCTGCAGCTCGTTCATCATGTGCATCTCCTTTTAGATCTTCATCAACATATCGTGATAATATGGGTGTGGGTCATAATAACACAATGCCTCCTCGGTAATTTTTGAGATGTTCTGCATAACCTGGAGGTCTAGGAGGTGGATCCTCAAAAACCACCGCTTAATGGATCATCATGATAGAACCAAGCAACGTACCCCGATCTAGACTTCCACTGATCCCTTGCCACCCGGCCCCGATCAACCAACGGAATGACATCGAGCATAAAATCTCTGAAGGCCTGGAATATCTCCTCTGACTCAAGAGATGTCAATGCTTGATTTCCCGCTCCGGAAAGTGACGACACCTAGTTGTATAGCTGGTCATGATTCAACCGAAGTACAAACAAATGTCCTAAAATGGCATAACGTCCCAACGATCTTTATACGCTATCCATATGACATCCTCCATCACCATTCGATGTAGGAGGCCTCAGTAGTGACTCGGTGAAGCATGGTCCCTTGTCGGAACAAATCGGTTGGCACATGGGGAATGACGATCATAATTTTCATTAGCATTCCATAGATATAGCTTAGTGAAGTGCTCTGTAGCCCATGCCTACAGATACAAACAAACAATAATATCAACACATGTATATACAAACAAATATTTCATCATCACATGTATATACAAACACAATCATATGAACACATTTATAATATGCTATAGAAAAAATTAAATTACTACCTTAAGAAGAGACATGTATCCGACAATGGAGACCTTTGTAGGGTTTGTAGTCTCTGAAAGCTGGGTGTAGAGATAAGCTAGTGCCATCCCACCCCAGAACCACTCATGCACCCTGTACAAATTTTGCATCCCTCTGCAACCATATCACACTAATATGTTTGTTCCCTGTGTTGGCAAAAATGGTGACACCAACCAAGAACAAAAAAAAGGTCTTAATACAATACTCCCTAGTCAGACGGTGCTCCTCCTCATCAATCGGGTCTTGCAATTGATTGAACCTACTAAGGTGTTTATCGTACAACTTCTTCAGGTTAGGAATATTGAGACATGGAGTCAAGAGGACCTTCACCAAACATGGAAGATTGAAGTTTCAACCAAAAGCAGAATTGTGTCTCAGTAAACCCATGGCATGGGGAAGTTCAGCAATCATAAAAACTTTCATAGCAGTTGAAAAATGCATAGGGCTCTTGCTTTATGGAAAAACAGTGGACTTAACTTGATGAATCAACCGTCTTCTTAACTCATAATCGTAAAGTGGGATCTTCTCGCAGAAGTCAGCAACATCCATTCATTCCACAACATATCTGACACAAGAGAATGAAAAAATACGAGTATCCGAAATTAGCATTATGTACCTAGCTTGTAGCTTGAACGAATTTTTTTTATTGGTATCATTAAGCAAGTGATTCATGCAGATAGAAATTTAAATTAGAAACTTATTTGGCGATTAGAAACTATCATACCTTTTTTCACATTCTTCAAATAAAGGTTCAATGGAGTATTTTCTGAAATCATTAGGGCATTCATCATGTGACAAGTATATGCTGCAAGAACATCGCTGAAAAGAATGTTACACATTTACTGTTATCTTTTTATTCATGGAAAACTCAACATTTTGCAAATCTAAAGAGCATTCAAGTCTGTCTTCCTATCATAGAAGTGTTGCTATTACCTGTGTTGGGGCAAAGCTTGAGCTGCACGTTCAAAATTGATCGATGCTCCGTCATCATGGTTCTCCCTCTCACGCTTCGCATAATGAATCAAGATCTATAACAAATTAAAGGTTTAATGCCTAATACCCATATCATCCAAAACTAAGACCTGCATCTATTAATTCAGAATCAAAATATATGTCTTGCTAAGTTGAAAAAAATTCAAAATAAACTAAAATGTTAACGATTAAAACCATTTTCATCAATACTAGGGGTGTTCATGGTTCTAAACTGCATTGGAAGTCAATACCATACGAGTCAATTAATTCAAACAAGATCTTTGAAAAAGATAAAGAACTCACTTGTAAAAACTCTGGATATTTTGAATGATCAGTATAAGATCTTTCATTCACTCTGGAGCTCATTCTTGGGAAAGAGTTCCAAAGAACTCTGCTAAAGCTTGCAAAATCATTTTATAATGAGAATCTGTAACAAATTTGGAATGAAATCCAAGAAAGCCGGTATAACATTGTACAAGAAACAGACAATAGGTTTCAAGAATGTTTAGACTTGAAGTTACATTTACTTTATAGGCTAAATTACTCATGGGTCCTTTAAGTTTGAGTTTTGTAATAGATTGGTCCTTTAAGTTATTTTAGTCACACATAAGTCCTTTAAGTTTGAAGTTTGTAACATATTGGTCCTTTAAGTTATTTTGGTCACAAATAAGTCCTTTAAGTTTGTAAAACTTTTCGATTTAGTCCTTCTACCACATCATTGTTTGGTTAATACAAGGACTAAATCGAATACGTTTACAAACTTAAAGGACTTATTTGTGACCAAAATAACTTAAAGGACTAATCTGTTACAAACCTCAAACATAAATGACTTATGTGTGAGCAAAATAACTTAAAGGACCAATTTGTTACAAACCTCAAACTTAAAGGACCCATAGAGTAATTTAACCACTACAAGAAAAACTGCAAATTGCGACACTTCATCTGCGACCCCTACCTTGTAACTGCCTCAAATTGTACATTTGCAACGGTTGTTGCGGCTGTTTGGAGCAACTGTCGCAGGATTTTTTTGCTAAATGAATTAAAAGGTGCGTTGCAATTTCATTTACGCTCTCTACCCAAAATTTCATTCCCTGCTTTCTCACTTTCCCCCAAAACCCCCAAATCTCAAACTCACTCACCACACTCACCACCAACTCACTCCTTCACCAGCTTGTCGCCGTTCACCAACTCACTCCTTCACCAGCTTGTCGCCGTTCACCAACTCACAGTCGCTCCTCACTCCTTCCTCCTTCCTCTTCCTCGTTATGGCTTCACACACTCTCGCTCTCACACTCCCAACCTAGCCCACACAATCGATTCAGTTTCTTGTCACTCCCAAACCCTAACCTAGCTTTGAATCGGTCCAATCGGTGCTACAATCGGTGATTCATATTCTTCTCTCACCCAATATTGCTCAGATTCCAACTCACTCGGTCCACAATCCATCACCGTTGATTTTATTGCTCTGAAAGCTTAGTAAATCAGCTTTGCTAAATTGATTTTATTTCTGCTAATTTATGATTTAAAATTTTAGGGTTTCTGATTTGGGTTTTTTGATTCATGTAATCCTCCACCTTTGCTTTAAATTTGATTTGATGCCAAGTTTTTGATTCAGAAAATTTGATTTGGGTTCTTTTGGTACAGTGAAAAATGTTTTAAGTTAACATGTTTTAAGTTAATTATGTAGTAGTGATGTTTTATCAAAATCTGAATTTGTTGAAATGGGGTTTGTGGGATATGTATATGGATGATGATAGTGATGAAAGAAGCAAAGTAAAGTGATTTTATTTAGTGAGTAGAAAAAAATGACAGAAAACGTTTGCTTCGTGAAACAAGGAACAAGAAACAAATCTTTTAATTAGATTTGTTTCTGAAATTCATTACCGGAATTATTTAACTTTTCTAAGTTATTTGTTGAAATAGTTTGACACAGTCAAACACTGTATTTTTTTTAGCTTTTACTTGATTAACAAACAAGAATCATTATGAATTCTTATTTTTTGAAACAGTTTTACACTGTCAAGCTATTGAAATAGTTTCTTAGGCTAATGTCTTGTCTGATATACTGTAAATTAATGTAAAGATATGTTGACATATTGTAACTTAATGTAAAGATATGCTATCATTGTATAGGCATAATCATAGGCATTTATGTTTGGAAAGTTTGACCTTGTATTGGATCATGTCTTTGTGTATATATCAGAAACTATCACAATGAATAAACATGACAATTTTCCATCACAAATCAAATTCTGTTACAGTTTAAGTGTAAAAACTTGAAAGAGTTTAGCCAATTGCATATGGTATTATAGTATCTGCATCAACAAGGAGAGTATTTTTGACTTTTATTACTCTATTGATATTTTGAAGTGTGATCAATTCCTCTCTTGTTATGATTTTGTTTGTTTGCCGTCTCATCTTAATTGAACCACAAGAAATATTTTATGGCGATTTATGCACTGAATGCACTGTAATTTTTCCTAGTTTTTGCGATTTTTGTGCTTTTTCCCTGCTTTCAATCTCTCATGTGGAAGTTTTACTTACAACTATTTGATGGACACAATGGGTATGTTAGTTGCTGTTTATTCTAAATAATATTTTAAGTGCAATTCCTCTAGATCTTAACAGAGATGATCAATGAGCAGCGTTGCCTAGAGTTTTGGTTGCATACTTTGTAAAAACTGATGAAGTGCAATTTCTTAGTTTTTCTTAATGGAATTTATATCTTAGTGATTACTAGTTAATGTTTAAACCATTTTTCCTGAACATTGTTAGCTTCTCTAGCCAACTTCCGCCTAAACCCACCAAATGAATATATAACCTTATCAAAAACTTCATGTCATATGAAATGCTCTTAAGCAACCAACTCAGTGGGCATATAATTTGTAATACTCTTAAGCAACCAACTCAGTGGGCATATAATAAGTAGGGATAAATTAAGCACTAAAGTTACTAATTATATTATATATCTTACTGCGGTCGGTTATATGATAAATCAGATTCTGGTGGTGAGGATAATACTGATATCCGTTACTTTCAAAATCTGACAGATTCTGCTAGTACATTTTCAAAATCTGACAGACGAAGGACATCAATGGTTCAATCTTGTCTATATTCCGTTTGAGCTTCTTGAAATAAGCTTCCATAGAGTTTCTTGGCTGCAGCAACATTTCCTTGCAGGTATGTGACCATATGCAATTGCTCCTTTTCATAGTCTTAAATATTTCCTTGCTATCTTGGCTGATCAAACTCGCTATTACTCGCTTCATTTGG
>Ga0315914_1002895_pt1 | contig 26282 bp, 13 predicted proteins | sample MpolenodulesMG_FD_203920 | JGI IMG/M metagenome (GOLD analysis project Ga0315914, IMG submission 203920) | Medicago polymorpha root nodule microbial communities from Los Angeles, California, United States - elongated nodules | ecosystem: Host-associated > Plants > Roots > Nodule | place: USA...
CTACAATGGGTTCACATAATCACATTCAGAAGAATGGTTTAGCACATGGAATACTTCAAAATGTAGGTTGAGCTGCACCCTTTAATTTCAATGGAATGAACCCTAATGAATATATTAGTCCTAGAAAAATCAATAACATCATATGAGTCTACATATATTAGTCCTATCTCTATATGTAGCTGTCCAATGCTTGCATCAATTTTGGTGTCATCACAGCCACACCTTCTCTATAACTTGCCAAGCAGCTATAGCAATCACTTGCCAAAGAACTCCATACAAATTCAGCACACATGACAAATTATCCTCATAATGATGGCCTACTTCAAAACACAGTAGCAAATCTGCTCCTAATCCTATTCAAACTGAGACCTCATGAGACATAGATATGCCGTGTCGTACAATACATGGGAATCCAGCAGATTTTATTTACATGTTTATGTTGGAAGAAAATAGTTCAGGTAATATATAGGCTTGACAAATTCTTTCAGTATCACATGTTAATACAATAATCAACTTCGTACAACATGAATATCACAAGAAATACATATAACTTGCCTTGTAACGCAGATTCAAAACTATAAAATAGAGATTGTTTTTTAGTGTAGGCCAAAATCCAAAACTACATTTATCTACATCTTCGTATAGTACTCTGCAGTATTTCAGTGTCAAAAGCAATACAAAGACTAAAAGCAAATAACTCATGCCTTTTAACTGTAGAAAGAAAAGAAGAAATAAAAAACAGACATGGTGAATCCAAGTCAATGTCAACAAAAGAACACACAGAAACGAGAACCACAAAAATCCACTGAAATCAACTCTAATCATCTAGCATCAGCAGAAGTGAAAGAGTCGGCAAATCCAGTAGGCCTCACTGCAATACTTCCTTTACTGTCTTCAAGACTAGCAGCACTATAGCTAAACTCACTGCATTCTGCATCCTTCCAAATTTTCAACAATTGAGGAAGTTGTCGAGTATCGTCAACAGCAGAATAGCAATCGAATTCATTGTCAACCGGTCGCCATTTCTCCACTAGTGCTGATAGTACATTGACAGCATGACTCATATCTGGCCTATGGTATGCTTCCCTAGCAGTGCAGTGTCCAGCAAGTTCTGCTACTATAGTTATACTTTCACGTGTTTCGTCGTTTGGTTCCAAAGCTGAATCAAGGGCAGCCATAAGCTTTTCTTTGTTAGATTTAATTCGCCAAAACCATTCGGCCAAGTATCGGATTTCCTCTGACCGGCTCTCATCAAGTGCTGTTAGTCCGGTTAGAAGTTCCATTAACACCACTCCGTAGCTGAACACATCAACTTTTGTGGTGATTTTCCCCATCACTGTAAAACATTTAGACAAACATGGTATGCTCAGACGCCACCCATCTATAATTATGATGATCACTAGGATGCAATGTTCTTAACTGAACATACAATTAGTTATCCTTTTTCTTGTTAAGGTTTTGTTCTTTCCATAGAAATGAGACATTTTACACTCTACCTAGAAGTTTTTATTTTAACAACATTGTAAGTGAACAAAAAACAAAAGAAACTACAAGCTGATATTCAAAAGAGTATAGTGAAACCACAATTAAATATATTTATATGCTGTCAATGCTCAATTTCTACAAATATTTCATAGTTAGGACCGAGAAAGAAGAGAAGATTAAAGCAAGACCATACCTGCATATTCAGGGGCAAGATAACCAAATGTTCCAGCAAGTTTGGTCACCACTGATTTTTCACCATTTGGGGCAAGTTTTACAAGACCAAAATCCGAAACTTTTGCACGAAAATCATCACCTAGTAGAATATTAGAGGACTTGAGATCTCTATGAATAAAGGTCTCGCGAGCAAGACCGTGAAGATATTCCATTCCTCTGGCAACATCTAGTGCTATTACAAGCCTTTGTGACCAAGACAAAGGCGTTAAGTCGAACTTTTTCCAATGAAAAAGATGCTGACTTAGAGCCCCAAGTGGCATATACTCATAAACTAAAAGTCTCTCATTTCCTTCAATGGAATACCCCAAAAGAGATACCAAATGTCGGTGACGAACCTTAGAAAGAACATCTATTTCAGATTGAAACTCATCCAATGCCTTACTTCCAATAGTTCCATTCTCCATTCTCTTCACTGCTATATTGGTTCCATCTTCTAATTCTCCCTTGTAAACAGTTCCAAATCCACCGCGGCCTAGCTCATTTTCCGATGCAAAATTGTTTGTAACCTTGCGTAGCACTTGCACCGATATAACATGGTTACCAGACTCAATAAAGTAAAAGTTTTGAGTTTCACCACTTAAGCTACTCAGAGAACTTGTCCCAGTTTTTCCTGATAAGCTTCTAGTGTTATTGCCTGAAACAGCAATTTTAAATACATTGTTTGAATCAGACGGATCTCGAGGGTGAACCACAATGGAACTCGGCACGTCCAATGAGGTTTTCTTGTTCTTAAAGAAACATAAAAAGAGATAAGCAACCACAAAAGCTACAACTGCAAACACTGCAACTCCAGCCACTGTTGCTACTGTCTTGAAACTTTTGTGATTTGAGCTTGGAACTAGCTGATTAAGTGAAGATGGAGAATGTGAAGGGTTTTTTGCGGAACCTGGGCCACTGATAGTAGGACTAACACTACCTCCAGTTTGATTATTAAGAAATGGGTTACCAGCAGTAATAACCTTCACACCATCATGAAAATCCGGTAACGGAGATTCAAGATTATTGTCACTTAAATCCAACAACTTCAATGATTTCAATTTAGTAAAATCACTAGGAACTGCGCCGGTTATATTATTTCCAGCAAGCCTAATTTCAAGAAGTGAGTCCAACTTAGCAAGTGAAGGACTTAAACTACCATTAAGCTTATGCTTTGGTAGATTAATTATAGATACAGAGTTTGAATTGCAGCTTAATCCAAACCATGGTCCTGTACTACTTGTGCATGGTTTATTACCTGACCAATCAGAAATTAGAAACGGCGGATAATTCAGATTGTTCAAAAAATCAAGCAGTGCAGTAACTTCTGGTGAACATTCAAGTCCTGGCTCAGTTTGACAAAAGAGATTATCATCATAAGTAAAGTTTGCAGCTTTAAACTTTGGTATTGGACCCATTAGCATGTTATTGTTCAAAACAAGTAAATCAAGATTCATTTCAGCTAAGGATTGTGGAATCAACCCAACAAATTGATTGCTATTGAGATTGAGTTCCTTCAAAGAAGTAAGATTTCCAATATTGTTTGGAATTGTACCTGAAAACTTGTTTCCATGTAGCCAAATCTGTGTTAAGAAAACCATTGAAGCAATAACATCAATAGAGCCTGTAAAACCACCATCTCCTTCTTGATTATTCAACCACAAAACCTGAATTGAAGATTGAGCAAAAGTAGCTGGAATTGTACCGGAAAATTTGTTGTTTGAAAGCCTAAGATTTGTGAGAGATGGCAATGTGCCTAGAAAATCAGGCAATGAACCAACCAAATTACAATGAACCAAGGAAAGATTAGTTAACTGAGCCGATTTTTCCAAATCCAAAGGAAATAACCATCCATTAGTACTAACATTGAGTTGATTTTCTTCCAAAGACAAAACCCTAAGGCTTGTTAATCCATCAAAGAAATCAAAAGGGATAGCATCGAATGAATTGTAATCCAAGAAAGCGAATTCCAATTTTGATAAACCACGAAAACTAGGCAACATTCCCGTAAGATTGTTTCGTTGAAGACCTAAATTGTAGAGTTCTGAGAGTTGGTTAAAGTTTTGTGGCAATGTTCCTCTAAGACCAAGATTCTTAGCTTGAATCTGAGTGACTCTATCATCAGAACAGAATACATAAGGCCATGAAGGAGAACCACAAGGATCATTGTTTCCTTTTTCTGGCCATTTCAAGAGCTCTGGATTTTCCAACCCTTTTCTAAAATCATTCAAAACTTTGAGATCATTAGGATTTGTAGCACCATAACATATAGTAATGATTGAACAAAAAAACATCAATATGGAAATTTGTTCTATCAACATAACTCCCATGATTGGCCTAAAACAAAATAACCAAACATCAACAAGGAAGTTTCCTCCTAGTAAAATCAAAACCTTGTCTGTGACAAATATCAATGTCTAATTTCTATGACCTTGAGACATTCAAGAAAGAAGTTCAAGATGAGTGCAAAAATGTGTGCTAGCCTAGGTAGTTTATTGTTACCTAAAGTAGTTATAAACAAGAGAATATTTTGCTTTATTGAGGAAATGTTGAATGGAAGAGTGAGAAATGAAGTTGCTGAAGTTGGAAAAAGAGAACAAGAGAATGTGATTGTGGAGTACCTTCAACTTTTGCAATTTTTTTTCTTTCTTTTTTCAGTTTAGTCTACCATGACTGTCGCTGAAGAAACCTTTGCTTTTGCTTTATTTTTTATATTTTATTATTCTCATATTTGTTTCTTTGCAACAATGATTCTCAAAGTTCATTAATTAGTTGAGGGATATTTTGCATTTAAGAAAGAGTACAGTAAATATGCACATTGACGATGTAAAATAGTTTTTATGTATCAAACGAAAACTAATTATATTCTCGATTATTGAACATTAGTGTAAAACTAATTTACTTAAGTCTCTTTAACATTCTTGCTCGTATAGGAGACTAAACATCTAAAGCATGATCCAACGGGTTATATAATTTATGTTTAAAAATACATGGAGTATGAATGAAAGATAGGAAAAGGAAGTGTTAACAATAATTTTGTCGCATTGGTTGAGATTACCAAGTGGATGATATTCCTCCACATAGAAATTAAGTGGGTCCATTTTGTTTTCCTTTAGGATATTTTCTATAAAAAAAACAATGTGGTCCTAGGAGGCATTTGTAGTGCTTTTGAGGCGTAGTATCAGAAACATTGTATTGCTCCCATTCCATGAATTAATGACCACTGTAAATAATGGAACGTAAAAGATATTAAACTCCCCTTGGGCATACTGCCCTATTTTCTTTGCAAATTGTTGATAATGTTTACCCTATTCTTCAGTTTTTGCTTGTCATTGATACTGGATGCATTTGTTTCCAGCTCTTTAGTGCATGATAATATTTCATTTCTGATAAAAAAAAAAGCTTAATTATAGTTTGGTTTTAAAAATATTATATAGTCTTATTAAAAAAAAATAATTATATAGTCAACCGTTTGTATCTAGTGGAAGGACTAGACTCTTATACATACAGTCACAAGTTCATGTTCGAATTTTGGCTGACATGCACAATGTCCATATTTAGAGACTCGTTCATTTAAATATGATTATCTCAAAGGAAATCTATAAAAAACCAAAAAATTGTTTTTATTTTTTAAGATTTTCATATGAAGGTACTCATATTCAAAACATCGTTGAAGAGTAAATGTAAACACGTATTTTTTAGTTGGAATTTAAACATTGATTCATTATATTTGTGGAAGATTAGTCTCTTTCCGTATCCTTTTAAAAAATTATTGTTTATATATAACATGTAATATATCATATTTGATTATTTTCTATAGAATAGTAGTATATTGTTTAATGTCTTTGTTAAAGAAAAAATGAAAACAAAATACTGTTTTATAATTATTAATTAAAGTACAAACACTTTAGTTTAATAAATATTACTTCATCATGACCGCAATTATCGCCATATTTAATCATTTCATTTTATGCAAATTAGGAAATATATAAATCACATACAGAGAGAATAGTGCTTGTAAAATAAATAATTTCATTAAACTATTGATGTATTTATCAACATCATAAATTAAAATTAAAAGATGTTAAATTGAAAGTGGATCATGTAGTATTAAATATAATGTCCAATTAAATAAAAAAAATATAATTAATATCAAATTGAAAGTTGAAGTATCAATCATTTTAGTACAATTTTTTATAAATAGATTATTTTTTATTGTTGTTAAACTTCCTCTTCTCTTAAATTTATTCATCCATAAGAATGTTGTAAGATTAAACCATTAATTGCATGCAAAATAAACCAGAACCCCATTATGGTTGTACTGTGGTAGTTTTTTTTTTTTTTGAATAAGGTTGTACTGTGTTAGTTGTTGTTGAATGTTGACTTCTTTTTTGCGTACAAAACCAAAAAAGAAACAAAAATGGTCGGTCTCAATCTCAAGTCTAAATCTAGATTATAGGCTTTGATGGTGGTGGGAGCTCAATTTTAAGAAAATCTTCGCTGATGTCGGTGTTCAAATACCTTTTAAAAAATATGGTGTCGTATTTGTGTTCACTTATCATTACTCTTTAAAATATGATTGCATCACAATATTTTTTAAGTTAAATAGGCTTGTAAAAAAGCGTAGGCCTTCTCTATTTAAGAAAAAATCTGGCTTGACCTGACCTGTCATAGGCTAGGCCGTAGGCAGGTATGGTCTATTTCCATCCCCACTGATAATATATAGTTTGGTTGAGAGGGAAGTAAAGTTGACAAGAGTTCCATCCAAAAATCGAACTCAAATTCTTTTAAATATATTTTTTTGGCAGCTTATTAACCATTTGAGCTAATTGTTTGGTTGATTAAAATGTTTTTTCTTCCATGAAAGTAAATTTATCTCAATTCGTTATCAATAATGTGAGTAATACAATATCACATCTTAAACAGGAGGATCAGTGTATGATGGATCAATACATTAACTGTCTTTAAGAAAATTCTACCAAGAAGTTTGAACGAAAAAAATAAATAAAGAGAAAAATACAATCCTAACCAAACTTTGAGATATCTCTGTTGAACTATGAAAGCTATACTCGATTAAAGATTCTAAAATATATATGGTTAGTTATTAGATTTTTCAAGTGAGATCGTAAGCTCGAGCTCCGTTTTGTAGAGAAATATTAATGTTATATCTGTGAAGAGTTTATGTATCATAAGAAACATGGAATAAGCTCATACCTTTGATTATATCGATGTTTGTTTGACGGTTTCTTCAAAATAAAATAATGCGGATAGGTTTTTATGTCTCTTTGATTTACATTTATTGAAATTGTGTGGTTTGTATATAGAGTCCCACATTGCTTAAATTTTTAGATTGTTGAGTGTATAAATATGTATAGACACTCTAATCATTTGAGATATTTGTAGGTATTGACTATATAAATACTAAAGGTGTTTAAACCGTCTTTAACATTTTATACCATTGTGCAATTTACTCTTAAGTTGGGTATCTTCCTTTTTATAGGTTTGGAGTTAGAGCTAATGTTCACCCTCAGTTTGGAACATCACATCTTAGACGTTGCAAAAGAAAATACTTATATCAAAAGTCATAGAGTAACCAAAAACAAAATTTCCCTTGTAATCATATAGACCACACAACCACAAAATTGACAGAAACCACAAAATTTCCCTTGCAAAAGACAATTGATTTTAATTTTTTGTCAAGTAATAATGTCTAGAAATTCACAGGCATTAAACCTTCAAAATTGATTTTAACATAACGTTCATTTGAGTACACCATGCATTCTATGATTCTATCAATTTTAACAATGACCGACAAAATCAGCATGACAAATACTCATCACCTAAGAATGAATCACACTCAGTAGCTCCCACTTGTTAGAGGATTTAGCTTCAAAAATAAATTTATTTTTACAAGGCATAGTAAGAGAGACAAAAAAATGATACTCCAATTGGATGAAGAAAAAATACAGGTAGGGCCATACACTAAATAGTAGCCAGTCATGCAAATTATAGCAAAAAAATGATTGGCACCTCACAAAAGTAGACAAATATTAGATATAGATTCTGTCCATCAAAACTTTTCTGCAACTCTCTAAAACATCTTTATTCTATCTATATCTCGTTTAATTAGTATAAAATCAGTTATTTATGTTTATGTATAAATTAAGCCATTCATAAAATAAAAAAAAAAAAATTAAGCCAGAATAAAATGGAAGATAAAAGATAAGTTTTTGTGCCTAAGGGCAGGATATTTATATTGTAATTAAATTGGAGGTTGGAGTTTTGAATTATAATATATATTCTCTACACTTAAAAATTCAAATTCCTAAAGCATGTTAAGAGTTCGACATCCAAAGTAACTTTATTGCATGGTAATAATCCACTTAAAAATACAATGTTTACTTTGCAGCATATACTCCGTATATTAAATTATTAGCTAGTCACATACATGAAATGTCTCTGTCTGTTTTGAGACCGTCTTTAACAGTGTAACATGCAATGCCAAAGTACATTGATTGATGCCATATCAAAGCATGACAAGTATACTCACAATTCCCATCCATACCAGCCGACAATGTTTGCTATACCTTTTTTCCATGGTCCCTCCAAGTAACAAATGGGGACTGGCACATTAGTAAGGTCAAACTGTATCAATTCAAAGGTATATATTCAATAATTAGTGCTATTTGATTTAAGCCTCCACTGGTTGCAGTGTGCCATGCCTTTAGTTTGCATGTGGAACATTTTTATATACCCGACTAATAGTAATAATTATAAGTCATAATACACACATAGACATTGCAATAACAGAAACTAAAAACAATCTTATAAATGACATACTTGATGGTGATTTTTTTTTCTTCATTATTTTCCTTTATCTTAGCATATCCTTGCAAGGTTTGTATCTGTGTGTCTGCACGCAGTACGTCACATTTGGATCGGACGATCTATATTTTAATGCAGATTTTGATTATTATTTTAAAATCTAAAAACCGAGCATAAAATCTAGAGTCTTCAATGAAAAATTAGACGGTTCAGATATGGTTGTCTGTGTGCGGTCATAAAGTTGTGACTGCACACAATTTGGATCCACCCTTGCGTTCTGCTTGCACATACGAGGGTCCCCTTCCTAGGAGAAATTGCACTCAACTCTCCTGATATATCTTTAAATGAAGCATATGTTCTTCACTCTTAATATTTGTTAATGACACATTTTTCTCTCTATTTTTTGTTGAAGACATCAATCTCCCATTAATTACACACACATTTCTGATATGTAAAAATAAATGGGTTTATGTATGACTTTAAAGTAGAATTGAAGAGAGATGAGTGCAATTAAAGTTTCAAACATGACATAAGGTTTTGGAGAGAGTATACATCACAAAAGTTAATCTGTTCTCCACAAAGGCATTTTATCTATTACATAATTTTTAATGGCTTCTATAACTTTGACAGAAAATGTGTCGTCCTCCGGATAATAGGCAACATGATCTTGTAGGAGAGGCAATGGTAGGTTGAGAACCCCTTCAAGTGTTGCATGTAAACAATATGCTGAATATGTTACATGATATCCACCTTCCTGCACAATAAGAAGTCGTCCATCGCTGTGCCTCGTCGCAAGACCGTGAACTATACGCCCAATTTCTCTATAGCCTTCCATTGTTAAGCATTGCCTTCCATTGGGATCAAACTGAAACATATGGAGAGTTTAATATAAGTGAATACGGCTTCGTTTTACACACGGGATTATTAAACTCAATCTTGTTTTCCCTCACTACATTTGGTTTCATTGCATTTGTTTAGGTTTGCATATCATGGTTTGTATTAAGCTTTGTCTGGATAAACAATTTAGTTAAGTGTTCATGTTATAAACGCTTATCATACAAGGTCTTATGTGTAAGTTGTTTTATTTCTCTTTCTATAACTATAGATAAAACAAAGTTAAATTGTTTTCATATAAACTGTTTTCATAAAGTATCCTGGAGAGTATGCGGAAATAAGCTGAAAACATCTCATGGAAATGCAATAAGCTGTTTCCATAAGCTCTTTCAAACAATCTCACAAGTGCTTATGTCAGTAGATAAACTTAAATAAGTTAATCCAAACAGGTCCTAAGTCCAACCCATAAAAGTCATATGTAAGTATCTTAGCAGGTTTTGATTTCAACACGAGCACGAAATCAAGTCTACAAAAACTTGTCAATAAAATGCTAATTTCGATCAAACTATAAATGAGAAACAGCAAAATAAATAAAAAAATATAAATAGAATAACTTACTGCACTCGAGTCTTGTCCTACAACCAAGACAATCATATCAGGCTCAAATTTATGGATTGATGGAACAACCAACTCATTGAAGGCATATACATATCCATTGTCCCCAGTTCCATTTGGCAAAGGTATGTTCAAGTTATAACCATAACCTTCTCCATCACCTAGCTCATCAATAGAACCACTCTGCGGATGAGATGGCCCCCATGATCCATGGTTCATATGAAGAGAAACGGTAAGAACTTTATTAGATGAATAAAATCCCTCTGCTGTTCCATTTCCATAATGAACATCAATATCTATAACTGCAACTTTCTTACATCCAGAATCTAAAGCTAACTGTACTGCTAGACCGGCGTTGTTAAGGAAACAGTACCCATCAGCCTGAGAAGGCTGAGCATGGTGACCAGGAGGCCTAACCAAAGCATAAGCAACTTTTCCATGTCCGTCAAGCAAATGCTTCATCGAAGACAGTGTAGTCCCGGCGGCAAGAAGTGCAGCATCCCACGACCCAGGGTTCAAGAATGTGCCGGCACAAAGGACCTTTCCCCCTTCTTTATCAGCTTTTACCAGTTCATTTATGTACTCTGAGAAATTACAGCATTGAAACTATATCATTCACTGTGTCAAATTGTTTGAAGTATTTGGTGTATAAATGTCCAATTAATGTCATATATTCTAGAAATACGTGCATTTATATCATGTATTTACATCAAAACTATAGTAATGGACATTGCCATTTATTGTAGGAAATGGAGAGGATCTCAACTCGAAAATAAGAGACTATTAGAGAAAATAGAAGAGGAAAATTGTGAAAACGGAAAAAGCAGAAATGTTACAAAGGGATTCTTTATAGTGTGTTTGTAGCAGAGTTTGTCCAAGTGAATTCAAGGAATACTGAAAAGAACTTTTTAGAGCATCCACAAATTGGCTAAAACCAACTTATAATGAAAAATGTTTATGGGACACTTTCACTTAAATTGTAAAAACATATTGTATCTATAAGCTCTCACATGAAAAATGTTTACTGAAAAGTGCTCAATTATGTGCATGTGCATGTTTGTAAGACCAGTGAGTCACCTCTACCATGCGGTCATTAGAAGAAGTTCAAATGTATAGTGTCCCTTCTACTATGCCTCAGAAGTAGGGGTGGGCAAAAATAACCAAAACCCAATTCGAACCAGTTAACCGAACCGAACCATATCAAAATTAACTGAACCATTTAACCAATTCTCGAACCGAACCATTATTTTGATAACAATTCACTAACCGAACTGAACCGTTAGTAACCACAATTATCCAAACCGAACTGAACCGAACCATTAACCATATCTATTTTAAAAATAACTTATTTTAAAAAACAGCTTATTCAAAACAACTTATTTTAAAACAGTTTATTTTATGCAAAACAGCTTATTTTAAAAAACAGCTTATTTTAAAGAACAACTTATTCAAAAGAGCTTATAAAAAAAAATAGCTTATTCAAAACACTAAATATAGAGACTCTGAGATCTGAAAATCAGTGTAGATATTCCTTTAGTATCGAATAATATAGCTATTGATGTTCTGTAGTTCATTCTCTGGGAATTTTGTTTTCAATTTTGCTTTCAACCATCTAGGTTACTACCAGATTTCACGTAATACTCGATTTCCCTTATTATTACTTTATGAGCATTTTAAAGCAACACTATTTGGAAGACTTTGGAGGATTAACCAATGTACTTGTGATTTGTTTTAAAAATTATGCTAGCTAGCTTATACACGATCAACTTACACCAAGAAATATTGTTTTGCTTTATGATTTGTTTTTCGAATGTATGTGTGTCTGTGTATATATATATGTATGGACAATGGAGCGTTTCAAGTGAGAGCATGCTCCTCTAATAAATTTTTACCATTAAAGTTAGGAACCTCACCCTTTCACTTTAAATCTTCGGTTCAAAATTTTGATTTTGGTTCGGTTCGGTTTGGTTAATAGGTAAGCAAACGGTTAACCGAACCATAACTTTGGTTCAGTTCGGTTAGTTCCAAACCTTAAACGGTTCGGTTCGGTTATTCCGAACCATTTCAACACTTTGTTTCAGTTCGGTTCGGTTAATATGGTTAACCAAACCATGCCCAGCCCTACAAGGAAGTAACTTGTGAAGGGGCATGTGTTTTTCGTGGGAAGAATTTTTGAAGAGTATAAAACAAGCAGTGAACTGAATGGTTGGTTTGTTTAGTCCTTGACTTTATTGGATGAGAGTGTTTCTTTGTTTCCTTTGGTATTTGGGTTAGGAGAGTGCTGAAGTACATTCAAAATCTTTTATGTTAAACATGCCAGGGCAAAAACTTCTTTTCTAATCATTATTGCCATGGCATCAATCATTTGGAGATTCTGTGCACTCTATTTTTGTACAAGTAACTGAAAAAGCTAACTTATAATTTTTATGGTACTATTTAGCATTAGAAGGTTATTTACAAATTTTATAATTCATTTTCATGCCGACGCTGCTATTCAAACTTACGTGTTTGTCTCATCTATATATGAACCGGCTAAGATGAACTCGGGGAAATATCTTTCTGGACATGGTGTAAACGCGTGATGTGAACGATGAGTGACAAGGAGATGGGGATAGCAATAGAGCAAATGAGAGGCGTACAAAGGGTTCTTTCGTTGTCCTATATTGATTTTTTGTTGCATATCTTGACAGATTTTATCATACTACTTTGTATATCATTTGCAACTTTAGAGATTTCGATCTTCCTTCAGCCAAACTATCTTCATTCAGCCACTGGTTTTTTAATAAACTAATGCTTAAGGATCTACAAGGATGTGAGTAACCCTATTCCTTTTGTATTAGTTATAGAAACCTTGGTGTATTTTTGTTGGTACATCTAGCAATAAAATGACTGGGTGCCCTCTCAAATGCTTCACAGAAAGTTGGGGAGATTATGTACTAATGATGTTGAGCTAGATGTGAATTAATGAAACTTTTTAATCGTAAAAAAGAAAATTATGGTGTGCTTTGTAATGCAATTCATAAAACCGTACAAGAGGTTAAAGTATAAAATTGATGGTAATTCTATATGTATTGTGCATATGATGTAACATTGATTCCAGTGATGCACACTCTTTGGTTCATCAGTAAAACTATGAATAAATCATGTATTTCAATTCAACAATGACCAACGCATAACACCAAAATACAATTCGATTAAAGATAATGCACATGATTCGGATTTCACCTCTACGCAAAGCAAAATATCTCACCGTTGGACATATTGCCCACCGTTGGACAATATACCACCATTGGATAATAACTTCTTAAATTCATGTCTAGAACTCCATTGTTGGATATTGTTCTGAACTCAAATGTATGTGTGAATGCTCTCACTTTAGTTAGTCACGAAAAGGTATCACTCACACTAAGTGTCCTGTTTATTCGAGTTTGTTCTAATTCCGTCCGATCTAGAGACGAGAACAAGGTCTTTGGTAACCATAAGTTACCAACATAATACTACTAATATAACGCAAATTTAAAATTATCACCCATAAGCATTTAGTTTAGAAATTATGTATGTAAAATCGGCAGCACAAAGATGATTATTACATATTACCACAACACAATTTTTTGCATGTAAAAAAACGCGTGGAGTGATACCCTTACCTTAACAACTAACACTTCTTAAACCCCTCATACAACGGCATTTATTTAAGGGAAATGCTGCATATAGCGAATTTTTTCTTCCCGAATCCTTCCCGACAGTAGCTGGGCAATTTTAATTGGAGTTTGTTTCTCAACTTCCGTTTTTTCCTCCTTGTTTTCCGCCAAACAGCTGCATGTGATTGGTCAGTTTTTACTCGGGATGCTTTCGCTGTGTATTTTGTCACACTAAATAGCATCGCTCTTTACAGTTAAATATTCACTTTCTTGGTTTCAAATCTCACTTACTTCTGATCTTTACTCAAGGCTTGGGTTAAGGTAAGATTCACTACTACTCTGACTTAATTATTTTCTTATCAAAATAAGACCCCTTTCTTTGTAAGTAAACATAATTACTCGTTATAGGCTACTTGATCCTTCTAACATTACCATGCAGAGTCTATTTGAAACTCCTAGCCGAAATGAATTTTCTTTTAAAGTAACTTCTAAGAAATTAAAATCCATAATACCAGGTTCTTCAATCAATAACTATAAATTGAACAATTTTGGATCTACAAATCTCAACCATGCCGCGGTAGTGTCGTATCATATGTTTAAATAAAGGTGAACAGAATGTCTTACTTTAAATCCCTCAAAAAAAAGAATGTCTTACTTTAAATAAATATTAAAATCTTTTTCTTAATTGAATGCTTTTTTTTCTTCAAGAATTTTAAAAGATTTTCTTTTTATTTCATTGGTAATATAAAATCTCCTCCTCCGATTCTTTTTATTTTTTATTGTTAACAACAACTATAAATCCCAAGAATAGCATCACGATGGCATAGTACAAACAAATATGTAAATGTGTTTATAATGGTATAACAGCAGTCAGGCATTTACAAGTAAGATGTGCACTAAAATTCAGACACAAAATTGTACAAGTCTAAATAAAATAAAAACACAAGAATAATTAGAGTGGACAGTCAAAAATTCCAAATGCGTAAGGCTGGTGGAAAAATATGTGGATTTAGAGAGAGTAGGCAGACGAGAGGTTGGTTTGAGGATAGCTTGGGGTAATGGTGAAAGTTTTTCTTTTTGGAATGATCCTTGGTTTAAAGGGGGTTTATTATGTTTTTGATTTAGTCGGTTGTTTGATTTCCATGTTGATTCTAATATTAATGTGGCTGAGATGAAGAGATTAGGATGGGGGTTGAGGGAGGGGTTGTAGATGGAGGAGGAGTTTGTTCGCTTGGGAGGAGAAATTGGTCGTGGAGTTCCGATCTTTGTTGGTTATTGTTATGCAAGAGTCTACTGTGGATACTTGGTCTTGGAAACTTGATCCAACCTCAAGGGTATTCGGTAAATGGAGTTTACAATCCGTTGGTGCATGATGACCAAGCTCAATTGCCTTTCACGGAGATCCTTTGGAATAAAACGGTGTCTCTCAAAGTATCCCTTTTCGTGTGGAGACTATTGAATAGAAGGCTTCCAACCAAAGATAACTCGACTATGCAAGGAGTTTTTCACCCAAGATCATTATGTTCGGTTGTTGTCGGATGGATGAATCGGCGAATCATTTATTCTTGAATTGTAATTTTTATAGGGAGGTTCGGTCTTCCTTTTTTTAGGTGGCTGATATTGGCATGCATGTTGTCCAGTTTGGTGGCGACCATATTTTCCGAAAGCATGTTCGTATTTGTCTTCAAATTATTTGGCTAGCAAGTACTTGGATTATTTGAAAGGAACGCAAGGGTGAAATTACTTTCATGGTGGTGGCTTAAGGTTTACAAACCTTATTATTATTTAAATGTTATTGTTTGGTGGACTAATACTTTTGTTTGTTTAGGTTATTCCACCTTATAATGTCATTCTACGGCGGTTGTTTATGTTTTGTTTGTCGTTTTCCATGACTTTGCACTATTTTCGTAGTTAGACACATCTTATGCTTAAGTTGTTCGCATTTTTTCTCGTATTTTTACAAAAATTCTTTGGCTTCTTAACTAAATTATGAAGGATTTAAGTTGAAACTTTCCTTTATTTCAAGTACCCGTCTCTTATTTAATAATATATCGACAAAAAAGTAACTGTCTCTTACAAAAAAAATTAATACGGATTCAAGTTGTAAATTAGTTATTTAATAAATACAAAAAATTATTTTGTTTATAACGGTGATCGAGGTAAAGTGAGAAGCATTAAACTTTATTAGTAGACCAAAACTATTTCTTTCCCTACATGAGAAATTAATCCGAATTTTTTTTATCAAGTAGTTTAATAGCAAGAGTTCACACATTTTAAATGTGAAAAAAATGAGGAGTTCAGTGTTCAAACCCCAACCATACATATATTATGCAATGTCACTACAAACTGAGTTAAGCTTATGAAAACTAATCCAAAACAATTTAATCAATATACTAATATTTTTTTCAATCAATTTTTTTTTCTTTCTAGTATTGAACCGTGAATAATCATACTGGCAGTCCAATTGTCCTATTGATGCCAAATGTTGTATCCGAAATTCAATCATGGATTCAATGAAAAGATAAATTTGTGTCGGGCAAATTGAGTTGCACGCAAATCATACATGATTGAGCGGCATTATTCTCGGTGGGGTAAGTCCTTCTAACTTTATCACAATCCAAAATTCTAATTGTGACTGACGTGCACGGACTAATACATTCTAGTCCGGCAAACATAATGACCAAACTTGACACAATAAAGTATCCTTGTAATTTTCCTTCAAAATAAAAAGTATCCTTGTAATTTCAACGTTTCCAAAATCAGAATCTTGTTTATAAACCTGTATTATCAACTAGAATTTCAAAATAAAATATCTAGATATTTGTAGAACTCAATAAAACATTCATAAACTCCCAAATGAATCTCAAAATAACATATCCAGATATTTGTAAAACTCAATAAAACATTCATAAACTCCCAAATAGTTGCAGATACACCAACTCAACATATAAATAAACAAAAGAGCCATCCACCAAGAAGGCCTACCAAAAGAGTGGCATTGTTGAAACCTCATGTCTGCTAAACTTTTCAAACCTAAAAAGCAATACACAAAACACGACAATTAGGTGATATAAATTGCCATTAAAGCCAAGGTAGGGAAGTTAATTTGTCATATAAAGAAACTACTTACTTGCACTCCAGAAACTCTAGAGACCAACTCAGAAACATCAGTAGAAGCCTTGGTATATCTTACTAACCCATCAGTAAAAGTATCACCTGATTAATTGAAGACGAAAAAACAGACCGTCACATAAAGATTTGTTTCACCTAGCATATTTTGTAGAAGAGGAATGCCACTAAATTTGTATGAGATTGAATTGTGTTGTTTAATGGGATATAGAACTAGATAGTTTGTTTTTTCACAAAAAAAAAACACTGGAGTCCCAATAAAGGATGTTAAAAGCCAATGTGAACATTCATTGCTGAAGTGAAACTCAGAAAGACTTCACATTGTTTAGCATTTTTTCAGCCGTTCTGGCTCAGTTTTCAGTATTTTCAAGCCCTAAAATGAAATTTACTCTCCAATAAAAAATATATTAACCACATTTTCAAACAACTTAAACCGCCAAACCCAGATTCATGAAAAACTCAAGATTACAAAAAAAAGAGCAATGTAGAATTCAAGAAATGTGGCATATGCTTTGAGAGAAGACAAGAGTAGAACCTGGTGCACTCCTGACATCATGCACAGCGACTATTTCTCCAGCATGAGCCACTTGAATCGCCTGTCAATTTTGCAGAAGAATCCAGATTAGAATTTAAAAAAGAGATATTGAAGAACAATCATACAAAGTTCTCCGACAACATTCAATACAATGAGAAGATCCACAAATCATGCTGAAAATCTAAAAACTGACCACTACCTCATCATAACTCACACCAGTCAAATAAGGAACCTGCATTTGGAGAGAAGAAGGATTTCAGCCACAAAACTACTAGTCACAAAATGCAATAAACGAAGGCAGAGACATGAAAATGATCTTGTGAGTGCACACAGCTGCATATTGTTTTCAATCATGTTTCATGCCTCATTAAACTATTAAAAGCTAAAACTAGAATTTAAATAGACATGGCAGAACAATCATACAAACTTCTCCAAAGACATTCAATTGAATGAGAAGATCCACAAATCACGATGAAAATCTAAATACTAACCCCTAAATCAAGCTTTCGCGACTCAGTTGAATAAGGAACCTGCATTTGTAGGGAAGAAAGGCTTCAGCCACAAAATCACTAGTGTCGAAACAAAATAAATGAGAGGAGAGACATGAAAATAATCGTATGTCGAAACAAAATAAATGAGAGCAGAGACATGAAAATAATCGTATGAGTGCACATCACTGCATATTGTTTTTAATCATGTTTCATGTCTCATTAAACTAGTAAGAGCTAAAATTATAATTTAAAAAGATATGGCAAAACATTTATACAAAAGTTCACCAAAGACATTTGATTTAATGGGAAGATCCACAAATCATGGTGAAAATGTAAAAACTAACCCCACCTTATTATTCAACCCAACCACATAAGGAACCTGCATTTTAAAGAAGAAAGGCTTCAGCCACCAAATCACTAGTCTCATAATGCAATAAATTAAAGCAGAAACATGAAAAGGATCTTATGAGTGCACAGTGCACACCACTGCATATTCTTGTTAACCATGTTTCATGCCTCATTCATTTAGTAAAAGCTAAAATTAAAATTTACATAGCTATGGATGAACAATAATGCAAAAGTTCTCCAAAGACATTTGATTTAATGGGAAGATCCACAAATCATGGTGAAAATCTAAAAACTAACCCCCATCTCATCCTTTCGCGTTCGAAGCACATGAGGAACCTGCATTTGCAGAGAAGAAGGGCTTAGTAACACAATTACTGGTCTCAATGCAACAAGCGAAAGCAGATAAATGTCAATGATCTTATGAAGGCACACCACTTCATATTGTTTTCAATCATGTTTCATGCCTCATTAAACTAGTAAAAGCTAATATCAGAATTTAAAGAGAGATATAGTAGAACAAGTATACAAAAATTCTCAAAAGACATTCGATTTAAGATGAAGATCCGCAAATCATGGTGAAAATCTAAAAACTAACCCCGATCTCATCCTTTCGCATCTCAATCGCATCAGGAATCTGCATTTGCAGAGAAGAAAGGCATCAGCAACAAAATCACGAGTCTCAAAATGCAATAAATGAAAGCACAAACATGAAGATGATCTTACGAGTGCACACCACTACATATTGTTTGCAATTATTTTTCATGCTTCATTAAACTGGTAAAAGCTAAAACTAGTACTAGTCTTTGTTGTACCAATATTTTAGAAATGTTGTAGCAATATTTTAGAAATAAAGTACAAAATGAGGGGACAAGACCTGGATATGCAAGAGGATAATATTAGACGTATGGTTAAATAGAAACTTCTAGTTTCTTGAAAAAATAGTCAATATTGCTAGTGGGAAGTATCAGGTAAGAATTTGAATCCATGCACTGTGTTAGAGACTTGAATCCATGGACTAACTAGAAATGGATAACCCGAGGGTAAAACCCCTCGAAAAAAATTGGATAATCTGAGGTTAATTAAATATTAAGAGATCCCATCATTTGGTATATCTTTGTTCTTTATTCTTCCAAAGACAGAACTTAATTACAACAACTAAAATTGTAGGTTATTATAAATGTCATCATGAATTTAGTCATATACTTATAAAAAAAATGAACTAATTGAGTAACAAAAAAACAAGATTGTAGCAAAAAAGAGAAGCATATCCAGAACACAAAACACCATGTAAAGAGCCTTAAACGTACCTTGAATGTCTTGCCAGTGTTAGCATTCATAACAAAATCCCCTCTCCGAATCACACCCTCGTATATCCTTCACGCAATAAAAAGAATCAGCACATATATGTGTAAATTATGAGTCATGATCCATTGACACCATGAGTCAAATATAACTTATAGGAAAATACTATTTATCGCGAATTGCAACTTCGTGATTTTTCATGGCTATGTATTATTTACTCCTACTGCACCATTACCCTCTATGTTTTCCGTTATGTTAGAGTTACAAGTTTGACTCTTCTTTTAGTAAAGCAACACGTAAGCATTCACATGATATTTGTGAAGATATCTTCACTTGATTTAGCAAGGCTCTAACTTCAAACTTCAATATCTTTTTGTAGAAGGCGAATTAAATCAACCCTACCGTTGAGTTGAAAATTCTCATTAAGTAGATCAAACCTATAAAAGTTCATAGATCTTTAAGCTGATTAGTTGATGTGATATTCCATCACATCATCTTAGTTTAAACGTATAACACACTATTAAAAACATATGTAAATATCTATTATTCTATTATTAAAACATATATACCAATGAATGTCAATTTAACTTGCCTTCTACAAAGAGTTATTGGAGGTGTTAGTATGTTAAGTTTAACACCCCGATTTCAACAAAGACTGTTATAGCAGCAACAACAAAAACACACTTTCGCAGTGCTTAAGAAGTTCAGTTAAGTGCGATTTAAGTTCTATATTTCATGTTAAAACATAAGCCAAATTTACTAAATTGTCGTTTTGATAGTTAGTGGAATAAATCAATCAAATACCTGGGTTAATTTTTTTGAATTACATAAAGGGTATATAAGAGATAATAGCATTAAATAGGTAAAAGTAATTAAATTTTACTTATAACAGTGACCAAGATTAGAAGCTTTTTTCCCTTATAATAATGGCCAAAGGTAGTATATATATTAGACAAAACAATTTGAAATAGGATTTAACCACATGTAAAGGTCATGGTACCTTAGATATGTTATTAGATAGGTTACGGTACCATACATACACAAATACACTCCCTCCGGTCATTATTATAGCAAAATAAAAAAACCCACTTTCATGGTGATTAAGAAATTCAGTTAAGTGTGATTAATTTTTTAGATTTCATGTTAAACATTTTGTCAAATTTACTAAATTGTCCTTTTTGATAAGTGGAAAAACTCAATCAGATACCTGCATTATTTTTTTTAATAAATAAAGGGTATATTAGAAATAATAGCATTAAATAGTGTAACAGTAGTGAAATTTTACTTTCAACAATGACCAAAATTTCAAGCATTTTTATTTTTTATTTTATAATAATGACCGGAGGTAGTATATATAAGTCAAAACAAACAATTTGAAATAGGATTTAACCACATGTAAAGGTCACTGTACCTTAGATATGTTATGACATCATACTTTCTCTTCAATGTGAAAGCCAGTGCCACAAGTGTATCCTGTTAAAATCGCCAAATAACATTAGTTTTTACTAGTAGGTTAAAATATAGCACCACAACACCATGTTTATCAAGATTTGGTGGAATAGTGCAACCTTAGCTATTATGTTGTGCATAGGATTAGAGAGTGAATTAGTTTGAGTGTAGAATTGTGCAGTTTTTTTTACTATGAACCCTAAGTTTTTCTTTGAGATTACAAAATTGAGCATTATTCAATGGCTTTGTGAGCAGAAACATAAGTCCCAACTATTGATTTGGCAAGAGCTTTTTCTCAAACAAACAACAAATCAAGGTCCATGTGTATGGTTCTAGAATGCCGAATCTGATTATGACTCAAAGCAAGTGTGCTTTGACTAATGTAATAAATGATTGGCGAGTAGATGGTAACTTGCAGCTCATGAAGTAAGGATAGCTAGCCTAGGTTCTTTCCTCTATTAATAACAAAGGCTAAGAGTAATTTCCTCACAAGCATATCATTCAATTTTTTCTTTGTATTTGGTACCTTTTCCTCATTCTTAGATGGGATGAGAGCATAATTACTAGCTTCAGTTGGACACGGCAAATAATTAAGCACACCATCCAAAAGTAGTTGCAACCCCTGTACCAGAAACAGCAAAATATAAAAAATATCAGACTGTTAAAATACAATACTAAGAGTTGTTTGTATGTATTATTCAAGCCAAAATCAATGTTATCAAACAGTGGACATAGCAGATTGCATAGAAGGATTTTTTGCGAACAGCTACGGCCAACTTGTGAAGGATGGTGGCACGATGGCGTTTTATGGCGGAAATAGTGCCTAAAAATGGAGGATTTTAGGCCTTCTTCTATGGTTCACCATCTGTAATCGTTAATTCCATCCAAATAGCAGAAGCACTTACAAAGACAGGAACCTCAGTAGACACAAAGCTCCTTTCAGTCTTCGTCAACAAATTAATGACACAACTACGGCGCTCACTCTCCCCCACTCCTAACTATGCCTAGCTAGGCGTAACTAACTGGCCAACCAACACAACCTAACAACTAACTCTCCTCCCTAGCCCACCTTTCTTCCTTCTAGTATATATATAACACAAAAAGTATATTTAGGCTCGGATCCAACATATGATCCAAGTCAAGTTCAACCTAATTATCTCACTTAGGCCTAGAACTTGGGATGGGTGTCTCACATTGGGATTTTAAAATATTTGTTTAAGATAAAAAAATTGTGGCATTCCATCATGAATTTTAATTGAATAAATATGTCTTGTGGTATTCAATCACGACAATTAGGACTTTTCAAATGGGTGTCTAAATCAAGTTGCATTCAGTCAAGACTTTTACAAACAAAGAGTCATGTGATATTTACAAACTTTTTCATATCAGCGGATAGTTTTATAAATTATATTTGTTAGACATTGTAGTGACATTAATTTATTGTCATAAAAAGTTTTACCTTATAACATGAGATTTCTTGAGATTTTCCATTCTTATTTCTTAGTTGTATGCCTTTACATATAGAATGCTCCGGCATAATTGATAACTAACCAACCAACTATAGAATGTTCAAGTTTGGATCATATATGTGTTCCGGCATGCTTAAGAGAGTGCATGCATATCCTAGAGGGGATTCAAAACTTGATAGCAAGGAGGATGATATCCTAGAGGGGTTGATGTATAATAAAATCGTTATTAAGATAATTAATATCAAGAAGTTTAATAAAGTGTAGAGAATATTATGTCTCAAATTAGGAGTCCAAAGATCCCTTCAGGTCTAAACTAATCTTTAGACTATTGTTCTTAATAGGATTAACACTATTAACATGCTCTAGAAGTGGAAAACTCTTGGTGCTTTGTCTCCTAATATACGTGTCAGCCTTCTGTGACAGAGCATTATAACAGAAGAAAGTTTCTAACATTTCAAAAGAATGGTAGATCATAAATCAGATTCCCACCAACTTAACTATAGCAAGGGAATGGAAAAGCATAAAAAGCACCATTAGCTAGCTTTTAAACCTCAGTATTCTTACTAGATTTTATCAGTCAGATCTAGCTCATTTATTATTTATCCTTTATTAATCAGCATTATTCTAAGTAGATTTATATGACAATGATTGCTCTTTTATTATTTATGACATAAGATTTGACCAGACCAAATTTTTTTGCAAAGTGTCATGGGCCACTATAGTCATCATTGTACCAAGAATGCTACAAGTTAATTTGATTTCCAAAGTGAAGTCTTTGGAAGACCCCAAACAAAATTAGATCATAATCAAATTAATGAGCCAAGATTAAAAAAAAGTATCTACCTAAGAAAGAAAGAAAGAAAGAAAGAAAGCGGGGAATGATGGTAAAGACCATACAACAGAGAATTCAAGGCAATTCAACGGGTACCTTGTATTTGAAAGCACTGCCCATGAATACGGGTATAAACTTCCGTGCTATGGTGGTCCGACGAACTGCTTCCTACACACACAATAATAACAAAAAGAAAATAACTTACAAAATAAGATTTGAAAATGGGGGGATGGGGGCGAAGTAACAAATGATTTTCATATCACACTATATCTGAAAATGCTTCCTAGACATACAATAATAACAAAAAGAAAAGTATTTAGAAAATAAGATTTATAGATGGGGGTGGGAGTGAAGTAGCATCTGGTCTTCGTATATCACTACCTGAATATGTCAAGAACCATAGACTTAATTGAATGAAAATATCATTTTTCTCAATCGCAATGTCATAATTAACCAACAACAACTTCTTATCAAACTCAAGACCTCAATATAACAACAAAGTTATAAAAAAATCAATGCAAATATAAAAAATGCTCAAACTTCAACATCTTCAACACCTCAAAACAATATGTTGATAAACTATGTGTTAAAACAAAAACATTTGAGAAATCATTACTAAATGTAAAACAAAATAATTAGTATGCAAAACTCCAATTAAAAAAAATCTTGTTACTCACACACCTCAAGATCAGCTGCCGATATGGGCTTGTCACTACCGAAAGCTTCTGCAAGTTTATCGTCAACCTCGGACACAATTTTTATAAGTTCACGCCTTTTTCCTGACACCAAGGCTTCCATATATCCAGGAACTTCTCCAACGACAACCTTTTCTCTGCAATAAGAAACGAATTGAGTAATTTGAAGAATGACCACAAGCATAACCAATGCAAAAGTTTCAGAAACGGACCCATTAGAACCATGAAAAAAGTAGGCCTTTAACTGCACGAGATCAACAAGTCCCTTAAAGTTATATTCCAAGCCTATTGGAACTTGCATTGCAGCACTATGATGCTGAAGCTTGGATCTTGCCTGAAAAAGAAAACCAAATGTTTTACAAATAAAAACAACAATAGGAATTTGAGTTATAAGTAAAACTTTGAAATAATTATAAAAGTGAAATTGTTAAAAATAATTAAATATTATACGTTTCTAAATCTGAACTGAAGTTAGATGCTCTGTGTATATAGAATATATAGACAAACACAGAAGATTATTATTAAAGACAGTTTTACATTTAAAGTAAGTAGCTCTAAAAGAATTTTGAATTCAATTTTTTTTCTACAATGATGTTACTGAAGTTCTCTTTATAAAATAAATTAAGTTGTTCAAGTATAAATGAAACTACAAAACACATGTTATATGAAGCAACACAATTGTGATGTACAACCACAGAACTGTGCTCAACTATCCAAGATTGACAATAGTGGCTTTGCAATAGCGGCTTTTCCGCTATCTACTATACCACTATAGTATTTTTGGGGTTTGGCGCAACAGTCCACTCGCTATTTGGGATTAACAACATAAGAATCGATGATGACGTCCAATCCATTAATCTAAAGTTTACCTGATTTACAACTTCCCACAGGTTGGCTCCCTTCTGGTCAAGATTGTTGATGAAAACAAGTCTTGGAAGTTGATATGTTATCATTTTCTTATCAACATCAATAGACTGGTCCTGCACCCCATCTACACCAGAGAGAACAAGAACAGCAGCGTCAAAGGCACGGAGAGCATTGTCAACCTCAGGAGTGAAATCAACACAATCAGGTGTGTCAATCACGCTCATCTGCAAGGACAGACAATTTTAAAAAAAAAATAAAAAAAATCAATAATATAAAAAACATTAGCGGAAGAATAGGCATGCTTGGATAAACAACTTATAGCACAAGCATTTATGTCTAAGGTTACATAAGCTATTTTATAGCAAATGACAAAATAAAGTTATAGATTACCTTGTAGTGTTTCCTCCAGTTGAAGAAGGTAACATCAGCAGGGATAGAATCGGAAGTGGGATTATACATCCATTTACAGTGAGAATGGGAGTCACCTTCCTTCAAAGGAGTACTCGTACTGGTACTGAGCCATGACTCTTGTTTGACAAAAGATTCATAGTATTTTTCACTTTTGAGAACTTGTTTTCTAGCTTCCTCCATCTGTTGGAGATCACCGGTGTATAACCAGTATCTCTCAGTCATCCTCACCTTGGAAGGATCAAGGAGACCAGAGATCCAGATGTTGCGAATCCTCTCTACTGGCTCAGACATGGTTGCTTCAACAACTTCTTCTAGGGTTTGTTTTTCATAGAAAACAATAGAAATGTAAAACCCTTTGGGTAGTGCTTTATGCCTTATAGCATATGATATCATCATCTTCGCATTTTCCCGCTTCTCCTCTGTCGTTTTCTGTCAAACGCTGCCGTATTCACCACGCATTTCCCAATAATTACAATCAATTAATTAAACATTAGTTTCCCTTCCTTTTTCTTCATCCACCTTGGTGGTTGACCCTTTTTTTAATTTCGAATTTATTTTTAATTTAAATCTAAATAAGTGATTTTTATATAAATCAGATTTTTCTTCATTTTTTTGTGATTTCATCATTTTGGTGACACATTATTTTGACTATTGTCTTAGTTACATGTTGTTTAATCTCTGTGACGTTCTTTATTGTTCATATTCAAAAAACAATTACATATTTAATCAATGACTACATCGTCAACATTGTAAATCCATAGACACCTGTATTTCATTCACTTTTATTTTGTCATATTATTAATAGGTATTTTTTCATTTCATATTAATTACTTGGATGTTGTAAGTTTGTTCGTTAAATTTCATTTTTCCATTTTAGAGATTTTAAATTTATGTATGTTAAAATGAACAAATATTGTCATTGAGCACAACAAAAAAAATTAATATTGTATAAAATACAAATGGAATTGTGGTACTGTTGAGTTTAATTTAATTTTCTTGTTTCGTTTTCATAATATTTATGTTTGTGTTTATATTTTTTTATTGTTATATTATAGGTACAAAATTTTCATTTCTCAACTGAAATTTTTTGTCACGCAACAATCAGAAATCGAACCACCAAGCACTTTTTTTTAGGGAAATTCAT
>Ga0315914_1002896_pt1 | contig 26280 bp, 12 predicted proteins | sample MpolenodulesMG_FD_203920 | JGI IMG/M metagenome (GOLD analysis project Ga0315914, IMG submission 203920) | Medicago polymorpha root nodule microbial communities from Los Angeles, California, United States - elongated nodules | ecosystem: Host-associated > Plants > Roots > Nodule | place: USA...
TGAGATTATTCAGCGGGTGATGTATATATATTTTTAATTGTAAAATCAATCCACAATATAATTTATCGAAATTTTTATTTTTTATAACTCCAAGAAAAAATTTAAAATTTGTGAAAATATCAAGGCTTAATTAATGATTTGGTCCCTTAAGTTATTTGTTGGTTACATTTTGGTCTCATAAGTTATTAACGTTATAATTTGGTCCTTAAGTTAGTATCTTTTAGACAAATAAATCATCACCGTCAGTCTTTTGTCAAAACGTTAAATAGGTACATGTGAACGGTGATGTGACAACTTGCAATGTGTATCCACCTTAGACATTGGCTTAACGGTTTTGACGATTGAGATTTATTTTGTTGACGGAAGATGGCTTAAAGGGATCAAATTGTAACATTAATAATTTATGGGACGAAAATGTAACCAACAAATAACTTAAGGGACCAAATCATTAATTAAGCCAAATATCAATTAAATGCCACTGAATTTCGTTTTAATAACTTTTTAAAAAATATTGATATTTTTAATTGAATATCACATAATTAAATATTTTTTTAAAAGTCTTGACCATCTATCCAAAAATAATAATATAAAAATAGATGGTCTAATTGCTTGTTTCTTCCTCAAGAGTTGAATTGTTGTTGCACTCATATTTAGGGAAGGCGACCGAGCTATTGATGAGCTAGCTCACAATGGTCATAGTTTGCCTCTCTTCACTTGTCAATGGTGGGACTATACCCTCGCTATATATTTGATCTGTTGTATAGATATAGTGGCCTCCCCTACATTAGAAAATACTCATTGTAATTTGCTTCATGCCTCTTCGGCTCATACAGATCATCTTACGTTATTTTTAACATATTATTCTGTTATTTTTGTCATGATTTGACCTAAATAAGAGAAGTTTTAGATCAGTTGCTAATGATTTAAGAGACATTTTATAAAGTTTTCATATCGAGAAATGTAATTTTAGTTTTTCCCTAAACCAAACAATTTTTAGGTGTTTTTGATGTATTTTATTGCAAAATCATGTAATTCAGCAAATCAAGACCCCTCATGAAGAATTGAGAAGACATAAAATGAACATTCAAGAGGCCTATAAAGATATTACAAGTTTGGGAAATTTATATAGGTCCCAAGACAAATTTAAAGGAAACAAGCACTCATATATTTAGGGAAGGCAACCGAGCATTTGATGAGCTAGCTCACAATGGTCAAAGGTTGCCTCTCTTCACTTTTAAATGGTGGGGTTATCCCCCTCTTTATATATCTTATCTGTTGTATAGATAGTTCGGGCCTCCCTTACATTAGAAAATATTCATTGTAATTTGCTTCATGCCTCTCTATTGATGGTAGATTGTCTTGCGTTATTTTCAACATATTTTTGTCATGATTTGACCCAAATAAGTAAAGTTTTAGATCAGTTGATTAAGTTGCATATGGTTTACGCGATATCTTGTAATTTTTTCATATCGCAACAAGTACTTCTAGTTTTTCTCTAAACCAAGCAAATTTTAGGTGTTTTGATGTATTTCATTGAAAAGTCATGTAATTCGGCGAAGCAAGACACCTCGTGAAGAATTGGAAAGACATGGAATGAAGATTCAAAAGGCATCTGAAGACATTACAAGTTTGGAAATTCTATCTCAAGTCTCAAGACAAGTTTGCATGTAGAAAGCACTCAAAAAGACAGAGAAAAAGACAAAAACACACTGGAAGCAGGTGCCACACGCCCCGAGTGGGTTGTCGTACGTCCGCGTGTGCAAAACATTGTTGAAATGCATTGCTTTTAAGCACCATGCACGAGGCGCGTGAGGTTTCGAGAGAAAAAACAGCATTTTGTTGTTTTTCCTATACCGGTTTGACAACATACCAAATTAAACAAATCATCTCTAACTTTATATTCCAGTTGTGCGACAGTATTTCACCGTATCAACTTCATTATCAGCACATTTGGAAACATCAGACTTAACAATGTTCTTTTTAGAATCAATAGTTTATTTCAAATCAACGGAAACCTCAACAATGTTTGATTTCAAATCAACGGGACCATCAACATTGTTTGGTTTCAAATCAACATAAGTTTAAACATTGTTTGAATTTGGAGCAACATAAATTTCATCCATGACTATCATTAAAGGACAAAACAAAATTTTAAAAAGGAAAACCAAAATATAATTTAGCAACAACAAAATATTACAAATAAATGAGTTGTGTTATTTGAGCATCCATATCTGTGACAACTTTTGCAACAACTAAAATTTTACAAAGGAAATGAGATATTGACACAAAAACCAAAGCAATAGAGAGAGAAAGTAAAAAGATAATGTGAGTATGAAAGGGGAAGTTGTCACAAAAGTTATCAAAAATGGTTGTTCAAATATCATTTTTCCAAATAATTAGAGACTTTTCAGGCTGAATAGTTCGGGAGTTAAGGCTTGATTATTCAGTTTTGGGTCTTAACTCATGATAAAAAAAAAATAGTTCAAATTAAAAAACGCAAAACTATAATGTAATCAGTTCAAAAGATGTAATATTTGTTATTTGAAGTCAAATGAGTATATAAATTCTTTAGTAATCGCTTAATGATGATTTGAGACACTCTTTTTTGCATGAAAAGTTTAAATTTTGATGGAGGATAAAATAGGAAGGTAGAGTGTGTGGGATGGTGTGCAGTAAATGCTTAGTTGCCTAATATATCTGTAAAAGCAATTCATACGTGTACGGGTCCTATCGACTATAATAGAGATCAATAAATTATATTATATATTTACATTGATGTTAAATAAGTTATAGGAAAATGATTGACCTTACATGACTTAATTTAATAGGATTTTATAGTGCATCCGAGAGACGCATGGGTGAGTTATATGATCTTTCATCAAAATGATTGGCCTTCGAACCAGTACACCAATTTCACACAAACAACTTGAAGGTGCGTTAATATTGGTGAGGAATATCAAAGCAGTTTTATCGGGTATAATTCTTCCAGTTGTTTATAGCAAGTGAAATCCTATGTGTGGATGTGCCACAGTCAACATGTTGCACCATGCAGGGGCCTTAAATTGTCATATAGTACTTTTTTTAACAAAAGGAAGCTTGTTTGAATTCATTTATGTACTACCTTTCCATTTGTAACATTTCGAATGCTATATATGAGTAGTAGAATCTTGACATTATTCAATTAAAAACTTCATTCAAGGACTGTAGAAAATTTATGCAATGCAATACATTGTAAAATAAAAAATAAACAAAACCAAGTAAATATATTGATCCGTGTGACACTATGCATAAATTTTTTGAGATCCACTATGACATTTTACCGACACCAATTAACAGAAACAATAATGAAAGGCAACTGTTGTATGTAGTGGTCTTTCTAATTTAGGCTTTAATACAATAAATCTAAAACGTATTAACAAAAATTTATTTACCCAATTAGAGCCAATCATGGAGGTATTAAAAACATAGAATAAAATGAAAGAAGATAAAACAACCTTAAGGTATACGTACGTAGTTGAATCGCTTATGTTATCTTGAGCTGTATCGGCAGATTCCATAGTATCATCACTCATAATTTTAAGCCATATCAATATTTTTGTTTCAAATGCTAGCTTGAAATAATTCACTAAAAAGTCTTTTCTTGAAGAAATCTTGGCTTCTTCGAATGAATTTGAATTATAACATATGAATTTAATATCAATGTGAATTTTCTTGAATTGAAACGCCATTTCTTCAAGATATCTTTTCACTTTTTTCGTCCATCTTATTATGATTCAATCTTGGTACAATCAGTGTGACAAATGCTAATTATTATAATGAATACAAAAAAGAATATATCTTGAACAGGGTAGGAAATCCATCTTTAGCAAAGATGCTACACCACAACAACTATCTTCAGTCGCCTCATTTTCTTTTTCGACCTCATAATGAATATATTGTGTGCCGTGGCTTCGTGTAACTGTAGCTTAGGAGATTGACTTCGACATATGCTTCCACATCTCATTCCATCTCTTAAACAACTTACCAGAATGCATTTTCAATACATGAGGCTGCCATTTTTTTCTCTGAAATTACTCTTGGATGGAAAATTGACACCCTATTAAAGAGTTAGAAGTAGGATTGGTTGATAGAGCACCAATTGATACCCTATGAGAGAGAAAGAGCACCAATTCTGATTTCAACAAAGGATCTGATTGGTTGATAGAGGTACATGAAACGTCTGCAAACAACGGTTGAGATTTACTTGGGTATTGGCAGTTTAGGCTAGCAATTAATATGGGATTATGAGGGAAATTAGGGAGAGATTAGGGCAAAGGTGTCAGCTCATCAAGTTGGGCGTTTATAATAAAGGATTCATATGGTAACTCCCAAACTTGAGTGAGCGGGAGTTACGACCCGTGAGGTTTGGACCGTAATTTTTTATAGGCGTATTTTTGACATTTTTAGAGGCTTGTTAGCAAATGAAGGGCAACAAATTTCGGTAGTAGCATTTATTTTTATTCTTTTTTTTTTGTATCGGGGTAATATATAAAATGGTTAAATAAGTTTTTCGTTCTTAAAGATATAGTGAATTTTGACTTTAGTCTAATAAATAAAATTGGATGTTCTCATCCTCACAATTTTTTTGTTTTGTTTTTGGTCCCCAATGACTAATTTATATTCATATATATGTCAAGATTATGACTCTTTTATGTTCAAGATGTGTCCTTGTCATGTCGATTTATCATCTTTAACCTTTGTATGTCTATATTATTATTAAGGTAAAGAAATGTTAAGCACATGTCAAAATTGTATCTATTAGGGACGAAAAGTAAAACAAATTTTGAGTAAAAAAATATTCAATTTTATTTGTTATGGACTAAAATCGAATTTCGTTATATTTATAGAGTCGAAAAACTTATTTAACCTTATATAAAACCCACTATCAGATTGTGTATTCTCTAATTTTGTTATTTATGCAAAAACTAAATTTAAAAATAACATTAAAATTATTACGTCCGGCAATCAAAGTGATTTTTTATTTTATTTTGAAGGAATCAAAGTGAATTTGTTTATCTTTTTATGCAAAGCTTGGTATCATCCACTAAACTTCTTTGCTGTTCAACTTGCAACTCAAATGATTAATAGATTACTTCATCTTCCAATAATCACCTAACTCCTTACGAGTTATTGTATCAAAATTCCCCTAATCTGTAAGAATTAAAGGTTTTTTTTAATAAATTATTACAGATATTTAAGATCAAAATTATGCATTTGTATCTATAAGGAGTCAACTGTATCAAAAAATATGGGACAAAGACCCAACATTATAGTAAAAAAAAAAAACTAACCTTTTAGAAAGGGTTGCAAAGAACACCCACACAATCATACGCTAGAAAGGCAAACACAGCACATACAAAGTTAATATAAGATGTTACAACCAAACTAGCACATCATGCTAATAGGACCATATATTGGTAATGAAATTGGCACATTGTGTTGTTTTGTTTGGTGGTTGCATATATTGGCAATGGTGGTAGGGGCACGAGTTCAGCTCCTTTGTTATAGATTTTGATTTTTGGTTTGTTATTTGAAATGACAAAAAAAATTAAAGACACAGTATAAGCATTTTTGTGATTTTAATACGCAACAACTAACATAAAATTAAGGACATGATATAAGCATTGTGATATTTTAACACGCAACAACTAACATAAAATTAAAGACACAATATAAGCATTGTTGAGAAGTCTGGACGTAACAACAAGTCAATAATACCATAAGAGGGTAAGACATCACATCTTCAACCAAAATTTTAAGGCATTGAAAATATGTGTCACCTCTCGTATATATCCAATATTGTACTCATTCATAGTCGATATAGAACTAATCACTCAGACATAAACCCAACAATCTATCTTTCAAATACGAGTCTCTAACGTCCTAAACTTGATTCAAATAACACAATCGCACCCCCGCTCCACCAAGTTGAACCAACTCTGATACCATTTTATGGGAAGTCTGGAGTAGCGACAAGAGCAGCAACGTGCAATTGCTCTAAAACCACAAGAGTGGGACAAGACATCTTCATCCAAAAATTCAAGACATTAGGAGGAATATGTGTTATCTCTCTTATGTATCAGACATTAAACCATTAAAATTGACGTGATACTAACAAGTCATACTTGCCCAAAAGGTCTCATCATGTGAATTCATTAAGGTCTTATGTAGGGTGAGGATTGCAATCATTTATGGTCCATGTTCAATCATTTATCTCATTCATTGTGGGACTCTTAACACAACCCCTCACGTCCATGACTGAATATTTGGAGCGTTATCCGAGTGGTCTAATAGCAATGGCTTGATAGCCGGTGATCCAACAAATCTTGAATAGACTTTAATATCATGTTAATTTGGGCTGACCTAACTCAACTTTTACAAAAGCAACTTATAAGGTAAAGATTGCACTCGCTTATAAACCACATTTCAAACCTTATCTCATCTAGAACTCTTTAACAATGTGACGCACATTGCACAATAGCTCAGGAGAAGTAAATATAAATATTTTACTGTGAATTTATATACCAATTAATGCTTTTTAAATTTATAATAACATCAAAAGAAAATAAATGTAGAGAGCATTTTATTTTGCATGTAAATGAGCAAACAAGAATTTATATGTTGTCCCTAAGAAGAAAAAAAAAAGAATTTATATGTTGTGGCCCGCTGACACAAGAATATCCTCAAACTTAATACGTCATTTAATTTGTGCTCTTTCCCTTCCTCTTCTTCTAATACTCACATGGCTGTGCTGTGTAAACAAAGTAACCATAAAAAATTCTTTCTTAACAAGGTAGCATGCAACATTTTGTTTTCTTTTATGAGTTTTAATTTCTTCTTCTCTCTACTTTGGTTCCTATAGGTAAGGTAACAGAAAAAGGGACTTCATTCACACTTATCAAAACCAACCTCATGCTAAATAGTGCCCAGTGCACATCACATTGCAGAAGGCAGCAAAATAGAACCATATCTATAGGAATGTTATTTATTTTTTGACATATTTTTCCTTATTTCTCTAAAGTTGATTCGTATAATCATGATATGAGATGTGATAATGATTTAGACTCTTTTAATTTCTTCTTGGTCATGTTGATCAAGCTAAAACTTAAACTATGACCATAACTAATATAAAGAAAATGAAACATCCACATTGCATATAAATCAGCATGTTTCACACTCTCATACTGAAGAACAAAGTCTGAGAAAATCTACTAGATCTGAAAAGGTTCCAGCCTTTCCTAAAGACTTTCATTGCCCTCGGCTGCATACAGCAGATATATCTTCCTCACCAGATTCAAGTAATGAAAGAGCTACCTGGAAGCTAGTTACGGTTGTGCAAAGATATGAAGGAAACTGTTAAATTGTTGTCAGAGGGTTCAAACTGTTAAATTTTTAATTAATTAATAATTATAATAATATATATTTTCATGCCAAAACTAACATCTATAATAGGCAAAATGCTAAATTGTTCAAACCGAGAACAAGGGTTTCGACTCTTAAGTTTGTCTTTTTGCTAGTTTAGGATTAATGTTAAATATGTTTCTGGTCCCTATAAAATTGGAAACTTTTAAGTTTAGTCTTTACTTAATTTTAATAGTTTTTTTAGTCATTAAAAAAAATTACTTATAATTTTAGTCCCAGCTAAAACAAAGTTTGTTTAATTATCCTCAATCTCTTAAATTTTTGAACGATTTTTTTGAGATTAGTTTAAAACACTATGAAAGGTTTATTTACTAAAATTTAGAATTTTTTTTAACATGAAACGAATTAAATATGAATTTTTTAAAACATCAAAAGTTAAAGATAAAAGTAACAAAACATGGACGTTGAAAATCAAATTTTGCGATAATTTTTGCGGAGGAACTTTTAGTAATGTTTTTAACACGTCTGCAAAAAATTGTTCAAAAACTTACGAGTTTAAAGCATAAATTAAACGAATTTGAATTGAGTAGGAACTAATATTGAGTAGAATTTTTTTTAAGGACTAAAGAAACTATTAAAATTAAGTAAAAATTAAACTTAAAAGATTTCAATTTTATAGGAACCAATAACATATTTAACTAAAAAGTAATATTCACATGTTATATAACAAATTAACGGACACAAATCAATGTAAAAGGAAAATGTTCTTAAAGGCAAAATTAAATGGTAAAATTGAGTTGAAAGCCTAGTATGCCTATGTCCATGTTTACTAGATACCATAGTTTATATCTTGGATCCGTACAATTTGAAAAAAAGTGAACCAAGAAAAGTCAAAAGGTACAAACTAGCAATGCAGAGAGATGGTCAGGAGGTTCAGAGTAAAAAAATCAGGAGGTTCAGAGTGGAAAAAAAATAAGAATTTTAGGTGTAATTTCTAAAAGCCAGGGGATGCAAGTGCATCCCCTCAATGATAAGTGGCTCCGCCATTGGAAAATGGTACCCTAACCTCTCTTGTTCGGAAGAATCGAAACACATCCAAATGGTATCAGCCGTACTTAATAACACATATTGTGATTCGCCTAGCTGGGTGATACCTTTTGGAATTGATCCCACCCAGACTTGTCATTCTATTTCACCTGCTCAGCTAAAGTATCTACTCACTATTTCTATTTTCTAATGCTATTGAACCTCAAACTTTTGATGGGGCTGTAAAATAAACCGAGTGTGTTGCTATCATGCAAAGAGTTGATACCTGGTAATTAGTTGAGCTACCTAGAGTAAGCATGGTATAGGTTGTAGGCAGGTCTGTAAAGTTAAACAACGTCTAATATTTTTCATCCAAAGCCAAATATAGAGCTCTCACATCTACAACATGTGAGCTTCAATGGTCATCTTCTCAGCATGATCTTCAAGTTTCTATATCTAATGTTCCATGAAAGAACGAAACACATAGACATTGAGTGCCATATTGTGTGGGAAAAATTCTAGTTGGACTCTTCAAATTACTTGCTATTTCTTCAACCTACATGTTAGCAGATTTTTTCACCAAACCTCTTGAACCTGCAGCTTTTTCAACATGATTATTCATAAGCTGGGAACTCTCAACATACATTCTCGAGCTTAAGGGTGACCTTCAGTTTTATAGTTGACAAACCCCATTTATGGCTAGTTACTCGGACTTTCCATTTCACATTGTATCGTTTCTCTAATTATTAATCAAACTCAGTAATATTCTTCTGTTAAAAAGAAAAAACAATTCCAATACCCTACGACGAAATCAAATACTAAACCGTTTGCATAAAAGTTCCTCATCAAAATGGGAAATTAAAGATTTTCCAAGCTTTCGATTAATTGGATGATTTACTTTTCGGCAATAAAACCATAAATAGTCTATTACTACAGAGAACCATATTCCTATTACAACTGGATAATAAAGAGACTCTATTCACCATTGGTTCAGTGAACAAATTCAAAATTGGTTAGTTTATACCGAAGGCCAGCCAATCAGCCATCAAGTTTCTCCAATTCCATTCTTTAGTAACATAATGAGCAGAAATGGAACACAATTTTGAAAATTTGACCGATTATCCCACTAGAAACACGCCGATGCTGCCTTTTCAAGTTTCAAAACCTTAATCTTCATCGGAACTGCTATCTTGGGAAATCTTTTCAATGTCATCTGATTCATTTTTACCCTGCAGTTAAGCAACATGATGAGTACAAGGTAGCTGGATGATAGTATAATAGTAACTTCAAAATAAACTTACTGGTACGTTTTTGTCCCAATCCTTTATTCTCGAACTTGTCAGCATATAATTATCGCGTAATGGAGCCCAAGAAGGTTGTTCATCTTCTCCCTTGTTTGTGCTTGCATTGGCCTGCATATCCAAAATCCAAGCAATTTGATAATTAGGGACGCGATGGAAGCTATAACTCATTCAAGAAACACATGTAGCAGTTATGCAATGAAAATTAGCATTGTTTTGAACATAATAATGTCGATATATATAACATTTTTCTTATTCTGTTACTGCTTCAATGAAAGCAGAGGTACTAAAAACATCATGTTCAAAGTTCATCCAGTTTGTCTAAGCATATACAATAGAACAATTTTAAAGTGGAAGACCTAATAAAAAAAGAAATTAATATCAAATTAAACATGTTCCATATCACATTAATTTAGAGGTCATAAACACTAATAATTCTAAAGAGAAAATAGACATTTATGCATATAAATTCATAAAATCAGATGTATACATGCATATAAATTCACAAAATCGGATGTATAGAATTGCAAAAAAGAAATTCAAATTTCTTCAAGCTCCGAGTTTCTTTCATTTTTCGAATAAAGGGAACCAAAGTGTCCGTATGTAAATGCTCAAGTCTAAATAAATAGAGTAAATAATTTGGACTTGAGCATTCAACTTATATACATTTTGGTTCTCCTTGATCTTCAACAGAATTAAGCAGACTCGGGCCTAATTAGTTCTAACCCTAGTTTTAAACAGTGATTGAAATTATCAACAGAAAGAACTTCCAATGAAAAAGTGACTGAACGAGAACTAGTTGTAACAATCACCTTTGCAGAGGTGCCAATAGCTGGCTTCCCTAACGCCGAAAAGAAGGCTTCTTTGGTGCGCTTCTTTAAAACTGACAGAACACACAAATTAGATAGTAAGAATTGGGCAAACATTTTGAGTATATTAGGAACCACAAAAAATAGAACAGATAGGTATGAACAAAAGAAAAAGTGAAATCGAGAATTCTGACAGGGATGGTTCTATTTGGAGGAGCATGGTCCCAAGTCCCGACCCCTCTTATTTTTCAACAATTAAATACTTAAATAGGTTAATTGTTAACTCTTTCCCCTCATTCTTAGAACATCATATCACAAACAAATCTTCAGCATGGTAGTCATATCATATACAAAAATCAGTGTCATCAATAGAGGATAGTGGAAAATAGTGGAATAGCATAGCATTGTAGGCAAATAGCAGACGTAGCATAGTGGTTGAAAGAAATTAATTATCTAAAAAACAATGGTATGCTGCATAATAAAGTTTATTAAGGTTGAAAAAAAATGTTGTGCACCTCACATGCTGCCTCTTTAAAAAAAATGAATTGAAGGATCATCTTCCTCACTGGAAATGGAGGAGGAGGACGATGTGTAGAAAAAAAATGTGGCAGAGCATGGTTTAAACATTGAGAGAAGTTTACGTATTAAGGTGATTATAGGAATAATAACATCCTGACTCTTAAGTTTTCTATTTTAAAAATAGGTCATATACAGCTCGCATGCTGCCTCAAGTTTTATTATTAAAGAAAACATTTTCATTTCCCTATAGATGCTACAGCCACTATGGCCGAAGGCCCAAAGAGGTTGTATGCAGCTCACTGTTTTCATAGTGAATTCATCAAAATCATCTACACTAAAGAGCCACTATTTGATAACACTGACAGAATGGCCAAAACAGTTGTGTTAAATTTCCCTGTATAAAAGATAAACTGAAACAATGAATCCCCAAATGAGATTCCTTTTTCTTTACTTGCGACGGTTATGCTGAAAGTAAACTACTAACTTGAATCTTTCTAATGTCTCGCATTTTGTTGTTGCAGTATAAAACAACTTACCCTTTGCATCCCTGTTCTTTGAGGGGTCCAGCCCTTTCTGAGCAACTTGAGCTTTATTGACCTGCAACAAGTGTGTATAAAACCTTCAATTTAATAATGATTATCATACAAAGCGACAAAGAGAGGAGGAAAATTTGGAGAAAACAAAATTTGCAAATGTTAGGATAAAACTTACAGCATTGAACAGCTTGACCACTGAAAGAAATCAGAAGTAGTCCATGTTCACAGCAACAGTTAAATAAGCAAGAGTAAATGTAAGTCACTGATAAAAATAAAGAAGCATAAAATAGACCTCTATTTAAAAGAGAAAGAAACTCATTTACCTCCTTTTGTCGCTACACTTATAAGAAACTTTTCGTGCGCGTCCAAATAATTAGCAGGTGTGACATGTCCCTTTTCTGCTAGCTGTAACAAGCAATAAGTTAGCAATTGCCAGACTGCTTACCCGATAGATAATATTTTGGTCTACGATAATTGGAGATACACATAAATTTTAGTGCTAATTGGGATATCATAAAAATCACAGTGAACTTGAAATTTAAAATTACCATCAGCTTTTCCTTTTTTGTCTCTCCCTTGATCTTGCGCTCTGTCTCCTCTTCCGCAAGCTTTTCTATAACAAGACTCTTGTGATCTGACAATACTGGACCCTGTAGAGTTGTTCATGTTTTAGAATACCAATTTTTTATTTCTCTAATAAAACATTAGCATGATATATGAGCACCTAGCTTACCAACAACTCATCAGAAACACTCTTCTTTATAATACTCTTGAAGGCCATCCTGAATGCTTTACAACCTTCACTGAATTTAGTAATTCCTGGCTGAATTTCATCCTCCTCATCATCTTCATCCTCAGAGAAATTAACTTTCTTATCAGTAACATGCTTCTTCTGTGTTCTTTGTCCTTCTGCTACCCCTTCATCTTCGGATAGATCTTCACTTTCTATGTCTTCCTCCACGTGCTTATTTTTGGTGAAAGATGCGACGCCTCTAGTCTTCATAGATGCCACACGTCTAGTACTCCCGGTAGCAGGGGCAGTTGTCTCATCTTCATCATCATCAGAATTATACTCGCGTGCTCGCTTGTTGTAAAGTTTCTTCATTTGTTGGTTGATTTTAACTTTCTTCTGTCCGTGTGGTGGCTTCATCACTTTTGGTTTCTTACTTGACTTTTTACGGCCTTGGTTCCTACCAAACTTCCTCTTTCCCAGCTCACTTCCATGCTCAACCACTTGTGCTTCTTCAGCCATGAATTGTTTTATAATTCAACCTATATGTCACATATGAAGACAGGTCATGAGCTACGCAACTACATATATGCAAAATGACAATTTTAAAAAGCATTAACAGAAAATGAACTCTTTTCAAACAATCTAACTATGACAAGAGAGACATGACTTAGCAGAAAAATAGACTCGGGGTAAAGAGACAAAAATTGTTAACTGAAAATTGAATTCGTATTTCCGTAACACAACTTTCAACAACGTAAATTATTGGTCTACTAATTAATTAATGTTAATTAGAGATTATTCTTGTTTTTCTCTAAATCTCACCTACAAACTTTACCTACCTTACTTACTAATTTAACTGATTTATTTGTAATTTGTATGTTAGGTAAATTCTTATCTCTATGATGACAAGTTTAGGTTAATAAAGAAATTTCCAAATTCCAGCTGCTAAAATCCCATTTTCTCCCTTCTTAACAAAATTCACAAATCAACTACATATCTATCGCAACTTGACATTGCCACAGCAAACTAGTAGAACGGTAACACTAATTACATCATTTTTCTATACAAAAGTAACCTCTTTTAATTCCTTAAACAATATTCTTAGGACACTTGTTAGCATTCTCAATTAATTATATATACAAGAGAATCAAATTGAACAGGCCCTGACCCAAGGAGTCACATGATTGAATCATTTGAGTTGATAAGAAACTATACATTACATGAAAAACATAAATACACGAATCATAAGTCAAAGCATCACCAAAAGATGGTAATAACAATCATGGTCTTAAAAAAATGCCAACAGCAATAGTTTTGGCTGCGACATTAAGGTTTTCAATGTTTCCTAGCTACAGTTTATTTTTTTATTTTGAAAACTCGGTATCCGGCCTAAGAACCAACTAATCCCGAGAACCAATCCCACAGTCCACTAGCAGGGCCCAATTGAAGCCAAAGCAAATCCCTATATGGACTGGCCCGACAAAGGAATTGTTAACATCATGAGGATTCGAACCCAGAACCATGAGAGGAACACACTTTCATGTCCCAAGCCTACACTACCACGCCATTACAACAGCGATGTAAGACCTCAATGATGACAAACACACATACCTATGAGCTTGTAAGTATGAAATGAGATAAATAAGATATATTGAATTTTTTTCAAATTGAGATAAAAAATGATAAGTTATAAGCTACTTGAATTAGCTTATCACAAACCACTATAACCTAGTAAAAATAAGCTATAAGCTCGTGAGAAAGTGTCGGTTACAAAACGGGTCTTTTTTAGTCAAATAAGACATAAGCTATAAGCTCAAATTTGTGGCTTAGTTGTAAAGCACAGACAGAAACAAACGTGTTTTAGATTGTAATCATTCAGGCATTTCAACAAACACGTAATATACACATGTATGAACACCACATTCCAATAAAATCAAAATAAATATACTTACAGAACCAATCAAATATACATTAAACACCAAAAAAATAAAAAAAAAACAGAAGGATTTTTTTTTGAGAAACAAAAAAAAAACGATAACAGTAGCAAAATTGGTGAAGAAATAAAAGAATAAACAATGATATATGAAATTAAGAAAGGTTACAAGATGCTGGAAAAAAAAACGGAGATGAAACCTTTGAGAGAGTTTGTGATAATTGTAGAGATTAACGGCGGAGTTGAAACTGTGCAGCTAGGTTTGGGGGCGTCGGAGCAGTGACAGCGGCTGGGAAAGGAGAAATATCTCGTTTGAGTTGTTAGGGGTTAAGGGAAGGACTTTGTTTCGATGTGAACTATCCTGCACACTATTGTCACCCGTTAGATTTATTTAACGGTTCAGATACAAAAGGTTAAATAAATTAAATAAATAAATATAGTCATTTTAAGAGAGAGAAAGAGGGAGATCGAACCAAAAGTGTTGAGGATCACCACTGTATCAAGCTTTGTTTCTCTTGTTCTTCTTCTTCTTGTTTTTCTTCCCTAGTGGTTTTGGTGGCCAGAGCTCACATAATTAAATGTGGAGAAGTGGGGTGTCTGGAGTTCAAACTTTAGTCTTGCATAAATTGTGCAATGTCCCTACCAACTGAGCTAAGCTCATAGGGACTTGTTTCTCTTGTTCTACTAATAATATATCTATTAACAATATATAGAAATCGAAGTATATCAAAATTTCATAATTGTCCTTATTAAAACTCATGATCTCCTTTTAAGCAATTTGCACGGATAACTCTGAAACTAATTTATTTCTTTTTTTAAAAAATTAATTACGGATGATGGTCATCTACTAACAATATCTAAAAATCGAAGTGCAGAAAATTTCATAATTGTCCTTATTAATACTAATACTAATGATCTCTTTAATTTTACAATTGTCTATCAAACATTGAATGATGTTTTGTATATGAAATAAACATTTATATGCAAAACGTGTAAAATATTTTATCATATCGACTTTTTTATATATGTATGTAAAATTTGTTTCTGCAGATATAAACATTTAAAATATGTAACGGGAACTATGCAAACATTGAACTGTGTTTTGCATATAAAATAAAAATTTAATTAATAGAAACACCGCATTAAAGTGGTTATTTTGATAATAATCACGGGTTTTCAAAATTTTATCATACCGACTATCACATATCGGTGCATAAAAAATTTCTTCTGCATATATATGCATATAAAATTCTCAACGAGTGCGTTTTAAATATTTAACGGTGTTTTAAATATAAAATAAAAATTTATTTAATAGACGCTCTACATTAATTAATGTTGATATTTTGAAAATAGTCATGAGTTTTCAAAATTTTATCATATCGATTTTCTCATATATGTATATAAAAATTTGTTTATATAAATATAAAGATTTAAAATCTGCAATGGGAACGGTGTTTTGCATATAAAATAAAAATTTAATTAATATAAACACTACAGTGATGTTGATATTTTGAAAATAGTCACAAGTTTTCAAAATTTTATCATATCGATATATAAAAAATTTCTTCTGCATACATAATACCTATAACACATATCTGTTGTTGCTTCTTCTTTTCTTTCTTTTAATATTAATTCATGATGATGAAAGAAAGAAAAAAAAAAGGGTTGAATTTGATTTGCTGTTGTTGTTGCTTCGTTGTTGTTGTTATTGTTGATTTGTTATTGATGTTGTCGTGGATGATGATGATTAGAGAATCTGAAAAAATTCATTTTTTTTTAATTCAATATAAGGAACTTAAAAAGGGTTGAATCTGGATTCCGGATTTTTTTCCTAAGTTAATGGAAGATTGATGAAGATGAGAGAAGAAGATGAAGAAAAGTGAAAAAAATATGAGGTGTTAGTGGTTCATAGTAAAATACAATAGACCCTCCATGATCCAACAATCCTCTTTTAAAGAAAAAATCAAAGGGCTAAAATTAATTTTTTAATAAGGTCCATGGTGGACCACTTTTAAACATGGTTCACCTTAGACATTTGATGTTAAAAACTAACGGAGAGGAACAAAACGGCAAACGACAAAAGATTTATGCAACCAAATTGAGACACTTTAAAGTTAGGGGACCAAAGTGAAAACAGAAAATAAGTTAAGGGACCAAATGATATATTAAGCCTATTTTTATTGTGTTGATATCTACCTTTCATTTTTCACTGAATTTAATTTATGACATTGTTTCCATATTTATTTTTGTTGATTGAAATTGAATGTTGCTGATATGATTTTTTGAGATTGTGCATGTCGATCACTCTCAATCATCACTTATTAGTTTGATTGTTTCAATGAGTTTGAATGTAACTCTGCAAATAATAATATAATCAATTTGATACTTACATATGAACCTCTACAAAACATGTGCATTGCACGGGTTAGAGTCTAGGTTAGTACAAACGTTAAACTTAAAGAACCCTCGGAGGTATTTCACCTATTAACTATTAGGTGGATATTTCTCTTATAGATAAAGGAAATATTTATATTAAATAATTTAGAGATTAAACCCATTTAGATTGGTCTTGTGGTGTTGACTTGACACCTTAGAATGTTCTCATCTCTAAGTCTCAAGTTTGATTCTCCTAAATACTAATTTGGTGGGCTAGTTTGACTTCTTAAAAAAGAAAATTAGAAATTATCATCTAAAGATTTTTAAGCAAAATATAAGTTAAAAAAAAATAACACAAGTTAATTTGACTTTATTTATAGCCCGTGAGTTTTTTTAGAGTCAGTATGTTGTGTTACAGATTTTTTCATGAAAAAAAAATCCACTTTTTTCAACAAAATAATAACTTTAAGAGATTTTTATCGGTTTGTTACATTAAAAAAAATGATAGGATGAAAAAAAAAAATCTTAAATGATTTTATTCTGATAAACAAACACAAAACAACTTTTACTATTTTAAAAAATGTTCACATAAGAATTCAGGATTGATCTTCTTCTTGGATCAAAGTAATGTTAGGCTCTAGATACCAATTTGTTGGTGAACAAATTGATCTAGGGTTTGTGAATTGTGAAACTTGAAGAATAAGAAACTGTTATAAGAATGATAAAGAGAAATTAAGAGATTAAGAGAAAGTATGAAAGTGAATGCATTAGCTTTATTGATTGAGGAACCAAGTATGTATACAAAATGTTCCAGCTATAACTTGCATCACAAGTAAATGCTAATTGTCTAACCGATTAGCTAAAAACAAGGAAAGTTAATTACTTATGTTACGATGTAACTAACCCTAAAACTAAACAAAATTATAGAGTTTTGAATTACAATTTTACAATTGTTGGGACTCAAAACTCTAATAAAATCACGCCCGAAACAATTAAGGACATCTCGTCACTATCATAATATTACTAGTTTTGAAATCCCTACTGGATTGGTCCATGCTGTCAATTTTCTCAATAGAATACTGATGTGGCATACGGGCCAAATATATTTTCCTCTTACTTTTAAATTTTAAACAAGACATCTTTAACAAAATTTTCTCAACACTTCTTACTTTTTTTAGAAAAATAAAATAAAATATTTGGATCAATTTAAATCATATTTGGATAAAATATTTCGGTATAACCCAACTCAAGTAACAATTGACTTGAGGGAGTCAACTCTAAATCCCCAAATTTTATTATTCTTCCTCGTGTTCACATTCTTCACCATCGTCATTATATTTTGAACCTGAGTTATCATCTTCTTCGCTCTTCGTCTCCATTCTTCGCATAGCTCAAAATACACCAACCCCAACATAATAATATTTTCTAAGGAACCATCCTTTTACTCAAATTATTTTGGCTTATTAATGTTTTTAAAATCACACTTCCAAATTGGGGCTCAGCACTCTTTTATTCCAAAAACAAAAACACTTCCAAAATGAGTAAGCTTATTTTAGTAACCGATTGTAACGGGAAAGTTCAAGAGGTATATTACGTGTTAGATGCTGCCTAAATTTTTATGAAGCCAATCGAAAACAAAATTTCCAGCCTTGCTGAAATTTGGAAATTTAGTCAGCAGACAAAAGATAAATACTATATAAATAGTAGTTCAATTTGCCTAAAGTTCTAATTTTAGTCTACAAAATTATATGAAGTCTTCAGTTTAAGTTTTCTAAATATATAAATAAAAAAGTACCATATCTTTTTGTTTCACTTGTTTATAGTAGTTCACATCATCTTTAATTTAACATATTATGATTATAGCTAGGTTGTATCATATTCAGTCTTTCCAAGTTGAACAACGCAGAGAATGACAATTTTTCTTTCAAAACATCACGCATAAAGGAGTCCCTTTTAGAACATTATTATTACACATAAGGGGTGTTCCTCTAAATAATTCAAGCCTTGAATACAACCCTAGACTAAGGAGGTTTAAAAATAGTTTTCAACTATCCATAGATGCGTTTGGAATTAAAATTACTTGCGTCATTGCCACAATGCAAAGATATATAAAAATTGCAATTTCAACCATTGATATTTGATTACCAAATCCTCATAATAATGTGTATATCCTAATGGTCGCTCTATGAGTAGGATTGATAGGATGCTCATCTCGGAGGAGTGGGGTCAAGTGCGGGGGGAGTTTGCTCTTTGGGTGTTGCCTAGAGATGTTTCCGACCATTGCCCTTTGGTTCCTAGATATGGAGGGTGGAATTGGGGTCCGACACCTTTCCGTTTTAATAATTTTTGGTTGCAAAACTGTGATTTTAAGGGAGTGGTGGAGGAGGCTTGGAGAAATCAAAATGTTTCCGGGTGGATGAGTTTTGTGCTTAAAGAAAAATTGAAGGGCCTTAAACCTATTCTCAAGGAATGGAGTAGGAAGGAATATGGTGGTATAGAGGAAAGGGTTGAGTTACTTGTTGGGGAAATTAAAGGGCTTGATGAGAAAGGGGAGGAGGGGGTGTTGACCGAGTTGGAGGTGAGATTGCGTAAGTCGAAGTTTGAAGATATTTGGAGGATTCTTAGGGCTAAGGATGCTTTGATTGCCCAAAGGTCTAGATCAAGATGGCTTAAGGAGGGAGATGTCAACTCTAAATTCTTCCACAAATGTATCAAAGCTAGGAAGAGTAGGAATTCTATCAAGGCCCTTAGGGAGAATGATGGTTGGGTGGTGTCCCCTTTTGAGGTGCGTAGGAAGGTGGTGAATTATTTTACAGAGCACTTTGCGGAAGATAGGTGGGATATGCCGAAATTGGAAGGGGTTGACTTTAGGCGGCTAACTGATTGCGATAATGGTCTTTTGGTGGCTCCTTTCTCTTTGGTCGAAATAGAAGCGGTGGTGAGGGATAGTGATGGTAGTAAAAGTCCGAGGCCGGATGGTTTTAATTTTGCTTTCATCAAGGATTTTTGGTACTTGTTGAAAGGGGAGGTGAGGATTATGTTTGATCAATTCTATGTTAATGAGGTGTTGTTACCTAAAAGTATGTTGGCCTTCTTTGTGACCTTGATCCCAAAAGTGTCATCGCCATTGGAGTTAAAGGATTTTAGGTCAATATCTTTACTAGGGTGTCTTTATAAACTTCTAGCTAAGGTATTGGCAAGGAGACTTGCGTGTGTTATGAATGAAATCATCTCTCATTCTCAATCGGCGTTTCTAAAAGGGAGGACCTTGGTGGATGGGGTCTTGGTGGTGAATGAGTTGGTGGATTATGTGAAGAAATTGAAAAAGGAGTGCCTTATTTTCAAGGTGGATTTTGAGAAAGCGTACGATTCGGTGGATTGGGGTTTTTTGGAGTTTATGATGGGGAGAGTGGGTATGTGTGATACGTGGGTGGCTTGGATGAAAGCTTGTGTCTTTGGAGGAAGTATGTCCGTGCTTGTCAATGGTAGCCCAACGGAGGAGATTTGTATTAAAAAAGGGCTTAAACAAGGTGATCCACTTGCTCCTTTTTTATTTTTGTTGGTTGCAGAAGGTTTTAGTGGCTTGATGAGGGTTGTAGTGGATCGTAATTTGTTTAAGGGATTCACTTTTGATAATACTGTTTTGGTGGTCTCCCACTTGCAATATGCCGATGACACTCTTTGTATTGGTAAGCCAATGGTGGATAATCTTTGGGCCTTGAAGTCTCTTCTTAGAGGCTTTGAAATGGTGTCGGGTTTGAAGATTAATTTTTTCAAAAGCTCATTGATTGGGGTGAGTGTGGATAGTGAGTTTATGGAGATGGCTTGTAGTTTTCTAAATTGCACGCAAGGATGTGTTCCTTTCAAGTACTTGGGTCTTCTGGTAGGTGCTAATGTGAAGAGTATGTCTACATGGGAGCCATTAGTGGAGAAATTAAGCGGGAAATTGAATACTTGAGGGCATAAGTATATTAGCTTTAGTGGTAGAGTGGTGCTTTTAAACTCGGTCCTTAATGCGATTCCCATTTTTTACTTGTCTTTTTTGAAACTTCCGGTGCAAGTTTGGAAGAGGTTGGTTCGTATTCAAAGAGAATTCCTTTGGGGTGGTGTTGGAGGAGGTAGGAAAATTAGTAGGGTGAAGTGGGAGTCCGTTTGTCATCATAAAAGTAATGGAGGATTGGGGATAAAGGACATCCGGGTGATGAATATTAGTCTTTTGGCGAAATGGAGGTGGAGGCTTTTAGATGGGAACTTTGCCCATTGGAAAGATGTTTTGGGGGCTAGGTATAGTGGTTGTACGGGTGTGTTGTTGGAGGAGAATGCTAGTGGGCGGCCTAGATTGGCGTCCTCATGGTGGAAGGATATTGTAAAGCTAGGGAGTTTCGGAGGGAGTAATTGGTTTAATTCGGAAGTTGTGCGGGAAGTGGGAAACGGCCTTACCTCTTCATTTTGGAATGATGTTTGGAGAGGGGAGTGAAGGTGAGAAAAACACAAGAAGGGGGGTTGAATTGTGTTTGCTTTTTCTTCGTGTTCTCCTACTGAAGTCACTGTTCAGAAGCAGATAAAGTTTAGCTTCTGAAGTGATAATCAGAATCTAGGATGCAGTGGATAAAACAGAGAGAGAGAGAGAGAGAGAGAGAGAGAGAGAAGAAAGACACAAAGCAATTATACAAGTTCCTTCCACAAACCAGAAGTAGTCATGTCCCCCTTGCACTTCCAAGGAAAGTTCACTAAAATGTAATCTTAAATTACAATTGCTTAATACTACAACTAGTATGAGACTTCAAATTACTCAAGCACAACTGCAAGAGATTTCCTTTGCTCAAGCACACAAGCAAGAGACTTCCAATGCTCAAGCACAATTTCAAGAGACTTCTAATGCTCAAGCACACAAGCAAGAGACTTACAATCAAACAGAATTACACAGAAAATTGTTTGAGTTTGAACACTTGATATACAATCAGTGGTGTTCACAATACAAATCAATTACAGACTCTTGAGACTATAGAATTTCTAAAATATGGACTTTGCTAAGAAATTCTAAGTGACTTTGAAATGCAAAACAATAACAGAGTATGAACTTTGAATTGTTGTGAGAGTCTAGCTTTTGTATGCGTGTGTATTGCTTAAGTCTGTTGTATTGTACGATTGTTATCCAACTAGAAGATCTTCACTCCTTTATATAGTGGTGTGAAAGAGACGTTGGAGAATTGCCAGCACACATACACAAAGAGTCGTTTGAAGCTTGTTGATCACCAATGATCTTTTGCCTGATATGGTTATTGTCCTATGAAGGATCAATTTAAAATCCATTCCTTGTATGAAGGAACATTTCTGCAGGCAGAGCTGTTATCCTTGTCTTGTTGCAAAGCACGACCAAAGTAGTGGAGAATGTGGTTGTACAGTTCGTACATTTGTCGTTTTCAACGCTCTTGATAGAATAAGCATCCAGCATCCAAAGCTTTCAAATTTCATCTCAAGGTTGTTGTTACACTTCTTTCCGTCTTTAGCAACTCTTAGGCAAGATTAAATGAGATTCCAGCTTTTGAAGCTTTAAGTTCTTTAGCTCCTGATGAACTTCAGCTTCTGGTGATCTTGCTTCTGATAAGGTGTTTCTGATGAACTGGCTTTTGATGACGTCATCACTTCAGGAGCGCTTTGAACTTCAGGAGCACTTCTATTCAGACGCTTCAAACTTCCTTTTTGTTGATTCTTTTGCTCTCTTTTGTTCTTCCAAAACCTTTTAAAGATATAAAGTTTTGTCTATGGTCCTGTACACTTGAACAAATATTAGCATATCTAATTGACAATTTTTAATACCTTGTTATCATCAAAACCTTAAGGATGACATATGTTAAACATTCTTTGTTCTAACAATTTCCCCCACTCTAAGGGTAATGTTTGTTAAACGTATTTTGTTCCAACAGGGAGGTGTGTTTCCAGGTGAAATATCCTCGCCTTTTCTTGATTTCGGCAAATAGGGAGGCTTTGGTGGGGGAGGTGGGTGTGGTGTTGGACCATGGTTTGGAGTGGCGCCTTAATTGGAGGAGACATCTCTTCATGTGGGAAGAGGAGATCCTTTTATGTCTCATGGATGACTTAGAGGGTGTGAGGTTGTCTAATAAAGCCGACGTTTGGAGGTGGAAGTTAGAAGAGAAGGGAGGTTTTTTGGTTAGCTCATCTTATACGAGATTGGCAGGGCTTTCTTTCGGTGATGTTCCGTAGACGGATGGTGAAAAATGTGTGTTTGATATGGTGTGGAGGAGTCCGACACCTCCGCATGTGGTGGCATTCACGTGGAGAACACTTCTTAACCGTGTTCCTACCAAGGTTAATCTTGCTTTTAGAAATGTTATCGGTCCGGAAGATTCTAAGGTTTGCGTGTTGTGTAACAATTTGGATGAATCCTCTCTTCATCTTTTTCTCCATCGTGAGGTTGCTAGTATTGTTTGGTGCAAATTGATGCGGTGGTTGGACATTTTATTCATCATACCACATAACTTTTTTGTGCATTGGGAGTGTTGGTATGGGGAAGATAGAAATAAAAAGGTGAGAGAGGGGTTAGGGTTAATTTGGCACGCTACAATTTGGTCTTTGTGGAAAGTGAGGAACGATTTCATTTTTAATGAGGTTGGTTTTGAGGTCGATGATATCGTGGAAAGTATGAAAGTTTTATCTTGGAGGTGGGTGCTTGGTAGGATGAACTTACCGGCTTGTTTGTTCTTTGAATGGTGTTGGAATCCCTAACTTTTCCTTGCTAGGAGGTTTGTGCACCCCTAAAGTGGCTTTGGCAATGGCGGTTGTGACGTGGTTTGGTGTGGTTTGCAGGTTGGTTTGTGTATTTGCTGCCTTGTTGTGGTTGGTGTTGTTCTTAGCATTTCTGTTGGAGAGGGGTGCGGTCTGCAGTCTGGTGTCGTTGGGCCTTGCTGTCTTGTTGTACAATCAGCTCATCTCTCTAGTGACTGGTGGTTTGGCAGGTTGTTGCTGTTCGGCTGCTGGGAATGCTTGTTCGGCTGCTTGGTTGGGTGCGAAGCTGGTATGGTTTTTGGGGGTTCAGGCAGGTATTTCGGTTTGATGGGAGTGGTTTTCCCTACTGTTTTTGTTGACTAGGTGGTGAGGTTGTGGTATGCATGTGGCTTCGTAGCATGTATAGTTCCGCATCATTATTTGGTGTGTTGGTTTGTTCTTTTTTGGGTGGTTTTTAAGGGGTTTTTGTTCGAGCCTGTGTTTTATGGCAACCGATTTCCCCTTGTATTATTTTTTTTCCACCCAAGCTTATTAGCGCACCTCGCACGAGCTTGTTGGTTAATAATATTTTGCCAATTCAAAAAAAAACTAGATGTCATTAATAATCTAGTTAGTGCTTCTTGGTAAAATAAAAAATTATAGTTAGTGCATTCGAGGCAAAAATCCTTTATAAAATCAGGTTTATACCCATACCCATTGATAAATGACAACATATTATAAAAAAAAAAAAAAAAACTATCATGATATTTTTATTTTTTAAAAAACCATTCTTCTTTCTTTAGATAAACATTTTGAAATCATTTCTCTTTCCTTTCCCTGTCGTTTTTATCTCTGTTTCAACTATGGGTGATAATCTAGTTGAGATGGAAAAAAGTCCACACAAAGAAATAATTAAATAAAATTATGAAAAATATTTCAATATAGTAAATAACCAAGAAAACTATTTTCACTTTACCTTCTAGTTTTATCCCACTTCATTACTTTTTTCCCTGTATTTTTAAACTTTACCTTTTCCCTTTGTTCTACCTCCTCAGATCCATTTCTTAATTAATCATCTTCCCTTCAATACCTTTCATGTGATTTTGTAGAAATTTTATTCATGTAATTTTCATCCAAAAATACGATTTTATATAAATGCTCCCATTATTGGCTAAAAAATGTAAATGCTCCCATTATGGAATATTTTTGTATACTTTTTTAAGCAAAGATGAGAAACGGCAACCTTGTTGTTGGGATTCTTAATTAAACTCTAATGAAATCACACCCACAAACAATTAAGGACAACTCAGGACTCTCATAATATTGATGTAGCATACGGGCCAACTATGTTTTCCTCTTACTTTTAATCTAGACTTCCTTAGTTTCCATAAGCATGGCTCTTGTTGACAAAGACATGGATTGTTATTGGAGAGGGTTGGGGTTCGAATCCCAAACACCATACTTATTCACCTTAAAAAAGGTGAACTCTAACTACTTAACAAAAAAAAAAAAACTAGACTTCCTTAACAAAATTTTCTTAACACTCCTTACTTTTTATATATTTCTTTTCTTGTCAACATTTAAATCAGATTTCGGTCAAATATTTCAATATAACCCAACTCAAGTAACAATTGACTTGAGTGAGTCAGCTCTAAATCCCCAAATTATCTTATTCTTCCTCATGTTCATCATTCTTCATCATCGTCATTATTTCTTGAACCTGAGTTATCATCTTCTTCGCTCGTCGTCTCTATTCCTCGCATAGCTCCAACTACACCAACCCCAACATATAATTATTTTCTAAGGAACCATCCTTTTATTCAAATTATTTTTGCCTATTAATGTTTTTTAAAAAACACTTCCAAATTGCGGCTTAGCTCTCTTTTATTCCAAAGAAAAAACATTTCCAAATGAGTATGCTTATTTTAGTAACTGATTGTAACTGGATAGTTCAAGAGGTATATTACGTGTTAGATGCTGCCTAAATTTTTATGAAGCCCAATCGAAAACAAAATTTCCAGCCTTGCTGAAATTTGGAAATTTAGTCAGCAGACAAAGATAAATACTAAATAAATAGTAGTTCAATTTGCCAAAAAGTTCTAATTTTAATCTACAAAATTATATGATGTCTTCATTTTAAGTCTTCTAAATATACACATAAAAAAGTACCATATCTTTTTGTTTCACTTGTTTATAGTAGTTCACATCATCTTTAATTTAACAGATTACGATTATGCTAAGTTGTATCATATCCGGTCTTTCCAAGTTGAACAACGCATAGAATGAAGATTTTTCTTTTAAAACTTCACGCATAAGGGAGTCCTTTTAGAACATTACACATAAGAGATGTTCTTCTAAATAATTCAAGTCTTGAATACAACCCTAGGCTTAAGAGGTTTAAAAATAGTTTGATTTCTGCTCTTCCCCGTGCACTTTCCGCTCCCACCTAGCTGAATAGACGCTAAGGCCCCTGCGTTAGTTAAGTTACGCTGCGTGACTTAACTAACACACCTTATGATCTTGCGCCACTTAAGTCATGCCACGTTAGTTAAGTCACGCAGCGTGACTTAAGTGTTTATACAACAAAACAGAAACACAACACTCTCACTTTCAAACTTCACCAAAATACGATTTTTCCCCTCCAAGTGAGAATTTCACCAAACTCAAGCAAATCATCATCAAATCACGCAATTGAACAAGTAAGTTTTGGTCATTCTACATCATTTAATTTTTGTTCAAATTTTGTGATTTTTTTTGAAGAAACTAGATATTTTTAGGTTTTTAGAAATTTGACTTGCATGTTAGTTTTGATGATTGTTAGTGATGAATTAAGTTAGGAATTGTATTTTAGATGTTGTTTAGGGTACAATGTGGTAGTTTATGGTTTAGAAATTGTTAGATTTCTTAGTTGTTTGAAAAT
>Ga0315914_1002899_pt1 | contig 26258 bp, 11 predicted proteins | sample MpolenodulesMG_FD_203920 | JGI IMG/M metagenome (GOLD analysis project Ga0315914, IMG submission 203920) | Medicago polymorpha root nodule microbial communities from Los Angeles, California, United States - elongated nodules | ecosystem: Host-associated > Plants > Roots > Nodule | place: USA...
AGGGGATAGGCAATTGGTTTGATAATAACACTAGGAGGGTTGTTGGTGATGGAAGGAGAACTTTTTTCTGGCATGATATTTGGGTGGGGGAAGTTCCTTTAAAATTTAAATTTCCCTGCATTTTTGACTTGTCAGTTCATAAGGAGTGTTCGGTGGAGATTATAAGGAGGATGTTAGGGGCGGTTGATGGGAGGGAGAGGTTGTGGCGTCGGCGTTTGTTGGCGTGGGAGGAGGAGAGTGTGCGGGAGTGTTCCATGTTACTTTTGAACATTGTTTTGCAGGATATTGTAGAAGATACTTGGAGGTGACTTTTAGATCCCATTCATGGATATTCGGTGCGTGGGGCTTACCACTTTCTCACAACTTCAGGTGAATTGGCGGATAGGTCTCAAGTTATCGACATTTAGCATAAACATATCCCCTCCAAGGTGTCTGTGTTTGTTTGGCGCCTTCTTCGCAACAGACTTCCTACCAAGGATAATTTGGTGCGGCGGAGTGTTCTTTCTCACACAGATGCAGTGTGCGTGTCCGGTTGTGGGAGTAGTGAAACAACAACACATCTTTTTTTGGATTGCGACGTATTTGGGTCTCTTTGGTATCATGTCTGGCTTTGGTTTGGGTATCTCCTTGGTTCCATCTGGTGATCTTCATCAACACTTTATCCAATTCATTAATATGGCGGGTTTGCCTAGATGCACACATGTGTTTTTTAAAATCATTTGGTTTACCTCTGTTTGGGTTATTTGGAAGGAAAGGAATGATCGTGCGTTCAACAATAAGGCATTCATTCCCTCCATTCTCATTGAAAAGGTTAAACTGACATCTTTTTTGTGGCTAAAATTGAAACAGGCAACATTTATTTACAGCTATCATGACTGATGGAATCAACCGCTCTTTTGTATGGGCTTCCACTTGTAATTGTAATTTATTCACCTATTTTGTTCTTTTGGCCGTGTTGTGCTCTATTTAACACCTATATTGTACATACTCTTTCGTGATTCCCCCTTGCACGCCTTGTGCGGGATAAATCACCGTTATTAATATATATCATTTTTGTTTGTTGAAAAAAAAAATATTATAAATATTATGCATAATACCAGACAATAATCTTATATATCTAACTCGGACAACGTCCAAGAAATACAATTTTTTTAAAGAACCGGAGAAATACATAGTTTTACATAAAACAAACACACATACATCATCACATTTTTATTTTTTTTAAGTAAGATCACATATCTAATTCTAATAAGGTGCAATATATGGTAGGTGCAATATCCAACCAAACATAGCGCATGAATGTGAAAATTCAGGTAACGAATCTTCTCAAAGAGAGCTTGATGAAATCCTTATATATTGTATATCTAACAAAATCTTAAGCTCCTTTCATAGCAAACAAAATTTGGATGTCACACTTTACTCATATGGTCCCAATCTCCACTTTCCCCATATTTGGGTCTCCAGGACGGTGGTTTGTGTCTCTTTTTGTTGGTGACAAAATCTCATGTTCAATCTTGCATCGGTTATATAACTCGTAGGTAATATGAATTTTTCCTTCAAAAAAAATAAAGGTAATATGAATTTTGCTTATTTGACTTTTCAACTTTTGGACCTTTTTATTTATGCCTGAATCTGAGCAAAAGTGGGGTCCATAGAAAAAAGGTTGAGATAACTTTCCTAATCAGCATATGACATAGAGATACAGGCAGCTTTTAATTAAAGCTAGCATATGGTATATATACACACATATTTATAATGACATCTCAACTTGTTTTCTGCACACATAGATAACTTTCGCTTTCTTTCCTGTGTATGATATCTAAAGTTTTCTTTTTTTGGCGAAAGTTTTCTGAAATTAAGAAAATGTGACAATTGATTGATTACCCTTATCTAATGTACACATTGAGGGACACCCATTTGAATGATTCATTCAAGTAACCAACTTTATGAATTGGATGTGCTGCAGGGAGTAATACATGCAGTCCAAAATTTATCCGTCATTGGATTGAGATTAGACGGTCCATATTTAAAAATTTAGTATTTTAGTTTTAAAAAAATCTAAACGATTTAATTCCAATCCATCAATGTTTTTTTTAGATTACCTTTGAATAATAATGAGTAATTTACCTACCAACTAATGAAAATGCGCAATTTATTGGTGGGGTCAAGATAGTTCATGGATACCACCTAAAAAGATAAATGTTTATTGATTGAGGTAAATTACTCATCATTCTTTCATGGGTACTCACCTCCAATCAAACTACCATGACATCCTTTTTTGTTTTGAAACAAACAATTCTACTAATTAATTGTTAAATTAATATTTTTTGTTTGACCATGTTTAAACTTAGGTTCTCCAATTTCTTTAACTTTTTGGGATTGAAGACGTGGGTAGTTTTTCCTCAGTGGGATTGAATTATCGTTTTTTTTATGAGTTCAGTTAAATTGGATAGCACACCAGAGTTCTGATTTATGATAAGTTTTTTTTATTAAGTAATCTAGTTGCGAGAATTTATTATTTAGATAAATAAGTGGGGTGTTTGAAATTTGAACTTCAACTTCTGTATATAACAATGTACTATACCCTACCAACTGAGTTATGATCACATAGAAATTTCAATAACAGGATTTATGTTGCTAAAAAAAGGATTTACGAAAGGCTTTGTGTCACGGTCAAAGAGCACTTAAATATGTAACTACAAATCACATACTATCGATGTGTTCACATCACATTGAACTCGAAGTACAAGTCATGCACTTGTTGGAGGACTTTGAATCCATTGCTTACATAACTTCTTCTTTTTTGTTTCTTTCTCGTATGAGCATAGCTTCTTTTCCTTTATATAAATAAATGGTTATATTATAAAATAATGTCAATTATCTAGGAATATTTTGTACCATGCTCTTTAATGATTCAAACAGAATAATAAAAAAATCAATTATTGAAATAGCCTTCGTAGATAACATATAGATTATAACTTTATAATTTGAAATTCTTTTTATTTTGGTCCTCTTGCAGATCATTCACACATGAGATGTTGATGCGGAAGAAAATCATGGCACACATATTTTTTTGGATGAAATGGTTGAAAAAAAAATTGTCTCTGTTTTTTTTTCTATTATTAATAAAGGAATTGAAATAAAGACAAAATAAAATTTTAGGGATTAAAATCAAAGTTCTCTCAAATGTTAGGGAGAAAAAAATAATAATATTGACGCGATGGCTGGCCAGGATGCTTTCATTGTTTTGACGTCTTTTAAGTGGGGATGACAAAATGGATTGATCTGTTTAACCCGCCTCTTTAACAGGGCGGTTGAGATTTTGAAACCTCCACCACTGGGTTGCCCGCTCCACCTAGCGCACTGAAAAATGGGGCGGTGAAAAAGTGGAGCGGGTTGGGTTGAATTTTTATAAAAAAAACTTTTTGACTTCTTTTTATTTATAAGTTAAGATCAATTTTGTAATTTTCTCATCCTAAGAGTAGAGATAAAAAAATTCATTTAATTTAATCACTTTTGGACGTCAATATTGGAGATCCAAAGGTATGAGTATTCTTATCACTTTAACTTTATCATATTATTTGTAATAATTTTTTCGTTGTATGATATTAACTTTGGTATTGTGAGTTTGTTTGTAGATTCATCATTTATGTTTTTAGCGATGTTGAATGATGTATTGTAATGCCTTTGCTTGGTGGGCATGTAACGCTCGAGGCTTATGAGGGCGGGGAGTGTTTCGGCTCCTGGCAACTTCTAGGCAAAACCGAATCACATCAAAATGAGAAAGATCTTGAAGCCATGCATGTATGGGACTGCATGGTTGAAGGAATGCTTATAAGAATTGTTTGGTACTACTTATATCAACAAGATGCATCTTCTTTTCGGTAGCCCAAACCATAAGAACTTTACAGTTAAGTGTGCTTGAATTTGAGCAATTTTGGGATGGGTTACCTTATGGGAAGCTTCCCGGAAAGCGTTCGAGTGAGGACAAAACATGTTGAAAAGACTCGTGTTGATTTGTGGGTTAGTCAGTCGGCAATCATGAAAGCAGTCTGGGATGTTACACGTGGTTCGGGGACGAACCAAGTGGAAGCTGGTGGACATGTAACGCCTCCGCTTGGTGGACATATAGTGCTCAAGGCTGATGAGAGGCAGGGAGTGGTCCGGCTCCTGGCAGCTTCTAGGAAAAATCGAGTTACATCGAAATGAGAGGGATCCTGAAGCTGTGCAGGTATGAGACTGCATGGTTGAAGGAAGGCTTATAAGAATTATTTGGTACCACCTATATAAACAAGATGCATCTTCTTTTCGGTAGCCCAAACCATAAGAACTCCATAATTAAGCGTGCTTGACTTGGAGCAATTTTGGGATGAGTGACCTTTTGGGAAGTTTTCCGGAAAGTGTGCGAGTGATGACAAAATATGCTGAAAAGACTCTTGTTGGTTTGTGAGATCAGTCGACAATCCTGAAAGCAGTCTGGGATGTTACGCGTACTCTATCAATTTGAATGAATGAATATCATTTTGTTTTTGTCTAAAAAAATAATACCTTCGTCCCTAAATATAGGAGCCTTTTGCAAAAATTACGGAGATTAATAAAGTTGGTTGTAGTATTAAATTTGTATATAATTACTATTGTTTTTACAATTTTATCCTTAAGAGAGAGAGAGAGTTAATTTATGTTTTCAACATAATATTTATTGTTGATAGAAGAAAAAGATGCAAATAACCAAGAGTATGTTGGTAAAGAAATAATTAATGTACATGGAAATACTAAAGGGGTCTTATAAAAAGGGACACAGTTTTCTCTCAAAATGATCTTATAATTAGGAACGGAGGTAATAGTTAGACAATAGGTAAGGTTTAATTTTGGATATATTGTTGATTTATTATAGATTTTTAAATGATGTAATTTATATGTTCAGATTATAATTTTCTTATTGTTAGTGTAGTCATTAGTTACTACCTCCGTTCCTTTTTAATTGTCACATTTTGACATTTTACATGAATCAATACAGTCAATGATTGTTACTACTTTTGATGCAATAAGTTATACTTTTACTATTATGACCTTATTCATTTAATATCTCATTTCATATATTTCTCTCTCTGCAATAAATAACTAAGGATAATATTGGTAAAAACAACATTTAATGTTGCATTGAACTTTGAAAGTGACAGTTAAATAGGAACAAAAAATTTCTCCAAAAAAAACACTTAAAAAGGAACGGAGGGAGTATATATTTAGATTTTCTCAAATTGGCTTTACATTTATATTTTTTTATAATTTTTACATTGTTTTCGTGAATTTTTTAATTAATAATAAAGAAACATTGACTAGTCAATGCGCCAACCCACCGGTCCGCCGTAAAATGTGGTGGGGTGAAATATTTAACCCTATATCTCTATTTCGCCCATCCCATTTTGTCCCGTTTAGACGGGTTGTTGACGGGTGGGGCGACGCATTTTGACATCCATACTTTTAACCATCAGTCAGGTTGTTTTCATTATTTTTAATGTCTTACATTACTATTGGTGTGTTCTACTGTTTCTTTAAATATTCCTGCTTTCTATGTTGTAATCTATCCCTTATGTTACCATGTATCATAAATATTGAGGTTTATTGATCCTGCAAAGAGCTTGCGATATTGACAATGATTATTCTTTGTTGGCAACTCCTATTATCTTCACCACTCATATTCTTTGTTGATGGTTTGCATGTAGTTTAAATATTGAATTTTCTTTGAAGTTGTACAGGCATGGGCGGATGCAATTCATGGCTAGGTGTGCCTATAGCCACACCAAAATTCTCCCCCAAATTTTTTAAGTATGAAGAATGTTTATAAAAATGAAGTGTTATAGGAAGTTGACGGTTATTTTGTCCTAATTAGCAATTGTTAAGGTTATAAATAGACATGGACTGATAAAATTTACCCAAATAAAACTATTAAAACTTTCATTTTAAATGAAATAGTATAGTCTTCAATTTTATTGAGCAATTTATTTTGGACATTATTGTTTTAGCCACACCAAAAAATTAATCCTTGATCCGATTATGATTATGTGTACAAGCATTTTGATTTACGTAAAACTCTATTTTACTTTATTACATGGGTGAGCAGCCGTCGTTTTTGCTCAAAATTTATTTTCGTTTTGCTTTGTGTTTTGATCTGTATTGAATATTTGTAACTTTCGATCTTTAACTTTGTATCTTTTGGTTTGCTTTGCGTTCCGATCTTTATGGAATATTTGTCCATAAAGTTATTTAGGTGTTTCTTAGGGAGGAATTTTAGGTTTTTTTTTTTTTAAGAAACTAAATTAGTCCACTTAAATTGGCTTCAAAGAGAATCGAATCTGCACTTTCTACTTTTTATTTTCTTAGCTATTATCTTTAAAACACTTGTTAGCATGACTCATTTTTTTAAAACTGAAAACATTAATTTATGAGAGACAAACATGAGGTTTCACTTGGGTACCTTGATATTTATAACTTGGGTTATGTTAACCAGTGTCCCAGCGGCACTGGTTAAGGAAACCAAGAAAAGAAAGTTTTAAATTAAAAAAAAAAATACTTTTTAGACTTTTAATGACTTAACTGCACAAATTCCAATGTAATGTTACTATATTTGTTTCTTTAACTAGTGTCCTGGGCACCGGTTAACATTACCCTTATAACTTTGGTGATTTTGTCTCTATCTTCCTCTTTTATTCTTTTTGACATGAGTTTTCTCTGTTAATCAATCACTCTCTTTCATCGAATAATTTATTTTAATAAATTTATCTATCAATTAAATACAGTAAAGTCATCAAGTTTCAAAATTCAAATTTACCAAACTATTTTCCCATGACACATGCCTTACGTGTGTTTCACCAAACTAAGAATCCATTGATCTCATTCGTAAATAAAATGTGAATGGCACGTACTTATAACTCCTTTAAATTATTGCTTTTTGACTTCTGAAAATTGCTACTAAAATTGCACATTGAGTGCAATATTGTTAATTTGCTTCAATATTGTCAATTGTCTATCATGAAATCAGCAATTTATTAACTATTCCTCAAGTGCGAACTGAAATTACTTGCTTCGAATATATATGTCCCTTTTTGAGGAGGTTTTGGTTTGATCCCACTCCTCTTTAGTTGTTTTCTCTGTTTCCTTGCATATATTTCTGGTGGTAGTAGCTTTTCACTGCTCCACTTTTGGTTTGAAAAAAAAAACTTTAAGATTTTTCCCAAAGTTTACCAATCATATTAGAATTAAACTTTTTTTATTATTATTTCTTATAGGTTTCTACCAATAATGATAATCTTATTCAAAGCATTCTGGGACACTGTATGTAAGCGTTGTGAAAGTCTAATTTATTTCACTAAACTCAACTTTGTTGGAAAGAAGTTTTAAAAAAATTGTCGTTAATATTTGTTATGTTCCACTATCTAGTATGTTATACCATGTTCTCAGGTATTGTCTGTTTTGGATCGTTGAGTAAGCCCTCATGATTTAAGAAATTGTCGTTAATATTTGTTATGTTCCACCATCTAGTATGTTATACCATGTTATGAGGTATTGTCTCCTTTGAATGATGAGTGAGCCCTCATGAGTCATGATTTAATCCTTTAAAAAGATATTACTTTATCCTTTGACAGAAAGATGTCTATATCTTCTTCTATAACAATATATAAAAGAAACACATTAATTTGGGATGAATTTTTTTTTTTCGTTTTTACCTTTCATTAAATCTATTTACTACTTTATCCTTTTTATAATAATATATTTAAGTTATTAATTAAAAAAGAAGTTAAGTCCATTAAAATAGGAACAACTCCACTACAATAAGAACAATATTTTTTTAATTAATTGTCAAAAATATTTGACAATAGTATATGTCAAAATTGAAATATATTCCTATATATATTTAAGCATAGTAGAAAAGCGGATAATAATAATAATGTTGATAGATATAACTTGGGTTTATCTGTTTGTATTCACACAATCGTAAATATGGGTCATTATATGAAAATTAAATAATTTCTATTTTGATATAAATTTTGAAGTAGATTCAATAAAATTAGAATATGAACAAATAATCCTCATTCAACTACCGAGATTCCTCAAATGCAAACTTTTTCCAACTACGGATGATAGGGAAGCGGTGTAGTTCATTTTTTCTCCCTTTTCTTCCGGTAAAATTAAATGAAAAGAAACATTTTTTTGTTGGTTTTGCGGAATATCATCTAATCTGAGGTGGATCAGGCTCGGTATAAAACGTCATTCGTACATAACTCTAAAGACTAACCCTTTCGAAGAGCCAAAGCACATTTAAGGGTTACTTCTCTCAAATAATATATTTTTATATATACCTCCCAATAATTTCTAATATTAAAAGAGTTGTTGATAAAATATGAAACCATCTACATAAGTAATCCTCACTTTTATTTTCTAGATGAAGTACTTAAAAGAATTCTTTACCTGTCTGAAATTTAAACCAAACCAAACCAGTTTAGTTAAACGAAAGCAATAAGTCATATGCAGTATGCATGTGAGTGTGCTGGGTGGGTCATTATCATTTTTTGTTGTTGACAAAAACGAGCTTATAGCATTTCATATAATTATAGTTTCCGATATTTTATAATCTGATTAGAGATTAATACGGTTAGGCAATTATATCATGGTTCAACAATAGTAATTTTAATGACAAATAAATACTTTATAAAAAAAATTAAATGCAGTTTTGGTCTCCTAAATTTTACAATTGTATGATTCTGACTCCCTATGTTTCAAATACTAGATTTTGCCCCACAAAGTTTAACAATTGTTTAAATTTGATCTCTCAAGTTTATCTTTTTTGCATTTGTTATCCCTTGTTGATATTTTGACTTTAAAAAATTAATATTTTGTTCTCGTGAGCTTAGCTCAGTTGGTAAGGATAATAAATAATATAGGCAAGGTTCGAGGTTCGAACCCCAGTACACCAAAAAAAAAAAGCATGAATAATAGTTGTAAGGATGAATATGTAAAAGTAACATATTAAAAAAAATTAATATTTTAGTAAAATGATAATAATTATAAAAACGAAAAAAATAATATATAACCAGAAATTTATTTAAAAAGGATTAAAGAGTGTCGCATGACTTATATTTTATAAAAATGAATATTTGTTATTTTGGAATTAGGGCAACAAATTGGGATAACAAAATTGGGGTTCTGAATCATGAAAAGCATATGGGAGAAGACACAAGAAGAAAGAAGATGATGAAGAAATAGTCATTTAAAAATGAATTTTATATTAATTTTCCATTTGAAAATGAATTATACATTAAACTTGACAAAATCTATGTTGAATTAAATTTAGTAAAGAATAATATTAAGAAACAAATATATAGTTTGAATTTTAATATAAGATGTTATTTTAAAAACAAAACAAAAAATAAAAACAAAATATCAAATGAATATATATTGAAATAAAAAATTAAATGAATATATATAATTTTTTTTAAAAATTGCAGTAATGCATTTTTATATAAAATAATAATATACATGATAAGATGTTTTTATTACGTGAAAGAAAAATAATTTTTTAATTAAAAAATGTTAATGTGTTAGTAGCATATATTCATAATAATAAAAAACCTACATTCTATCGTACCATAAAATAAAAATGACGAATCTGCAAACAAACTCTCAACAACCATGAACCCTAATCCAACATTGAACATTTAATGTTCCACGTCGCATCTATCACAATGTGTTGAGTGATTTCATTGACATGAGCACCGTTTTCATTGTGTGATATAGCAAAAACCAAACCAAGGCAATGTTTGAGAATGCATTGGCGTTGATTAAATACCGTGCAACACATAACGCAAAAAAAGATTTGATTTTGTGCAGTCATTGATGTTCAGCAAAAGGTTATCAAAGCTTTTGAAGCACATAGGTTAATCGGTGTTGTTGATGATTTAATTTGTCCAATACGACACATTTTCGAGACAAGACAACTAGAAGTTGAAGTCATATTACCAACACACTTACAAACATGAAGGTGCACTACATAGCGTTGTTATTATTGAAATGGTCGATTATGTGAAATAATTGATATGCCCACAAATGTATGAGATTGTCATCGTAATAAAAAGCGCATCGAATACACATATGGACTTGTGAATCCATGAAAATATTGGTTCGTGATAGACCAATTTTTTCAATGGTTAGATTATATGAACCCCTAAATTTTATCATGGTCTATAAACACTAAATCTAACCCATCTTTTCTTATCATTTTATAAAATAAAAAAATCATTTTTATCCTTTATAATTATTATAATTTAAAATATTACATATTGTTACAGTAATTGTTTTTTTTCTTGACAAATTTGTTACAGTAATTTTTTTGTTGGTATTTTCACTTTTTTTATGAATTTGTTTTGGTAATTGTTGGACAGCTACATTATCATTTGTTACAGTAAAATGACTACTTTCGATGAATACTCATCGAAAGTAGTCATATTAATTAATCTATATATAGTAATAAAAGAGGTCTCACCAACATGGTTCCCTATTCTCATGGTTTTCATTCCGACTTGACCCATTAAGTCAATCCATGTCATCGCAAAAGTTAATAGTCTACTTATCTTTCGAACATTTAGTCTTAGCTTTATAGTTCCAGTAAATTATCTTCATTGTTAAATTATTTCCCTAAAATTTTACATAAACACAATAAGTTTAGATTAGGTTTTTGAATTCCATTAACAATATAAAATTGTCAAAGAAGACTATTCATTCATCATAGTAGTAATCAGGGGCGTAGCCCTTCATATGAGAGCAAAAAAAAATATTATTCTTGAAGTGGTCGGTATGTATTTATATCCGGCTATCCCAAATAATAAATATTGAACTACCCCAAATAAATTTAGTTGCAAAAATTAGCATAAATAATAAAGTAAAAAAATTACTACAAGATTGATATATTTATTTGTATTGGTTTGATACTTTCGGTCTCAATAACAACAATAGAGAAACCTCTTTCAACAATAAAAATTATCAAGACGGTAGTCATAGACAAATTAAATAGACAATGAGTTTCTTGCAAATAACTTATTTATTTAAATTTGAAAAGACATTATTAATCTATTATTAAACGACAATTATTGATGAAATTAGGTTCTCGAAACGCATTTTGCCCAACATTTCTAAATAGCGATTTTTATGTTAAGTTCCTAAGGTTTGTTAATTTTAGTCCTTAATTTTTTGTTAGAGATTAAATTCAAGACTAAAACCACTTTTTTTTTGTAAAATTTTAAAAAACTGAGACAACAATTGAATAATTTTTTTAAGGACTAAACCTAATAAATTATAATTTATGGGACAAAAATATATTTTATCCTTAAATTTAATATTTTTGTTTTTAAAAAAAAATTCTTCTTTATAGTTGGCCCCTGCATAAATTTTTTGCGAGCTTCGCCACTGGTAGTAATGGGTTTACCTAACTAAATAAATAAATAATAACTTTATTGAATGACAATTAAAAATTTACAAGAGCTCTATGGCGAAGAGTGGTACAAAACCAAAGCAAACTAAGCCTATTTCTATTTCTATTTTAGGTACTACTGAACTCGTGCATTACTCAGTGATTATAAGGCTTGTGAATGACATTTACACATGATCATTTATGGTATAAAATAAAATAAAATTAAAGTCCATAGAATGTTACGGTCGTAGCCTGGGGTTATAGTTGGTTGTAATAGCCACAACTTTTCTGGTTTTGATCAATTGACTTCCTTAATCCTTTGGTAATGGTTTTGAAACTAAATTCCATGAATTTTGAAGTGTTGCTGAGTTAATATCCACTTCGTCATCATTGAAAAGGGTCTTCTTTGCCCTAAATTTTGGCTTGGTCAACAAGATTTCAACATTTGAAAGGTTTACCAACATTGTTCTTCCAATTTTACTCTTCGTGTAAACTTTTTTTACAATTTTATCCTCCCTTAGTAATTGGATAGCTTATTTTTTAAAATAATAAGGTAAATCTTAAAATTACAATTATATTTTATTGATAAAAGCGAAAAGATGTGTAGTTGGCACTCGTCTGGACGCTAGTGTGTATAAAGAGAATACCGACTTTTGGTATAAACCGCTTTTCTTCTAACTATACCTTTCATTTAAACTATTTTATTTATAATATTTTCATTCTTTGTCGTCTAATCAAAGAGAAAATAGGAGAGAAATAAACATGAGAGCTATACAAAGGTGATTGGACTCGCATGTTAGTATTGTCTACACGCTAATCTTTACTCCCTCTATCCCATAATAACTGAGTCATTTGCCAAAAAAAAAAGTCCCAAAATAACTGAGTCATTTCACTTTTCAATGCAATATTAATTACATTTTTCCTTTATAACTCTAATCAATACTATTTTCATCACTCCCAATATTTAACAAAAACACTTAAAACCATTTTTTTCTCTCATTCTTTTGTACATTTTTCTTAAAATGTGTGAAATGAGCTATTGCTCAATTAATTCGAGACGGAGGGAGTACTATCTATAAAGGGTATGGCTTCATCTAACTTCACTTTTTTTATGATGTTTTAAATCCCAACGTTGCACATGACTTTGAGATTTTGCATAAGTATGTTTCGAAGAGAAATGATGCTCGGGAAATTGACCATAGAATTTGTATTGATGAGAAAGAGAGAGTGACAACTATTAGTTATTTAAAGAATCATTCTCCTTTTAGGGAAGAGCTATTTAAAGAGGTGGCGTCTAATGCAAAAAAAATAGTATGCATAAAGCAGTTCAAGTCCATAATACCCGCTCTATGGGCATTGGTGGAGCCAAATAAAAAAACATCGGGTGCACCACTAAAATAAACTATAATATATAAATAAAAAATGGAAATTGTAATAAGCATTAAGCACACAGTTAAAGTGGCAGAGTTTGACTAAAAAGTTTGGGTGAGTACTTTAACAAAATGAATTACATATTTTATTACTGTTATGAATTATGAAATTGTTTGTTTTATAATACAACTGCTAATTGGTGGAATTTTCAGTTGACTGAACAGTACAAGGGAGGTTTGAAACCCCTACAAATTAGAAGGTCTATAAACCTCCTCTAACTAGCCAAAGTATAAGCATGTCGATCTATGATTTTTAATTTTTTAAATTTTTTCGAATGGGCCACAAAACCACTTTATGGGAATTTGGATCTGCCAATAACTAAAATTGTCACGAAATTATTTAAAATCTCGCAAAATAAACTTATGATTGTTAATTTTTAATTTTTTCGGGTGGGCCGGAGTCCTCCCAACCCGCAAAGGGCTCATTCCCTAAAACTAGAATAATTCAAAAGCTTCTTTGAGTTAGTTTATTTTTTTACTTTTTTCCCCTCTTGTTATGTTTTTCTTTTCATTTTATCTGTTCTAGGTTTGTCTTACACCCCTTTGTTTTGTGTTTCTATTTCCTTGTTTTTTATTCTCTCTTTCCTTTTGTTCTTTTTTCTTTTCATTTATATATATAGCTACTGCAGTTGGTTTGCCATCTGCATCCGTTTGCCTAAAAAACTTTATTAAATTAATAAAACAACCAAAGTTTACAAATATATATATAATTTTATATTAAAAGATATGAAGTTTTTGTGTACCACTCTTTCTTTTATGCTATCTATAAAGGGGATTTTTTTTAGTGGTGGTCGGGGTTTGAACCCTGGACCTTGCATATTTTATGCATTGTTCATACTAACTGAGTTAAGCCCACGATGACATCTATAAAGGGATATAACTTTTGGTTTGACTTTCTTTCAAAAAAAAACTTTTGGTTTGACTTTTTCCATTTCAATTTTACCCTTTATATAAACTATTTTCTTTACAATTTAATCCATCTTTATTTAGTAAAATAATCAAATTTTCAAATCTATATACTTTTATATGAGAATATACTAAGTTTTTGTGTAATATTTTTTCTTTCGCTTAACCTTTTTCTATTACTATTTTATCTTTCCTTACGAACTTTTTTTATTTTTTAAATAATCGGTTTACAACTTCTATTATTTTGATAAAAATATATCAGAAAAACATGTTAGTGTATGTCATAACGTTATACTAACAATGACAGTAGATGTAACTCGGTTCAGCTTTTTGTATTCACACAATCGTAAATCTTGGTCATTACATGATAATTTCTATTTTGAGATAATTTTAAAGTAGATTCATATAATTACAATACGAACAATGTAATCCTAATTAAACTACCAAGAACCGCAAACTTTTTCCAATTGCGGACGACAGAGAAGCGGTGTAGTTCATTTTTTCTCCCTTTTCTTTTGGTAAAATTAAATGAAAAACAACATTTTTTTTGTTTGTATCACATAATATCATCTGATCTGAGGTGGATCAGGCTCAGTCTAAAACTTCATTTGTACATAACTCTAAAGACTAGCCCTTTCGAAGAGCATCTTCCGGTAAAATTAAATGAAATGAGTAAACCATTAAATTGGTCTCTGTCTTTGTAAGTGATTCTCAAATTAGTCTTTGACTCTATTAATATTTCAAAATAATCCCTGTCTTTGTTAAAAGTTTCTCAATTAAGTCTCTCGTCGTGTGAAAAAAAACATAGAACATGAGTATAATTGAGAAACTTTTGACAAAGACATCGACTATTTTAAATATTATCAAAAGTTTCTCAATTAGACCCATGTTTCTATGTTTTTTTTTCACATGACGAAGGACTTAATTGAGAAACTTTTTATAAAGACAGTGACTATTTTGAAATATTAATAGAGTCAGAGACTAATTTGAGAATCACTTGCAAAGACAGAGACCAAATTGATGGTTTACTCTAAATGAAATACTAATAATGACAATAGATTTTTTTTTGATAAAAACAAAATGATATTCATTCATTCAAATCGAGAGATTACATTATTCAGCACCGCTAAAAACGTAAGGGATGAATCTGCGAACAAACTCACAACATCCAAGTTAATAGCATATAACGACATAATGCCTATAAAAATATAAATATATGATAAAATTAAAGTGACCGGAATATCCATGGCCTCCGGATCTACAACGTTGGCGCTCAAATCTTTGATTGAATAATCGATCTTTCAATATGAATAAAATGAACACCGCAAGAAGACGGGAAAGCAAACAACGCTGCACAAGACGACGAACAACAAACCACCACACTTAGATGATGAAATCACAAAGAAAAAACCTAGATCTATGTGAAAATCACTTATTTAGATTGAAATAGAGAGAAAAAGATGAAGAGAGGTGATTTCAGGTCAAGAATTGACCCAAGACCACCCCTCAATGTAGAAACTGGAAGAGAAAATCTAGAGAGAGAAAACTAGGGCCAGCTTGTTGGAGAAGCAGGGGAAGAGTGAGGAATAATTAGGACTAATAATGACAATAGATGTAACTTAGTTTAGCTTTTTTGTATTCGCACAATCGTAAATCTTGGTCATTATATGAAAATTAAATAATTTCTATTTTGAGATAATTTCAAAGTAGATTCATGTAATTACAATACGAACAATGTAATCCTAATTAAACTACCAAGATTCCTCAACTACAAACCTTTTCCAATTGCGGACGACAGGGAAGCGGTGTAGTTCATTTTTTTCTCCCTTTTCTTCCGGTAAAATTAAATGAAAAGCATCATATATATTTTGTTCGTATCGCGGAATATCCTCTGATCTGAGGTGGATCAGGCTTAGTCTAAAACGTCATTTGTACATAACTCTAAGGACTATCCCTTTCAAAGATCATCTTCCGGTAAAATTAAATGAAAAGTAACATTTTTTTTGTTGGTTTCGCTGAATATCATTTAATCTGAGGTGGATCAGACTTGGTCTAAAACGTCATCCGTACATAACTCTAAAGACTAACCCTTTCGAAGAGCATAATCGCATTTAAGGGTTACTTCTCTCAAATAATATTTTTTATATATATCCCAATAATTTCTAACCTACGTAAGTAATCCTTATTTTTTCTTTTCCCGATGAAGTGCTTAAAAGAATCCTTTACTTGTGTGGAAATTAAACCAAACCAAGTCAGTTTAGTTAATTGAAAGCAACAAGTCATAAGTTAATATATTATACCCTTTCAAGTTTATTTTCTTTAAACAATGTTTATTTTTTGTTTGTAAATTTAAACTTTCGTGAAACTAAACCATGTTCTCTATAATAATGTTCCATGATGTAGAAAAAATATATTTACTAAACAATAAATTTACTTAATACCTTAAAAGTGAAAAATTAATCAACTAAAAAGATAGAGTATGAGCAAAAAATAGGAATTTATTGAAAAGACGGAGTTTGTTTCACACTTGTTTGTTATATAGAAGACATCAAATTTATTAGAGAGAAAGGTTGTTTTAAAAAAAAATAGGAATTTTTTAAAGAGAGATAGAGTGTATGTTGAGTAATTAGAAATATAGAGTAGGTTAAAATTAGGGTATAACATTGTAACCAAAAAAAAATTAGGGTATAACAAAAGGAAAATAACAGAAAGAAATATAGAGTAGATGATAGATTAAAATTAGAAATATAGAGTAGATGATAGATTAAAATTAGAGTATAACTGAAAATCCACTACCTTGGTAGAGAGCTTTATGCTAATATGACACTTTATTTTGACAAAACTAATATGAAACTTAAAAACAATGGATTAAGTAGAAAATACACGTTTTTTTTATTACATAGAGGGCTGAAGCCCGGAAAAGTACATATTATTTTTTTGTGTGTGGTGAAATACATGTTACTGTTAGTCATATTTGTTAAATTTCTATTTTTTTTTGTTTCAAATGACATTCATTTTTTTTTTCAATTTAGAGATAAATATGTGTTACTTTTTTTTATCAAGTAGCTTATTGACTAGAAATTCAAGTTTTTATCTACTAAAAAAAAAAAAAAATTCAAATTTTTAAGGTAAATAAGTGGGGTGTTCAGAGTACGAACTCCATCACCTGCATATATTTCCTACAAACTGAGCTAAGCTCACAACTACAATATGTGTGACATTTTTCTTGGTGGTGAATATGTGTGACATTTACATGTTAATAAAATATAACAGTAACATCAATCATATTTACATTTTTCTTGGTAGTGAATATGTGTGACATTTACATGTTAATAAAATATATCAGTAACATCAATCATATTTATAAAGTATAAATCATGTTAAAAATAATTAACATGGAAATAGTTTTTCAACAAAAAATCATATCCACGCGTTTTTTTTTTAAAGAATATCCACGCGTTATTAACTATATATATTTGTACATATACCTGCATGAGTCATAAATTTTAATTACATCAATTGTATCGATTACAAACAAAAATACAATTTTGATTAAAAAAATAGAAATGAAGTAAAAAAAATGGGTATTTAAAAATTGATTTTGCAAATATTTTGCTTTATATTTCTTTATGTTGAAGTTTTATATTTTTTTGTACACATTTAATCATTTATTTTATACGTTTATTTTCTGTGTAAAAATCATCTCACAATTACATATTATTTGTGTGAAAAAATATGTGTTTCATTTTTTTTTTGAAGAAGCAAAAATGGTATATATATTCACACTGAAAGAGACGCCTCTCTAGCACAAGACGTACCAAAGAGGGCGCTCAGAAACAAAGATCCAGTCGAAACAAATACAAAGACAGACAGTCAGCCGATACCCAGACAAGCTAAGGGTTCCGACCACCACTGCTGACAACCAAAAACAAAAGTGGCATCGTTAGCCTTCAACCATCGGTATGAATGGAATTTAACCTTTTCAATGAGCTTTACATTAGGAGTGTGAAAACTATCAAAACGCCTACTGTTGCGCTCATTTCATAATAGCCAAACAGAAAGTAACCAAAGCAATTGAAGAAAAGATCGCCGCGCCCTTTTCATGTTTTTTATTTTACTTTTTTTTAGGGAGTTTTTTATTTTACTTATGTCTCACAAATAATTGTCTTGTATTTTCTTTAAAAAACAATTGTCTCATTTTTTTATTTATTCGTGAGAAATATTTGTCATATATTTTTTAAGTTGCCCCGATTAAGTTTTAAACAGGACTAAAAGATATTTGTATTTTTCTCAAAGACCAAATGGAGTCTCACAATTTTTATCAGGATTTAAAAAGGATCACCACCAAATAAAACTCTTATTTCTAAGATGATAAAATTAATTCCCTTACAAAAGTATTGGAAATTAATAATATGCATTCTTTGGTTATTTGAATTTCATTTCTATAATATTAAATCGTTTTTACTTTAATTAAGTCAAGATATTAAATATTTTTTATTTATTCTAATTAAATTTAAACATTTATATTACTCTAGTAGAGTTTCAAAAATAAAATTATTTTAGGAAAATTTACATTTGCGGTCATTTAACTTAATTTTAGGTTATTTTTGTCTTCTTGATCCATTTGTATATGGATTTTCAAGCTTCAAATCTATGGTTTTTCATCCTTTTTTGTATATGAATCTTATATTTGAATCTTAAAAATATATATTTGCAAATGGATCAAAAAAGAAAAAATAATGGATAAACAGATGAATTTTACTTTCAACTTACTATTAAAATAACAAGTTGAGTTAAAAAAAAAAACGTAACTGATTCTCTTACAAAAAGGAAGAAACAAAACACAAAGATATCTATATCTTCTTCTATAACAATGTATAAAAGAAACACATCAATTTGGGATGGATTTTTTTTTCTTTCTGTATTTACCTTTCATTAAATCTATTTACTACTTTATCCTTTTTATAATAATTAATATTTAAGTTATGTCCCCGTGAGCATAGCTCAGTTGGCAGCAGGGACATGCATTATTATATGCTGAGGCCGAGGTTCGAACCCTGTGCATCCCATTTATTCACCTTGAAAAAGGTGAATTCTAACCATTAGACTACTTGACAAAAAAAATAATTTAAATTGTTAATTAAAAAAAACAGGTATGGCCCATTAAAATAGGAACAACTCCACTGTTAGACAATATTTTTTTAATCTTATTTTTTAAAAAATTATTTGATCATAGTATATGTCAAAATTAAAATATATTTCTATATATTATCAAGCATAATAGAACATCGAATAGCTTTTTGTATTTGCGATGCGGTTTGTTCGGTTTTGAGGTTAAAGGTCATCTGAACCGCAAGATAAATAAGTATGCGGTTTGGTTTGATTCGGTTGAATTTTAAAATAAAATCCGTACCAAACCAATGCGGTTTGGATTGGATCTGTTGGTGCAGTTTTTTTAGAATTTTCTTTTTTGTTTTCAACGTTACAATTTCATCAATGTTTTAAATTTCATCCAACATTACAATTTTATTTCATCCAACAATGTTCCCAACTACGTAGACCAAATTAAAACATGGACAAAAAGTAATCTTATTTTGTAAGAAATACAAAAGACTAAGATTTTAATCATTCTTTCAAGTAGCATAGAAATACATTTTTAATAGAAAAAGCAAAGAAGAAACTTAATAAGAGAAAAAATATGTCATTTTATTAAAGTTTCCATTGAATTTTTATGAGTATTGGTCTAGATGATACATATTTAATTAATGGTTTTCTTATATTGCGGTTTGGTTTGGTTCGGTTGGTAAAATCAAAACCACAAACCAAACCAAACCATGCAGTTGAGTAAAAAATGATCTGAATACATCCGAACCAAATGCGGTTTTTTACGGTTTCAATTTGGATTGGTTCGGTTTGCAGTTTTTCTTTTAGATTGGTTCGGTTTTAAACACCCCTTCGCACAATCGTAAATCTTGGTCATTATATGAAAATTAAATAATTTCTATTTTGATATAAATTTTAAAGTAGATTCAATATAATTAGAATATGAACAATATAATATAATCCTCATTCAACTACGGAGATTCCTCAACTGCAAACTCTTTCCAAGTGCGGATGAGAGGAAGCGGTGTAGTTCATTTTTCTCTCCCTTTTCTTCCGTTAAAATTAAATGAAAAGCAACAATTTTTTTGTCAGTTTCACGGAATATCATCTTATCTAAGGTGGAACAGGCTTGATCTAAAACGTTATATGTACATAACTTTAAAGACTAACCCTTTCGAAGAGCTCAAGCACATTTAAAGGTTACTTTTCTCAAATAATATTTTTTATGTATCACCCAATAGTTTCTAATAATCAAAGAGACATTGATAAAAAAATGTAACCACTTAAATAAGTAATCATCTTTATCCTTTTCTAGATGGAGTACTTAAAAGAGTCTTTTACTTGTCTGAAATTCAAACAAAACCAAGTCAGTTTAGTTAAATGAAATAAATAAATCGTATATAGTATGCATGTGAGTGTGGTGAAAGTTGAAAAACTAACATGTTCACCCTTCATCTTTTATATGATTGATATTAGTGTAATATCTTATAAGTATTTATCTGTATTCGTGAAGTATTCTATAAGTATTTGATAAAATATTTTGATTTAAAAATATATAGGAAACTTGTGCTGATAAAATATCTGATAAAATATTTTGATTTACCCTTCTTCTTAACATGTGGGGTATCTAATATTAATGAGTAGTGGTATTTGAACATCCATTTGAGACAACTCTTGTGACAACTTCTTTTCTCTCTCTTTTCATTGGTCAAAAACAATGGAGAGAGGAAAAGAACAAGAGAATAAGAATATAATATGAGTATGAGAGAAAATGTTGTCAAAAAGTTGTCATAAAGTAGTTGTACAAATATCATTTCTCAATATGAATACATCACTATATTTGGAGGAGAAATGATATTTGAACATCTATTTGGCGATAACTTTTGTGACAATTTTCTCTCATTATCACATTATTTCTTACTTTATCTCTCTATTGCTTTGATTTCCGTGCAAATACCTACTTTTTCTTTGTAAATCATGGTTGTCACATAAGTTGTCAACCAAATTGGTTGTTCAAATAACACTCCTCTCATTTGGAGTATCCAGGCTTCATCCAATACATTGTATATTTTTTTTTTTGACAAATCCAATACATTGTATTGGTAGTGGTTACATATAGGAAACTTGTGCTAATATATCCTTTATAGTATAGTTAAATATAATAATGAAGAAATTTAATTAAAAATAATAAACAATGTTTTTTTTTTTGAAGAATAAAATAATAAACAATGTTTTGTTTTTTTCTTGAAAGGTTTATTTTTAATTGACTGGTTATTTTAAAATACTAGTTTTTCCAAAAAGAACTAAATAAAATATAGTATCACTTCCCTTAAAAAAATAAAGGATCACAAAAAGTGGAACCCACAGTTGGGCCCCAATAGCCAACCAAGGTCCACTCCCTAAAATGAAATGAAACAAACAACCTAAGATGACACTTTCTAGTACTACCAAAACTGTCTCCTAGCTACTTTTAGTACTAAAAAAAATGATTTAGAGAGAGAAATGTGATCTACACAAAAGACTTGAACTACATCTTAGGATTAAGTGTGACAGAAAGAAAGTTAAAATGAGAGTAACTCTAGGAACAAAATAAGGAGAGTGGAGCAAGAATTTGGGCGAAAAAAGAGTGATTATTACTCTTATTCATAGTTACTTTAGATTTGCTTGCATGGTTTGAATTTTCAAAATATATAGTGCTTTTAATTTATTAATTTATTTTATATATACTATACTATGTTGTCATCTCAGACAAGCAACATATATTTCAGATAAATCTTATAGATTTTTCAGTCTTCAGCTACACACTTTTTTCTGCTTAATTGTTGCCTTGCTTTTTGGATTATTAGGTAATTTTTAAAATAACCCTTTTAGATTTTAGTCTCAGATACTGTTCCGAATTTCAGGCTTTTTAGATATCAAAATTAAGTTAACAATTTTTTACTCTCTAATCATTCTCTATAAATACTAGAAGGGTTTCTGAATTTTGCTTCAAAGTTCCCATCTTGATTCATTGTTATTGCAAACAATTAGGCTATAGTTGTTGTATCTTTTTTTCTTTCTTTTTTGAAAACTTGTTTTTTTGCCCTTGATTTTCTTGATGGAAGATGAATCAAAAATGTCTCAAGAACAAGAAGATCAATCAAGAAACAATTGTATCAATGGTAGATCTATTACTAGGAGGCCAAGGCAAAGAAAGGTTCCTCAAAGAGGTCTTGGTGTAGCACAGCTTGAAAAAATTCTTGAAGAGCAACACATGAAAGATGGTGTTGTAATTTCACCATCACAAAACTCTACATCATCATCACAAAATTCTATATCAGCTTATTTGCCTCCCCCAATTAAAAATTATAATCACTCAAAAGATGGTACTATAATTTTACCATCACCAAATTCTGCATCATCATCTACATCACCATCATCCATATCAAACTTTTTACCTCTTCCAATTACCAATTTTAATCTCATGAACCAAAATTCTTCTACAAAGCCTTTACCTTTACCATCATTAGATGAGTTTAGATCTTCAATTTCAATGCAGCATTTTAATGGTAAAGCTCCTAGTACTGTTCCATTGCCCAATAGTGCTATGTTTGGGAATGTGCCTAAGTTATGGAGCTCTCATGAGTTAGATTTTGAGAAGGAAAATTTTGCTGTTCAACATGGATTACCATTTCTACCAAGTTTTCCTTTTGAATCAAATCAAATTTGGCCTATGCCTAATTGGGTCCAGAGACCACCACAGTTTCATCATCAACATTCTTCACAAGTGGTAACATACATTTTCTTTAATTTCAATGATTTAGTTTATATTTGGCATCATTTTGTGAATTTTGTACCTATGGAATATGAAAGATTTGATTTTGATACATGTAGGTGAATAACAGCATATCAGGAACTTCATCAACACATGTGCCTCAATTGTCAATTGAGCCCCCTTCAAACCAAAACTGTAGTAGCAACGGTATGCCGATGAGGCCGGGGGAGAAGGTATATTTTTACTTGCAAGATTTGCTCTTAACCTAATTCACAATCCATCTGCATAGTTTTGTTTGATCTGTATTTTAGTATATGTCAGAGGTTTTAGATCAAGGTCATGTCACAGTCCTTGATATCGCTGAAAATTGTGGTCAAGCACGGCTGATGCAGCCATAATTGTGTTTACATTATGGCCGAAGATACATCAAACACATTGACGTCACGGCCAAACTCGCGATTGCGTACCACATTTAAAAACTTTGATGTGCATATTACTTTTTTTGTTATTTAATTGGAAGGTAGCTTTTAATTGGATTTGTTGCGGTCACAAATTACTGCAGTAAACACATCGGTGTAGAAAGCGAGTAGATTTTGTATTTTTTTTTTCTAAATTCTAAAATACCGAGCTTGAAATTCGGACTGTTGATCTTAATCGCTTGATCCAACAGTCACTGTGTGCTGACTGCGTATTTGCAATGAATTTGTGACTGCGGCAAGTCCTATTGAATAACCGTGTTATTAATTTCCTCATTTATTATCTATATGACTATAATGTTTTGCTCGTTTGGTTAAAATGTTCACATCTTATCTTAATCACTCATGTTTTCAATGAATTCAGTGAAATCTTGATGTCATATATTTTGATAGAAAATATTTTTCTCATGAATTGCTTTTTATAAGTTTATGAAATTTAGTAAAGGTGTTTTAAACTTTATGCAGATGATGATTGGCATGAAAAGGCCATACCCTTTCTCCATGGATTTTCCACAAGCCCCTGCATTGAATTATAGAATGCCTCACTCTGGTGAAATAAGTACAAATGCAAGAACTTCATATGATAGGGGAAATGGATTTCATTTTGATGCTGGCAGTTCAACTTCCAGGTTACTTTCAGTTATAATAATTTAAGCACTTTTGCGTTTTAATAATATAAATAACTACTCCCTTCCAAACGAAATATAAGCAAAACAGATTAAAAAAGTTAAATGTATTCGGCATGAATTTTAGACTAAATAAATTTGACTGTTTGGATAATTTTTTCTTAAATTTCATTATTCCGGACGGAGTATATTGAAACGGTTGTCGTCTGACACCACGTGTTTCTGATTTATATGCAGAGAATCCCAATCTTGTTCAGCATCAAACTCTGATCCAAACTCAAAGAGAAGAGATAAAGGGATTAAGGATTTTGATGCAAGTTTTCTCACTTTGGCTCCTCCTACTCCTACTTCATGTCAACCTTCAAAACCCCTAGCATTGAACAACCAAGAATTCCCTGAGGTTTGTGCAACACTCTCATTAGCTAAAATAGTTTTTTTTTTTTCATTTCGTTTTAGGTGTGGACAAAACTTAAATGCAATGCTATAGATAACAGTATATAGTAGGAACAGTTATATATATTGGTGACAGTTATATTATATGTTCTTGGATAAAAAATAAAAATACATGCTTTCAAAATTATTAGTGACAGTTATATTATTATATTTTTAGTAGGTAACAGTAGGAACAGTTCTATAATGTGTGCCTTGGAGGGGAAGGAATTAAGGGAAATGAGATTGAGTCGGATAGCAGATTGGACCGACCTAAATTGATGTAATTTGATTGAGTCGGATAACGGGTCGGACTAATTTTGCTAATATCATTATAGCTCATTCTTAACTTCTATTTTATATGGTACAGGAAAATATGGAAGATCAATTCCATGCTCCACCAGGGTACAGATTAGTCAAACAACAAAGGCAACCTTTGTACAACTTCATCCCACCAGCAGAGATTCAAAATGGACAAACATCAAGAACTCAGAATGGTCATGAAATGGGAGATACTCTTGATCTCAATTTGAAGCTATGAAACTTGGATATTCATCTTTAATTTTTTATTTTATTTTATAAGTGATATATATTCCTAAATCTTCACATGTAGAGTTCTGAGTATGAAAAGGACTATAAATCCTTGTCATGTGTGAAATAGGAGAACATGTGTTGATTTGTTTGTTTGAGTTTGTTTCTTAATATTAATAACTATGTACTTTGATGAGACCAAACTCTAAATGTGTGCCATTGAGGCATGTCTCGCGTTGTGCAGTTTAAAACCTCTACCGTCTAATTTAAACAATGATTGTGATCGTCTAAAATCGATTTTATTAATGTATAATTTGAACCGTTCAATCTTAAATTAACGATATCGTGCGTAAATGTGTGATTCTCTTACAAAATAAAATCTGGATCCGTGAATTTTCCTCATTCTTTTGCTGTTCCCTTTTCTTGGATTTTGCAATCTGTGGATGAGTCAGGAACTGGAGTTGTAACAAACTTATGCATGTGGGCTGTGGAGGAATCTGATTGTTCTATGTTATGTTTCTCTCTTTGTGTTCTGTGGGTCCCAAAATCTGATATCCATTATTATGGCTCTAAAATAATTGGCAGAAACTGTCAAAAAAATTGACAGAAAGTGTTGTAGGGCCCTTACCATCCAATAGCACGTGTGTCAATAATGACCTGTTGTACTGGACTCTGCTCACTCAGTCTCGTTCCAACTAGTGTTACTTTGTACTCCATCCGTCCCTATATTTAGATTTATGCTCTTCTCCCAGCACAGTTTGCTCGCGCACAACATATTTTTCAAATATACCCCTATGTGAGTTAAGTCACGCAGCGTGACTTAACTCACGCATGTTATAAACTCTGTGTGACTTAAGTCACGCACCACTGGCATGTGCACGAGTTAACTCACGCACGTTGGCCGGTGGTCAGAGCTGAAGAACAAACGTTTTTCTCACTTTGGTCAAGTTTTCAACATTCAATTTACACGTTTTTAACTCATTATACACGTTTTTTTACCACATTAATGATGTTTATAACCTATACTATCATTCCCACCTATAAATATCCCTCCATACTTCCCTAATTCCTCACACCATATCACTTTCTCCCCCTCCTCACTCTCTCCCTCTCTTTCTCTTCTTCTTTTTTGCTTCGATAGTCTCTAAGCTCTTTATACCCCTTTAGGTATATAGTAGTAGCTCTTGGGGAAATAGTGGTCGGTCGAGTTGGGGAAAGAGACATCATCCCTTGAGGTAAAATTAGGTTTGCTTCCTTTTACTCCCAAAATCTTTTTATCGTGGGTAAAAAGAATCATCATGGGGGTATAAAAGGACCCAAATTTAAATTTACCTCAAGGGATCTTGATGTTTTTTTTCCCAACAGGACTAATCACTATTTTCCCCAAGAGCTATTGCTATATACCGAAGAGGGTAAAATTAGTTTTTACCCCAAGAGGGTAAAAAGATAATAAGTTGATTAGTGAATTCAAATAAATTATTGTAATGTTTGAATGATATTAATAAAACGAGAGTTATATTTATTAATTTTGTTTTTTATTTG
>Ga0315914_1002901_pt1 | contig 26252 bp, 11 predicted proteins | sample MpolenodulesMG_FD_203920 | JGI IMG/M metagenome (GOLD analysis project Ga0315914, IMG submission 203920) | Medicago polymorpha root nodule microbial communities from Los Angeles, California, United States - elongated nodules | ecosystem: Host-associated > Plants > Roots > Nodule | place: USA...
CTTGTCAATTAGAATCATAATTTTATATAAAAAAAAACAGAATCATTATTAAAAAATAAAATCAGCAACAAATATTAGTGCAAGAAAAAAAAATGATTTTCTTCCTAATTTTCTTCTCATAGTAGTGACGAAATTAGAGAAGATCTCTTGACAAAAAAAAAAAAGAGAAAATTTGATGTTTTTTCTCTCAACTTTTTCTCTCTAATTTATGTTGTTTTAGTAGTGAAAGTAACAAAAATTTAATCAAGAAAAATGTAAAATTTATTTCAATTTTCTCACTAGATTTTTTGGCAAGAGAATTAGTGTGTATTTAAAATGCCAAAATCTTTATGAAAAATCAAAATGAACCAACAACTACGTATCAAAGTTTCTTAAAATCGTGATCATATCGTTTGATCCATATAGCCGATTTTCTTCAATGAGAAAAAGTTTGATTGTAGTCGTAACTTTTAATTTTTTTTAGATTTAGATATGTCATTGATCCCTGCACTTTAATCATATTTTGGTATTAATCCTTACATTTTTTATTTTTTGGCATCGGTCACTTTTTATTGTTTGAAAAATTTATTTGAAACGCCTTTTTTTTACTAGTTAAATCAAGAATTATCGATACATGTTATATTATGAAAAAATTGGCATAGTAACGTAAAAAAAAGTTGGCAAAGGGTCACTTATTATCAGATTTAAATGCCTTTACACTATTCTGCCTATAACCTGTGTTATGCTCAGAGGCCAGAACTGATGTAAAAGAACGTGATGTCATTTACATTTTCTGAAATGAAAAGTGACTTCTCATTTTACCAATTTCATCAAACACCAACGTGATTCAGTGATTTTGAAAATTTAATGGCTCAAAATTAGAAATTCATCAAACACTCATCATCAATTATTTGATACTAGTTTGATTGACATTGATTAATTAATTAATTAATTAATGGCTTTGTCTAAGAACAAATATTCATGCAAACCCCCTCGTGCATATTGTTGGGATTAAAATAAAAAAACATCATTAATTAATAATATGCCATTTACTTTTAGAGTGATTTGATCAAAGATACTATTCTTTTTGGGTGAACATTTAATCAAAGATATGAAATCGTAGCTAGAGACATTAAAGATTAAACAAGGTTAGTATCTTTCTTCTTCAGTGTGTGCGTGTGTAATATCTTGCACTTTTGGTGTATATATTGTCTGTTCTGCTGACTGTGAAAGTTAACTCCATGTACGTAAACAAATATGTACTTTGCATGTGAAATGTATAAAGGCTTTTTGGAAAAGAAAAAAGTACCTCAATTATATTAAGTCTAATTTTTTGTCCATTGATTTTTTTTTTAAAAACTAAATTAGTTCGTCTAAATTGACAACAAGGTGAATCGAATCTGAGATATTGAGAAGGACACACTCTAAAGTCAAACATAATTATCCTTTTTTTTTATCAAAAAATATTTAAAAACTCCAAACAAAAATTATCAAAAACTCAACAAACATATTCAAATCTTCATCATACAAACCTAAAAACTCACATTTCATTGAAAAAGTTTCATCAAAAATGAAAGGATATTGATATTTTATAACATAAAAGACTAAATTGGAACAAAAAAAATAAAGAACAAAAGTGTTACCTAAAATTAAGTTAAGGGGCGAATATTGTAATTTTGTCAAACCACAATTATGAGCTCACTTGAGTTGTCACTATAACTATGTCCCGTGTTTTCATATCGTCATAACAACGGTTTTTTCTAGATTACCCTCTCTTGTTTAGGGGGTATTTATCCCCTCATGATATCAACCAATCAAAATGTAATATACATTGACAACATTAAATGTCAAATAAATAAGTCAATTTCTTCTATAAAAAAAACTCAATTTTAATCATAAGGTAACTTTTAATACTTTTAATTTTTATTTAATTATAGACAAGATTACATTAGAGGTCTTTTATCTTATTTATTTGTAAAACTTTGGTCCTTTATCTTTATTTTTTTCCGTTTAGGTCTTTTATCTCTCATGAAAACACATATACATCTTTTTTTTCTCATTTTTTTATTAAAAAAAACATAATATCATGAGGTGAATATAACATTAATTCATGATATTTGGAGATATATTTTAGTAGAAATTTTTTTGATTTAAAGAAGATGATGAAGATTCAAAGGAAGAAGATGAAGATGATGAACATCTTCATCATATTTCTAGATTTTTTTCAATTTTAATAAAAATATATTTTTAAAAATAAAATTATGTATTTTTAATTAAAAAAAATGAGAAAAAAGATGTATATGTGCTTTTAAGAGAGATAAAGGACCTAAACGGGAAAAAATAAAGTTAAAGGACCAAAGTGTTACAAATAAATAAGATAAAGGACCCCTAATGTAATCTTGCCTTAATTATATTTAGGTGTTCAATCTTAACTAATTTACACTACAGGACTGGTTTAGAACAATTAAAATTTTACATCAAATTTCTTTCATTTGAATGTCCTTAAATTTATCAATTACATTCATAAAATTTCTTCTTCCCATTTGATTGTTCAATTTTGTCGTTCCAAACTACCGCATTTTTCAATTTTCGTGAGAATCCTCGTCGTTCGTTTGATTCCAAATATCGTGATAATTGCCGTTATTTCCAGAACCACGTCAGGTATGGTGACTTGATTTTTCTTGGTTGTGAGGTAGTTAATTATAACAATTGAGTAAGTCATCCGTTGTACTTTGAGGACTCCTAGCAAGTGTTGCCGCTTCAATGTTGTGGGAGTTTGCTAGCATTTTTTCGGTTGCTGCTGAAATGGTTATGTCATGAGGCTTTTGTTCTTTTGTTTTGACTTAAAGGCTTTGGCTGATAGTGAGGTAGGTCTATGCGTGTTAGCATATTTTATGAGGTTGGCTGCTTAAATAAAAAAAAATGTCACGATACCTGATGCGGTTCAAACAACGACAATTCTCACTATAATTGAAAACTGCAGCAGTTTGAAACGATAAAATTGAACAATCAAAACGGGAAGAAGATTTAAAAAGAAACAAGAATTGATCAATAGGGAAGAATAAAGAAGAAGAAATTTGAATGAAGGAGATGTTTTTGTTCTCACGTTCGAGGTTATGGAATGGAAGAAATTTTATGAATGTAAGTGATGAATTTAAGGACATTCAGATGAAAGAAATTTGATGTAAAATTTTATTTGTTATAAGTCTTGTAGTGTAAATTAATTAAGATTGAACACATTAATATAATTAAGGAGAATGCTAACCATTGTCCTTGGGGCATTGGATAAGAGGATAAAAATAGAAATGTAGTATTGGAAAATGGTGAAAAGTAATAAATTTAACTTTTTAAAAGTCAAAATGTTGTTAAAACCAATGCAAACATGTTATTTTGGCTTCCTTAACCATAGCAAGACCCTATAATTAAATAAAAATTAAAAGTATTAAAAGTTACCTTATGATTAAGATTAACTCTTTTATTTTTAGAAAAAATTGACTCATTTATTTGACATTTAATGTTGCCTATGTATATTACATTTTGATTGGTTAATATCATGAGAAGATAATTACACCCTAAACAAGAGAGGGTAACGTAGGCCTCACCCATAACAACCGGTTTAAAAAATCAAAATGATTGTACCAATTTCAGTGAGGGTTATGATGAAATGTAAGTATTCTAATTACTATGCCCGTATTTTGATTTGGGATATTAAGGTAACACCACACAACTGCACATAAGCTTTGATTTTGGGATATGAGATTTGCTAAGCCTGTGTGGTGTTGGAACAAAATTGGATTTGTATAATATGTTTGAAGTTTCGATGATAACAAAGTATTAAAAAATAATTGGATGTGCTAATATATGTTCAAATGTGCATGATTATAGATTAAAATTTAGCAAGGTCTGAACATATATAAGAGTATCAAAAGCACAAGAGAAAATAAAAGATTTGGTAGAAGATCTGAAGAAAAGTCAACCAAAAGTTAACACTTTGGATCAGAAGAAAAGAAGTCAACCAGACGCAAGTGAATGCCAGACTCTAGACAATCAGGCTCTGAGTTACTCAGACTTGGAGTCACCCAGACTCTGTGGCATCCAGACTCCGAGTGATCCAGAGCCTAGTCATCTTTGTCTTCTTCTAAGAAGGGTCACTTTCAGACAATACAATTTGTCTTCTTCTGAATCATGTGCTTAGTCAAATTCAAGGACAAAATGAATGGAACAGATAATTCTTTTTGCAGCAATGGATTTCAAATGTCTCTTCAAAAGACATTAACCATATCAGGCAACATTCCAACGTCTTTAATTTGAAGCTTCTCAACGACTCTTAATCAATTGACACTCTCTAACGTCTCTCAAATTTCTGCCTATATATAAGGTGTTGAAGACTTGAAGAATGACAACAAAACTCTCCAATTTTAACTGTGCTCTTACCCTGTCATATTCAAAAGCACATAGAACACTTAAGAATTTCTTACTAAGTTCATATCTTAGAAATTCTAAGTCTTTAGAGTCTGATCTGTTTTGTAATTGTTTACACCTCTGATTGTATATCAAGTGTAAGAAGTTTCTGACTAATATATCTTATATTTATAAAATCTTAGGAGTCTCTTTCAGTTGTTATTAAGCATTTGGAAGTATCTTATTTGCGTGTTTGAGTATATGAAGTCTCTTGGTTGTGTCCTTGAACAATTGTAATCAGTGTTGATTATAGTAAAAAATCCCTTAGAAGTGCAAGGGGACTGAACTACTCGTGGATTGTAGGAGGAACTAGTATATTTGTTTTGTGTATGCTTTCTCTCTCTATCTTTATCTTTGTGTTTGATTTTATCAACTGCACTCGGACTCTGAATTGCACTCAGACTATGAACTCCACTCAGACTCTGAACACATTCAAACTCTGACTTATGAAACACTTTGAAAAAGTTTGAAAAAGCAAACACAGTTCAACTTATTTCTTATGTTTTTCTCACCATGCGGATCTCAAACATACAACTAAATCAAATTAATCTTAATGTATGTTTGAATTCATGCTGACTTTGATGGAGAACCATCATGCACACTTTACATGTTTCTCGTATGGTTAGTAGTTTAAATACACAAAATGGTTAAACAACACGACATTTTTCTCCTCCCATTTCCATGAAATCGAAGAGTTAAGACTAACAAGATAAACAAAAAAGAAAAGGGTTATAACTTATACATTTGTCTTTACGTACACGCAAGATGCCATTTGAGAATATAAATGTAGTAGCATGGTGATGGCTAGCTCTTTGAACTTGTATTATTAAGTTGGCCTACCTGCAGGTTGTAAATGTGATTCACAAAATGGGCTACAGACTTGAATCACTGACTTTTAATAAGTGCCATGCTTACTTAGCACTTATTTAGTAATGACATCTTTTGGAGTACCATGTACTAATGTACTCGTTTTTAATAAATTTATTTCTTTAAAAAATAGCATTTTATTTACTAATAAGAAATAATTTTGTGTATTAGTAGGTTTTCTAGTTTTAAAATAGAAAAAAAAATAAATTTAATTAATAATAAATGTTTGCTTTTTTAGAGATTGTTTTTTTAGGGGTGAGATTGTTTTATTTGTTATTAATAAATATCTTATCATATATAATATTAATAAATAACACTCAACTATCGATAAGAATATGTTTTTGTGTGAATAGTTTAAATAACAAAATGGAATATAAAATTTTAAAAGATATGTTGAAAAATATATTAGTAAATATTATAAAGATTATACATACATAGTAAAGGGCTTATGTTCTCATATGTTTAAAGATATGTTCTCCGTTAAAACTTAAAAGCTTATGTTCTTTAATCAACTTTGTTTTAACATAGTAAAGGGCAGAAATTATAAGAGTTGACTATGTCGCCGAAATGACCTCAAGTACACAGGAATCTACTTGAAGGTGGAGGATATTCATTGATGGGTCCTCAAATGTTATAGGAAATGAGGATGACATTCTACTAGAAAATGAAGACGGTCTAATGGTTAAGGTATCATTAAAATTTTCTTTCAACACATCCAGCAGCAACCGATTTGAATATGAAGCATGTCACTTCTATATGAGAATGGCCGAAAAGATAGGAACCCAAGACATGGTAATATCTCATATTATGTGGGTAAAAGAAGTTAAGCAACAATTCTTGACATTGGAAAAGGAGGTTATGATTAAGTTTACTTAGAGCATTCACAATGATAGTCGATTAATAGAGACTTCTTAAATGGACCACACGTGTACACATCACTTATTTATAATTTTTTAATAAAAATACCTATTAAGAACTCAATGACTCCAATGACAATACACTAATAAAGACTTCAATGAAAAGTATTTAAATAAGACCCACTAACTTTACATCATTAAACAAAAATAATTTATTACTTCTTTTGCAAGTGGGAACAAGTAGTACATATTTTATTACTTTTTTTAAACGTGAGACTCGTTAGTTGTCAGGAAAGAGAGAGTCCTTATATAGTGACATGTTGCTTAACATGGACTCATTTTTTCTTCCTCTAATACAGGGTCATTGCTAGAAAAGTGATGTAACAAATAACATATACCGTGGTAATATAGCATAACACCAAAACCGATGTGCTCTCCAAGCTACCCAGCTGGTGGATAATTGGGATTTTTTAAATAGTCTGCAGCAAAACTCATACGTAAGTGCAGTTAAATAGTGGATAATTGCATGTTTAAATCCATCAACAAACATATCAAATGTCTTTGCAACTTTTTATTATTTGAGATATACATAGGTGACATGTAATTGTGTTTCTCTGTCAATGGAATTTAGGCATCTATATATCAAATGTTTTTGTAACCTTTTATCATTTGAGATATTACATGACACATAATTGTGTTTTTCTATTAATGGTTAAAAAAGCACAATTACATATCACCGAAGTATATACAATAGGCGTGGTGGTATCCGCATGCATCACGAGCTTAGACAATGCTTATAAAGCATTGCCAATGTATAATAGACAACATTTATCTTAGGTCAAAATAGATAATTATTTTTATAGGAAATGTTAAAAAGTGTCTTTAAGACACTTAATAAGAAGTTTAAAGTTGAAATTTTATTTTAAGATTTGTGTATTTAACACATTAAAACATGAAAAAACAATTTTTACTACATAAAAGTTATCAATCGTTTTTATTTTTAAATCTTTAACTAGTGCCAATATATTTTATTAAACAATGGGTATATAAAGTGTTGCCAATATATACATGTAGAAATTGAAAGCTACTCAGCTTCGCCACTTGAAATGGTACTATAGGACCCAAAAATTCGTATGAGCTCAATCTTGCCTTTTGATTTGGGGAGGTCCTATAGGAATCTTCAAAACTGGCTATTTTAGTTATATTTTTCAAACTATGGTACTTTTTTTTTTTTTAAGGAATGGTACTTTGTTTCTTGTTCTTTTTATTTAAAACAAAAGCGTTGTGTACCAAAAAGAAAAAACCGTTTTTGTATATTTTTTTTTTGTAGAAATAAGGAAAATGTTAAAGAGTATATGAAAGATATTGGTTAAACAAATCAGTTTTTTTTTAAAAAAGAATGGTGTAATTATTATTTGATCAAGAGTAAAAATGTATATTTTCAAGATTTTTTTTTAATGTTTTCCTTAACCAATACATTTGGGACACGGGTTAGCAAGACTCGATAATTAGAGAAATAATTAATTGGACACAATTCTAAATCAATAGTATTTGGACACATATGAATTATAAAATTTGAAAAGGAAATAATTTAGTCACACCATTTGAAATATCATTTCTCCTTTAAATTTTAGAAAAATGCTAACAAGTGTCCTTACAATACTTATATAAAGTTTAAAGTAAAAATTTTATTTTGAAAATTATGTATTCTACACATTGAAATATCAAAAAATAACTTTTTCTATTTGAAAGTTATCAATTGTTTTCATTTTTATAATTTATGTTTATATGTCTAAACGAATCTTATTTAAGATTGTGACTATGTAAGTATTGTTCCCATGATTATACTTACTTTACACTTATATATATATATTACAAATTTGGTCCCAAAAAAATATAACAAATTTGGTAGAAACAAAAATTTACCCTAGCTAGATCCAACTATTATTAACCTAAATTCAAAGGCATTGATTAAAAGACTGAGAAAGTTATTTGTCATTGTCACATCTGATTGGTCAATGCTCATCTTCTTCCTCAAGACCCGCATGAACAATCTACGTTCTTCCTATTTCCAATTTATAAAATTCCATATAATGATAACAATAATGTTTAAATAGATATAGTATCCTATGTCCCCTACGTGACATTATAGCATTGACATTTATCTTCATATTAAAGTATGTTCTTATGACTTACTAATGCAAGAGAAATTAACAAGAACATGTGAATACTATCTAAATTTCAGATATTTCGTAGATTATTCACGTAGCTATAAATTCTCACTGAAATCATGCTGTTTATGTATATATTTGCGTCACATATACTCTTTCTTGCTTCCTACGTTTTCTTTGAATGTTACTTTACCGAGTATCCACTCCAAATCCAAAGTTGTGTGTAATAGGTTCTGTTCTGAGCAGTGACGTAGTTCGATCTAGAAGAATTATTAGATTAGTTATCAGATCAACAGGTGCTACACGCATGCGTCCTTCTATTAAATTCATCATGTTGGACTCAATGGAATTTTAAAAAAAAGTGTGGTCTCGAACTTCTGAGTGTTTAGATGAAATGACATATGTCTTTTCAATGAATAACTATTTTATTTCTTTTTTTTCAAAGATATTCTTATTCAAGACATACCTGACACAAAATTGTTAATATATCTCTCTCTCTTTAATTTCTTAATGATAGACAACACTTGATAGGCATAAATTTGTTTTGAAAATACCCTTCCAACTTGGACCATCTCCTTCCATTTTCTCTAATTCCCCTGGATTATGCTTTTATTTTTTTAACGAAGAAAGAGCATGAAATTAAGAGAAAGATGGAGAGTTAGGAGAGGGAATGAGATAAAAGAGAATGAGAGAATCCATATCCTTACTCATCTTGTTAATGAATCAACCGTAATAATAACAATTTATTCAAAGTTTGTAGTTAATATTTGGCTAAATTGCATTTTTGGTCCCTTAACTATTTAGGTAGTATCGCTTTGGTCTCTTAATTAAAATTCGATTTATTTTGGTCCCTTAACTTCTCTCTATTACATATTTTGGTCCTTTCTGTTAGTTTTTATTCAAAAACATTAAGTATTCTTCATTTTTTTCTGGAATTTTTCTGGGATTCTTGCTGTTGAAGGTTGATGGAGATGATATGAAGATGAAAAAGAGGAGAAGAAGATGAAGAAAACCTAACGTTTTTGAATTAAAACTAACAGAAAGGACCAATATGTGTAATAGAGAGAAGTTAAGGGACCAAAATAAATCGAATTTTAATTAAAGAACCAAAGTGATACTACATAAATAGTTAAGGGACCAAAAATGCAATTTAGCCTTAATATTTTAAAGAAAAATGGTAACAACCTCCCCCTAAAGCACTTGTTAGAAAACTAAATATAGTAAATTTATCTGAATAAATCATAGTCAACATTTTAAAAGTGTAAAAAATGTTCTTTCCAATAAAAAAAAATAGTAAACACAATGATACGCACGGACTTTAGATGGGTATGTATCCTTAATCATAGTCAACATTTTAAGAGTGTAAAAAATGTTCTTTCCAATAAAAAAAATAGTAAACACAATGATACGCATGGACTTTAGTTGGGTATGTATCCTTCATTCAATTATTCAATGTTAGTCATACTTTTATATGATTCGATCACTTGAGGGGTTTGTCAGCAATTCAACAGGCTTATTGAGCAACCATCCAATAATACAAACAATGAAGGACCTATGAACAGCCCAAAAAAAGTTTTTTTTTGTGAGTGAAGGCCCAAAAATTAGCTGCCGATGCGATCCTGCTACAAATCTTGCTACAAATCTGGCAAAAGCTCTCTCATCCATTATTACTCTCATTTTACCAAATTTTTTTTAAATCTCTCTCAAAAATCTCTCTAAAAAACCCAACCAAATCCAACAAAATTTATTCAACAAAATCACAAGTAAGTAATTATAATGCTATTAACTTACATTTTAGTTGTTATAAATGTTTTTATTTTTTAGTTTTTGAGTAGATTTATTTTATTTTAGTTTTTGAGTAGATTTACATGTTATAATTCATTTTTAGAGTAGATGTTAGTTGATTAATTTAGTTAAAATGTTTGCATGATGTTTATGTTATAGTTTAGGATTTTAGGGTTATTTCTTATTTTGGTTTTTAAATTTATTTTTTTATTTTAGTAAGAGGATATGATTTATTTTAAAAGTAGATATAAGTTGAATAATTTTGTTATACTTTTTGCATTTTTATGTTTTTTTTTAGAGTTTAGGGTTATTTTTATGATTTTTAGGGTTTATGTATAATTTGCACTCCAAGTGTTTGATGAAATGTTTGAATGAGATTTTTATTGATTGTTTTTAATTTCTTATTGTGTAGATTTGAAACAATGGTCGGTTGGATCGACGTTCATGCACAATTCAACGGCGAAGAACCTTAGAGGTTGAAGGTTCGGTGCCTTGGTGTAACGTTAAGAGGTCTCAAAGATGAACCGAATGAATTCAACCCCGGAGACACAAGGAGGGTGAAATACGTTCGGTATAAACGTCCAACGCTCGACAATGGGAGAGTATCATTCAGTTGGGTGGAATTAACGAACGACGAAAACGCGACAAGCATGTTTTGGGAGCACAACATGTTTCAGTGGATCGATATGCGGGTAACGTTGTTGAAATCAACTGAAGGTATTATCAAGAGTCTGATACCGCCAGAAGATCGTGATTAGGTAGGGAAATGCACCTTCCAACTACAACAATTGTCTTCCTTTGAATGGGGTAATTCAAACTCGTTAAACGGCAGGACTCAAACATTCACCCGACATTTCTATTGTTCCTTTCAAAAGATTAAATTCTTGTTATGCTAGTTTAAATGAAGGAATTGAAGTGTTAAGGAACGCACCTCATTCTTTTGACACTTGAATACCATTATTTAAACCAAGCCTAACAACAATTTAATCTTTTGAATGGAACAATAGATATGCCGGACGAATGTTTTGAGTCCTGCTGTTTAGCAAGTTTGAATATACCCCATTCAGGGGTAAGACAATTGTTGTAGTTGGAAAGTATATTACCGAATGTAACGTAATGTAATGAATTTACCACTTTTCGAATTTATTTATTCATTACACAACTTTTATTCGAATTCACGTTAGACTTAATTAGTCTTTATTCGAATACGCAATTTTAAATCAAAATTATTCAATACGCAAGTTTAATCGAAATTATTCAATATGCGATTTTAATCGAAATTATTCAAAGTACCATAATGTCAAGCAAAATGTAGCAAAATGTGCACGACATATAAAAAAAAACATAAAAAAAGATCCAAAATAAAAAAAGATCCAAAACATAAAAAACAATTATAGTAAATCGTCACACAAGTCAATCGGGTTGTCCTCGACAGTCCCTGGGGCACCTGCTTTTGGTTGAGCCAAAATAGCATGTCCTCCAGCTCCTCCTCAACCTCGACTGATTGTACACCAGCACCTTCGAATCCTTCTTTTTGACGGAACCATCACATGTGATTCTGTGCCATGTCATAGGCGATTTTTCTTTCTTCTTGTCATCACCCTTCTTTTTGTTCAACTCAACATTTCCCTGATTCTGAGACATATCTACATAAACAAATTGACGATCAAAACCTACATCATGTCATAACAATTCTACAATATTTCATCAAAACCTAAACTAATCATAAAATGTATACCATAACTAATCGTAACGATTCTATCACAAATTCATAACAACAAAAATTCATAACAAACATAAACTAATCGTAACGATTCTAGAACAGTTCATCAAAACCTAAACTAATCCTAAAAATTCTTCCATAATTTCCTAACAATTCTACAACAATATGTCAATTTTATTTGAAATATCCATTAAACCTAATCCTAAACCTATACAATTTTAACCTAAACCTTAACCTAAACCTAAACCTAAATTATCATAAAATCAAAACAATTTCTGATTTGTAACAATTTCTAAAACCTAAACAATTTCTAACAATTTCAAATACCTAACAATTTCTAACACAATTCTATTCTAAACATCATCAAAACCAATCAATACAAAATCATCATCAAATCTAAAATCAACAAAACCTAAATATGTCAAAAAAAAAATCCAAAAAATTAAACAATTCAATAACAAAAAACCAATGCAATAGGATTCAAAATACTTATATTATTTTGTGATTGAAATTGACTTGGAATGACTTGAAATGGCTGAAAATCGCACCTAGGAGAATGAAAACCGCAACAATGGAGTTTTGGAAACTCCTATGTCTGTTCTGTTCTTATAACAGATCATCTGCAGTTAACTTCCAAAGAAACCTCGGCAGTTAACTGCCGCCGATTCTTTAAAATTTCAGCAGTTAACTGCCACCGAAACTTTTCGTCTTTTACATGCGTTTTTCAGCCTTAGCATATGTGTATACAACAATTTTCTCTTTTTTTTTACATCATTGATGAGTTCATAATGAATTTATACTCAACTCATTTTTCTCCAAATTCAATTTTGTAAAAAATCAATTTTTGTCACTGCATAACAAAACATACACCAAATGAATGTGCATCTTTAAATGAAACTAACCACAACAATAGTGCATGCCGTAATTATGTAGTTCTTGATAAACTTGTAATAAACCTTAATTTTCTTCATAATTTCTTTTCTACCTTTTTTTAAGAGATACCTTCAATTAGTTATCAAAAAATGAAAAAAGAAGAAATACAAAAGGGAATGTATTTGCCAATTGTTGGGCCCAATTGAAACCCCGTTTACACAATGCAGCAAAAAGGATTCTGCTCTTTACCCAAACAGTTTTGCTCATTCCCAAAGTAAATGACCAAATTACCCCTACGGAAGTTAACTCACGTTGCGTGAGTTAACTCACGTTGATAACCAACCATTCTTCTTTTTTCTTTTTTCACTTTCTGGCACATTTACATGATTTCACTTGGTAGTAAAGTCATGATTTCTTTCACTTTTTTACATATACATGATGCACGTGACTCCATTCAATTATACATATTTTTGCTTTCTTTGATAAGACTATTTTGAATTGTCTTATTTACCTGCTATGCTGACAACAAACAAGGCCATCACTTTATTTTATTAAAATTAAGTCAAACATGGTAGTCACATACATCATATCGTACTATTTTATTAATAACTTAACCTTACCCACACATATGCACATATTGCAAAAAAGTGAATGTATTGTATCAGCGTGAGTTAACTCACGCGGGTGTTAATTCCTGTGTGAGTTAAGTCACATAGAGATTAACACTTGCGTGAATTAACTCACGCGGCATGTGTGAACTTACGTTGACATTTGCACTAGCGTGAGTTAACATGCCTAATGATATTTTGGTCATTTACTTTGGAAATGAGCAAAACCGTTTGGGTAAAGAGCAGAATTCCAGCAAAAATGACTCAAAAATAAATTGTACTATTATTTTTTATAATTTCGTTTTTTCATCCTCCATACTTTAAGTGGTTTTTTTGTGATTGCATGACCGATTTCTTTCTCATGTGTCTATTTAGGTGTTATATGAATTAGTTTTTGAACATTTTATGCTTACCAGTGGTGGGTTGAATGGACAAGTTGTACCATTTTCTTCTCTCGATGTTGTCGTCGATTCCCTACCATTAAATTGGAAATGGGAAACAAAGAATATAATAGACTTGGCATGTTAAGCCATACACTCCAAAGTGGTCCTAGCCCGATGAGAGAGCCAGGGCCGTTCCTAGAATTTTACGGGTCTTAGATATAATATGAGAAAAAGACCCCTTATGTAATACATCATAATTTTTTAACTAATTGTTATGATTTTATTAGTTCTTCATTTTGTTTTTTACCTCGCTTTTCACTACCAAATAACTTTTTTCTAGGAAACATCTAAAAATAAATTAAATACTTTATAGACACCAAAACAAAATAAAATACCATAAAAGAGAACAACAACACCTACGAATGTCTCGCATGATCTTACAATATAAAATTCAATTTTGCAATCCTTTCAATCAATTCAAGAATTTTGACCTTACAAAGAAAGACAATATTAAGATTAATTTCGTAGACTCATTTTCAACTAAAATATAATTTGTTTTGTTATAAAAATTATCTCAATTTCTTGGATAATAAATATCACCAATATTTTTAATATTAATTAGTGAGGCACATTATTAGAAACAAATGGCCCAAAAAAATATCGCTAATTTCTTTGATGATAAATTTTTTGACACTATTTAGAAAAATCAATTTTTTTATAAGGATGGTGTATATAGAAATTTTTGTGTTTTATGAGGGTATATATAGCAAATCTTATCAAATGAGCCTAAAACATTAACAGACTTGAACCCATCCCGTTATCATATCAATTTTCGTGCCTTTTAGTGAACATTGCTACGTAAACCCCCAAAAAACCAAATATATCTATATACACCTCATCCATAAAAAAATTTTAGGGCTCCCTAACGGCATGGGCCCCAAGCCGTCACACCCCCGGTTTATGCCTTGGGCCGGCTCCGGAGAGAGCATCGCTGTGAATTTCTTATTGTTGGAAAAACTGCAAACTTTGTTCACTTCTTTTTACCAGAAAATAAAAATCAATATGGAGAAAGAAGATGTTGAGTTCATTAATCTTATCAATAACCCAATAAGATATCTTCCATAGTGGATAACAATGAGGCTGTTTTACTTGTATGGTATGCACTGCTTCTGCTTAAATATGACATGTTTTCTTACTTTCAATTCTATTTTTCTTTACTCTTATGTTGAACTTGTCTTACCTCAGTTGGAGTTTTTTAATAATTTTCAATGATTTAGAGATTAGTCATGCAATGAGGGTTCATTCGACTAATTACATTACTTTTTTTTAATAGTTTATGGATTAAATTAGAGAGGGAATAATTATTCCTTTAAAGATTAAATTGATCACTTATTTAGATAGATGTTAAAAAAAAGGAGCATATATATTAAAAATGAGAAATGCTAACAAGTGTCCTAGTGTTTTTAGGATACATGATAAGAAGTTTAAAGTAAAAAATTTATCTGAAAATTTATATATTGAATATATTGAAACATAGAAAAATATTTTTTTTTACATGAAAGTTATCGATTGTTTATATTTTTAAATCTTGACATTAAATCACTTAAAAATGGGGCTAGTGTGGGAGGTGGAAGTTGGTTTGATGATAATGTTGAGCGGGAGGTAGGAGATGGTGCCCAAACTTTATTTTGGTGGGATCCTTGGATTGACGAGTTAGTTTTGAAGAATAGTTTCAGCCACCTTTTTGATCTTGCTATTAATAAAATAGCAACGGTGGCTGAAATGTATTCCTTTGGGTGGGGGGTTGAGGGTGATGCTTGGCAGTGGCGGCGTCGTTTGTTGGCTTGGAAGGAAGAGAAAGTGCGAGATTGCTGTGATATTTTATCTAATATTGTTTTGCAGCCTACTCATCCTGACAGATGGATTTGACACTTGCATGCCTCCAACAGTTATAAAGTCACCGGTGCTTATAATCATCTCTTGACATTCACCAGTAACAATTTGGCGGTTACTCACATGATTGAAATTTGGAACAAGGAAGTGCCTCTGAAAATCAGCCTCTTCGCTTGGCGCTTGTTACATGATAGATTACTAACAACGGACAATTTAATCAAAAGACACATTTTACATCTGAATGCTCATTTGTGCGTGGGTGAATGCGGCATGATAGAAGATGTAAACCACTTATTTCTCTCTTGTGATTTTTTTGGCAAACATTGGTATGGTATTTCTCACTGGCTTGGTTACCACTTGATGTTTCCTAAAAATGTGTCAGATCATTTATATCAATTTGACACCTTTAACGGCTTCTCTAACAGTAAACGCTCAGCTCTTAATCTTATTTTGCTATCTTATGTGTGAGTGATCTGGCTTGAAAGGAATGCTCAGATATTTCACCAAAAAGAAGCTTCTTTTAATCAATTGTTAGATAAGGTTAAGCTTTAATCATACTCGTGGCTGAAAGCGAACCGCCCTAGTTTTGTTTTCTCCTACCATTCATGGTGGTTGAACCATTTACCTTGCTTGGAATATTTATGTAACTGGGTAACCTTTTTTTTTTGTTCCAGTTTTGGCCGTCTTGACATTCTTGTAATTGACTATTTTAGTTGGAATTTTGGCACTCCTTATGCTAAAATCTCCGGACTTTCAGTAATTTGATCCATTTTAGTTTCTTAAAAAAAAACATTAAATCACTTGTTAGCAAGAAAAAAAAACTAATTTTTTTAGACCTTTCGATTTTGCTGTTGCATAGAAGCCAAGCTGTAGGGATTGGATCTAGGCATCTGACTTGAGGATCATAAAATATTTGAGAGAATCTTTTATCCAACGTTCAAAAAGGCATCATTTTTTTGACAAAAAAGGAAATTGCATCATGTCCAGTGTCCACTAGGGAAATAAAGCAAAGTCAAACAAGAACCAACGGGCAGAAACAAGAAATCAGCAAGGGAACTGGGGAAAGATAAACAATGGCATATGCAGCACTAATTAAGACACCCAAAATAATGAATGATGTTTTCACTTGGCATATGCAGCACTAATTGAACGAGTTATATTTTGACAACAATTTTGGTATAATCTTTGAGACAACTTTGTTGTCCTTTCTTTTCATTGGTCAAAAACAATAAAGAGAGAAAAATGAAGAGAGAGAATAAAAACATAATGTGAATGTGAGAGAGATAATTGTACAAAAGTTGTACCAAATTGGTTGTACAAATATTATTTCTTTTAGATTAATTGGTTTTAGGACAGATAAAAAATAGGCAATTCAATGCGCTAAAACTCCTGCAAGTCTCTGGGATAGGTTCCACCATTTATGGGTGAGTTTTAATTATTTTTTTTAAAGTAGAAAATAATTGAATAATCCCAAAATCTACACATTGGGAGAGGAAAATTTGAGTTATATGAGAAAAAAAAGATCTATGCTAACATTATAAATAATATTTAATCATATGTTGTCGTATAAGTATTATTATAGTCTATTTTAGAAAATAATAAAACTCCATTGTACCCAAAAAAAAAAAAAAAAAAACTCCAGTATCAGTGCAACTTGGTTTAATATAGTAAAACAATCCTTTATAAAATCCATACCTTGTTTAACTAGGAAATGACAAAACAATTATCCCTTCATCCCGAAATATACTACTCCTTCGGTCCCTATATCTAAGCATTTATTTGACTAAAAAATTGTTCCTAAATGTAAACCTCATTTCAAATTACTAGATACATTTATCATTTTTTTCCTTAACATACCCTTAATTAATACTACTAACTTTATCTTGAAATATGAAAAGTTAAATTTAATACACACTCCTCGGTTTTCAATTATAAACAAATTTGACATTTTAGGTTCATTCAATTAATGATGTACATGGTTCATATTATGGACCACATACAACATTAATTGAATGAACCTAAAAAATTAAATTTGCTTATAATTAACAACGGATGAAGTATAAACAAAAAACAATTTGGTAATATTAATAAACAAAATAGATATATTAATTGCATTAACTATTTATTTTTTTAAGAAATGTGAAAAAAATAAAAAGTACTTGCATACAGGGATGGAGTACCTCTTTCGTTAAATTTTATGTTTCATTTTATAACCTCTCTGAAATTATCCAGTGAATTAATTTTATTTTGGAAATCTGTATATTTTGTTTACCACAGTACCTTAATGCACAAACTACTTCTTGGAATCTTAGTTTAGATAAAATGATAGTATAAATGTACACAAGTTTAATGCTTTTACCCAATTGTAGTATTTTAGTTAAAAAGTTATATATTGTGCAATTTTAGGAAGAAGGAAGGAGTAACTCCTAGTCTCATTTATTAACCAATTTCACAATAGTGGTTTTGCAGTGCCATTGAATATGCATCCAACTCATTCTGAACAACTCTAGAGTCTTTTGAGAATAAATTGGACGAACTGTGTAAACTAAAAAAAAAATGTTTCAATTCATCTCGTACAATTACTAATAGTATAGATAAATGATATCAGAAGAGTGGTAACTCCTTCCGGAAATGGGATCATAACTTTCTAACTACTAATCTTAGTCATGATTTTGCTTTGCAGGTTCTTGCGCTCTCTATGAGGCCTACTAACTTTAATGACCTTGCCCAGATTGGTTCGAGAGGGACAAACCTACGTTAAGGTTTCAAAGTGTTCGTCACTGTTATAAGCAAATATTACCTTTTTAGGTTTATTGAATAGTTGATTTGTCTGATTTATAATATAGTTCAAATATATTGGTTATTCCACGAACATTAAAATAAAATCTTTGCATATAATAGTGATAGGAGGAAGTATCTTTTTATAGTGAGACATGTTTCAACTCGTAGAAAGAGATTGGAAGGTATTATGGAGCCAAAATGAACATCACATAATTCAAGCTTTTATGTGGATGACAATTCAAGTGCGATGTGGAAGAGAGTATAAAATTATCATTCATGATGTTCAGTGAGATTGCTCCGAAGTAACTCAAATTTGGCTCAAGTTAGTCCATTCTAATCAAATTACTAATTTATTTGCTTTGAATTGTTGGGACTGGATTTTCAAGAATATTAACTAACTACTTCACAGAACTCAAAATAAGGAGGGGAATTGTTGAATTGTTGAAAAAAAAATACCATATTGCTTAGAATTGTTGAAAAAAATACCATATTGCTTAGAATACAATCAAGGTTGTTTCTTGAAGTACAAGACAAGTAAGATGGTTCATTCACTTGTCTTCTTTCTTGGTAATTCTTGTAGGCCACAAAGATATTTCTTGAAGTGCAAGACAAGCAGAGCGATGTATATATATAAGCTCTATTTCTTTGTTGCAAGATGCACTAGTCATAAACACTTTAAAATTATATTTGTCTCTTTTCTTTTTTTCTTATACTCTTGTCTAAGAGTTTTGTGAGATGTATTATTATTTATTTGGAGGGTGTGAATGTACTGGGACCGATGAATGTTTGTGAGTAGTCTATATGTTGTAACAATTTTTACATAGAGTTATTCTCTGGTTGTCATTAGACAACAATCGTGGTTTTTCTCTAGTTTTGGAGTTTTTACATTATATTCTCGTGTTCCTTTATTTTCTATATGTCAGTTTTTCCCAACAACTTTTTCGTTAGTGAGAGACCATTCTCATTGATTGTAAAAGACCTTCAGAGGAATGGACTAAGCTTAAATGTGATGGAGCTTATAAGAAAAAGACAATGGATCTCTCAAGTTGTGGTGGTCTACTGCGGAACTCAAATGAGATATGTTTAATAAGTTTTTTGTGTAAAGTTGTAACTTGTGATGTGTTTCATGCTAAAATTCAAGGAATGTACTTGGATCTGGAGTTGGTTGGGTGATGGACATGGATTCAAAAGTCTTCAGGTTGAGAGTGATTCCAAAACTCTGTTTGACTTTGTAAAAAGGATCAATAAAACCAATGGAAATCCACTCATCTTAATGCACGAGATATATAAGCTTTTAGAATTTAACTGACATGTGTAATTCAACCATACATAGTGGGAGGGCACTAGAAGCACTGATTGACTCACAAATTTTTGTTCTTCTTTGAGTTCTTTCCATATACATGTTCACGACACTCTTCCTAGTGAACTTATAAGTCTCATTTTTTTTATGACATATTCGCATAACTTTGTGGTCCTTTTTCTTTTTGGATCTTAGCCCTCTTTTATCATCAAAAAACATAGTTTAGATCCTTTTTAATTTAGTAAAATGTGAAATTAATTTAGTCCTTTTCTTTTTAAGAGAAAAAATACAGTTGGTTGATATCCCATGATTTCATATTGAAGCCTATTTTATTTAGTACAAACTGTTAAAAAAGAAAAAAGAACAAAGTCCCTCAACTAGTTTTTAGTTCACCAAATTTGTATCGCTTTTGTTTTAAAAAAGGAAGAAATAATTACTATAGGTGAGGGACTTACATGTAATACTGAAAACAGTTTTTTTAATTTTATTTTGAGAGATCTACTAGTTAACGACTACTAGTATATTTATTTCTATAGTTAATGACCAGTAAACACCAAATTAACGTCAATTCAAATTTTTATCGTTATATGTCTCGTGAGTTGTGATTTGGTGTATATGTCACATGACTTAGGTTTTGTCATCTTTTAAATTTAATCTCAAATCTTTATAAACGGCTTTGCTTTTGAGGCCTCTTTGACCAAAAAGTACCCAAAGCATTATTTGAAAATTTGAGAATTTCATTGGCTCATTTTTGTGTGTGAATTTGACATGTTCAAGATGCCAATGAGGAGCCTTCAAGCAGCCTATTTTTGAAATTCAATGATTGAAAAGAATGACAATTGGGTCACAACTATATGTCAATGCATTATATTTATAAGATACATGAACTTCTATTACAATTGGAAAATATTGTAAACTTCAAATTCCATCAAATCAATAAAAATGTCTCAATAATCAACTTTACACCATCACCATGATCACAAAATCTTATATCAAATATAGAATTCCATAAACTACAATAAACTAAAAATATAGATAAATGATCAAATTGAAACATCAAATTGCAAATCTTTTATTGATTATTAAATTTTGCACAATTGATCTTATACATCACTCCTCACCTACTATGAATCCACCATAACATATTACTGAAAGAGTTACCATCATCAAAACCTTTCAACATTCTAATATTCTTCAATGCATTCTTCTTATCATAAACACCTTGCAAAGCATAGGTAAACCCTTTCCAACCTTCAATATTAGTTTTGTTCTTGAAAGAAGGCACTGTCCATTCCACAAGCTCCTTAGCATAAACACCATCATTGAACAAAGATTCAGTTATAGGCAACAAAGGCAAAACTTGTATACTAAGCCTACACTCTCTACATTCAGATGAAGCCCACCATAGTGCACTATCTCTTTTATTAGCCCATAAAATTCCCACTATCCTATTCTCTTTTGCGAAATCTTGACCATATAAATTATTTTCGACTTTCACATGCCACCAAGTTTGCACGGCATTGATTTCCAACGCTAAAAGCGTTGATCCAGTGGCGACAAGATCTTTGTCGCCATATGCTAAACCAACCAACGCTACTGAATAGTACGCATTCACAGCTTCACTCGAACTTTCTTGATTCCTTCCATGTTCAAATTCGGTCAACCCCGAAGCCCAAGAATGCAACTTGAAAGGATCAAAACACCTTAAAGTTGGATAATTTTTGTTATCTCTTTGGCCCAAGTTCATAAAATCTTTCACAAGTGAATAAACTTGTGGTTTATACTTTTGTCCCCAAGAGGGATCAATTTTTGCAAGAACTCCAATTCCATAAAGAAAATACCCTAAATGATAATGATGATCATTATAAATTCCAAAACCAAAATCAGCACTTGAATCATTAATCCCTTGTTGAGTAACTAATCCACCCCAACTTTTTTCATAGAAAAAACCATTCCCTTTGAAATTCCCATCTAACCATGGCTCAATTGTTTCCTTCAAAAAATTCTTGATAATTGGAATCACTTTAGGGTAAGAAACTTCTTCAGCTATTAAAGCTAACCTTGCAGCTCTTCCAACAATCTTACCATAAAAATAAGAGGAATTTGTTGTTATCGATGAAAAGTTTAGCTTCTTCACATCATTAACAAGAGCAGAAACAATTTCAGCATGTGATTCTTTTGTAACACCTTTGTTTGAATGCCATGTTACATTAACAGAATCAGTTTTCAAATTCCATGAATTTCCAACAACACCAACAAGATCACCATCAACACTTTTATACTTAAAATCATCAAGAACAGTAACACCATGATTGTTACTTTTTGATAAAAGCTTAACATGAAGAGGGTGTGCTAGCATGAGTAAATCCCCAGAATTTTTCCTTTGCCATTTATAAACCAAACCAAATTTCTTCTTGATGTTTGCATCACCAGAAATAGGGTAACAAGAGCTGAATTTATCAAGAATTTTCTCACCATTGGAATCAGGAACAACCGCGATACGAATTATGCCGGAAAATGGACCGGATTTAACCTCGGAACCATCATGGTTGAAGTTGATTGGTGAAGAAGTATATATGATCCATTTCTGATTGTTATTGAGTTGAAGGGTGTACTTGGTTTTTTTCTTATCAAAAGGAGACAAAGAAATTATACTATGAATTGTTGTGATTGAAAGAGGTGTTGGTTTTGTAACTGAAGCAGTTATAAAAGGGCTTCCTCTAACCAAAAAGAATCTTAGGTTTGAAGAGGGAATGTCAAGAGTCACACCAAGATCACTATATGAAGAAATAACATGGTTTTTTGGAATATTTGTGTGAGTTTTTTGTGAGGAAGAAATTGTGAGATCTGGTGAAAAAACTTGGTATAACATTGCTGTTGAAAAGAGGAGAAGAGGGTATGAAACAGATAGGGAAAAGTTTGAGGATTTGACAAGGTAAGGGTGAATGTATTCATGTTGATCACCATTTTGGAGAACAAAGTTTTGGTAGAAAGAGTTTGTAGGGAGGGGTGTGGATAGTAAGTTTTGGGAGAAGAAATTTGAAGGGTTTGGAAGGACAGTTGAATGAGTTTGAGGAAATAGGAAAGGAACAGAAGACATTGTGATTTGGTTGATAAGAGTTGTTACAATGTTTGTGATGTGTGTGGTGTTTGTTTTTCCTTTGCCTTTTATAAATGATGAGTATGAACTTAGGTGAGATTGTTGAGAATATGAAAGTTGACTTTAAAAACAAAAGATATTTTTGAAATCATAGAGATATTAGTGTATAACCTATACCCGTTACATTTGATGAAGTATAATGTTAGAATTTAAATTAGAGTCTTCCTCACAAGTTACTCTTTTGAATATTTTGAATAATTCAAGAAATATGAATAATTTTAATAATTTAAGAAATATAACAATTTAATTTCTTAATGTGTTTTAATATAATATTAAATGTTTATTCTTTAAAAAAATGTTAAATGTTTATTTATTAGTCATCATGAGTTTAACTAAGTTGGTAGGGACAATGCATAATATATGCAAAGTTCGAGGTTCAAACCGCGACCACCACAAAAAAATGTTTATTAATTAACTTTTTTTACTCAAATTAATTTTTAAGTTTATTGATTAATGTTTTTAACCAAATGTTACTCCCTCCGTACCAACTTTTAAGTCGCTTTAAGAAAAACAAATTATAAGCAACTTTTTTTTTTCTTTTTAAACTGATTAAATAAGTGATGTATTTTGATATACTATACATGTGATATTTAATGAATCTGAAGAAGGAAAAGTTGTTTATAAATGTAACCGGATGAAGTAAGTCGTTTATGATACTAATGAATTGTTAATATATATTTTTTATGATACCCCATAACTATTTATTATTGTCTTTTTGTTCAATTCTTCATTTTATTTTTCCCATGCCATTAATGAGGAATAGTTTTGTAAATGCTAAATTACACCAGAGATCCTTTAAGTTAGAGGTTTAAAACAGATTGATCATTTAAGAGGTTTAAAACAGATTGATCATTTAAATTATTTTGGTCACACATTAGTCCTTTAAGTTTGAGATTTATAACAGATTCGTTTTTAAGTTATTTTGGTCACACATAAGTCCTTTAAGTTTGTAAACGTTTTCAATTTAGTCCTTCTGTTAACTAAACATTACAAAAACGAATATGTGACAGAAGGAATAAATTCGAAAATGCTTACAAAAACCGAGGAAGTATTTATATATGAAGCGTTCAAATAGCCGTTGGAAAAGTGTTAAAAGCAACGATTGTTTGCTTTGTTTACTTTATCATATTTCCAATTTAGTCAACAATTGGTTCCTTTGCATAGTTTAGCTATAATATTTTTGATTTAGTTCTGTCAAAAAAAATATTATTTTGGATATCGAGAGATTGGGTTTTTTTTTTTTTTTTATGGATATTTTATTTTATTATATTAATAAATTATTACAAAAGCATCTTATGCCAGGAAACCAGAGAGAGCATGGTCCTATCTTAATCCAAATCGCATATGGTAAAAATTAACAAGTAGGACAAAATAGTTTTCGTAACATTTTGTTTGTCTCGTGAGTCATGAACAATGATGAAGAATTAAAATCAAGGTTATGCTAATGAGTGCTTGAGAGATAAGAGAAGATCTGAGTGTGTATTTATAAATAGAGACAATCCTCACCTTACACGTTGATTTTATAGGATTGTGTTAGACTCAACCACAATTTTTAAAATGGTATAATAGCCTCTTTAAGATCCATTAGACCACCTGCTATCAGGTTTTCACTATCGGGTCACCCATCATTTATGTCCACGAATCAAGCCCAATAGGAGAAGGTCTGACAATGTGTTTATAAATGAGGGCAACTCTCACCTCACAAGCCAGGTTTGTTGGATTTTGTTAGACCCAACCACCATTTCTAAGGTTTCCACTATCGGGTCACCCATCATTTATGTCCACGAACCAAGTCCAATAAGAGAATACCAGACAATGTGTTTATAGATGAGGGCATCTCTCACCTCACAAGCCGGTTTTGTTGGATTGTGTTAGGCCCAACCACCATTTCTAAGAGTATTTGTTAAAGAAGAAAAAACAAAAAGTTATGAATTAAAAATAATACTTTTAAAATTTTGAAAAATCGACTGCACAACTTCCAATGCTTTGAAAAGTCGACTGCACAACTCCAACGTAATAGTATTATATTTACTTCTTTAACCGATGTTTCAAAGGTATCGGTTAACATTTCTCTTAAATTGTGTTTTTTTAATTGCAATACCTTTTCGTACTCTCAAAAAAAATTGCAATACCTATTTTTATTTTTTTTTAAGAAAGAAATTGCAATACTTAACTTAATAATCAATAATTCGTCAATTGCTCCAAAATGGAGTGCTAATGTATAATGCATTTTTATTTTATTTTTACAAAACTAATATATAATGTTAAAAGTTATAGTTTTTAATTAATAATAAATCATGTTTTTTTCCTTAAAAAAATAATAATATAAATCATGTTTTATTTTAAAAATATTTTAAGCTTCTTTTTTTATATGAAATATATTCTTAGCTTATTAATTAATGAAATCATATCAATGCACTATTTTTATTTTTTTTAGAGCATTTCAATGAGATGGTAAAAGATTTCTTTACGCTTAACCAGATTTCTTGGAATCAAATCCAACTTTAAAAGTGCAACAGTGTTAAATCTTCGAGATGGTAAAAGATCTTTCAGCTTAACTAGATGTCTTTCACTAGTTCCTAGGAGGAGTCAATCAATATGATGGCATCAAAATTGTACAACTATGAAGTCCTTGGGTGTTATGCTCTATGTGAGAGCAACATAATCTTTAAAAGGACACATAAGCACACTTTGGAGTTGAAGAGGCTATGGTAAAAACTTGTGGTAAAAGAGGAAAAATTGTAAAACAACAAATGTAGTTGGAGGCAAGGGCAAGTCGTAAGATGATTGATGATTAAATTGACATCATCATCATCAGTTTAAAGTCAAGATGGAGCATAGTTAAAATGTGCCTTGAAATCTCATGTTAGATGTGTAAATTCTCATGTTGACTATTGTCTCATGAGTTAGGTGTATGGATTGTTGCGTTAGTCGTAACTATTTTGAAATTTATGGGAAGTGTGCTGCTACCTGCTGTGTGAGGCGTGGATAGCTGCGAGAGGAGCAAAAGATTGTGTGAGGTGCAGAATGCATGCAGGCGACACAAAATGCTAGTATAGTTCGTCTAGTATTCTTGGGGTTGCGCAAGTGCACACAAGAGGCGCATGTGCGCATCCAAATCTACAAATAGATAGTTTCAATACATTGTTTAACGTATTGGTGGCTGAAATCGTACTACATCTTGTTCGATTTTAACTACACTTATTGGAAGTTGAATCCTTTAATCTGTCTTCAAGCAATTGTGCAATTGTTTTTTATGATTCTTTCTGGCTAGTTGTGTTTTAACATTTTTGTAATAACTTCTTGTCAGTTTTCTCAAGCACACTTTGTGTTTGAAGAACTGTCTACTTTAATATAATTTCACTTAGTTTATTAAAAAAAAAAAGTTTTTACGTTGGTGCATGTCTAAGG
>Ga0315914_1002902_pt1 | contig 26248 bp, 13 predicted proteins | sample MpolenodulesMG_FD_203920 | JGI IMG/M metagenome (GOLD analysis project Ga0315914, IMG submission 203920) | Medicago polymorpha root nodule microbial communities from Los Angeles, California, United States - elongated nodules | ecosystem: Host-associated > Plants > Roots > Nodule | place: USA...
TATATATATATATATATATATATAGAGAGAGAGAGAGAGAGAGAGAGAGAGAGAGAGAGAGAGTTGGGTAACATCTTTAGTAGAAAATATGGAAGAAACTATACTTAGTTTGTTTAGGCATCAAGAGAGAAGACTTGTGGATCTGTAGTTAGGAGAAAATACATGATGGGTGGAAGTCAGATAACTATAGGTAAGGGTCGACCTAGAAAAATTATTAATAGAACTATTATGAAGGTTCTAAAGATAAATGATTTGGAGAAATGTTTTTTTTTTGTTGACAATATTGCGTCGTTTGAATCATGCATCTGACCCCACTTAATGGAATAAGACTTGGTTGTTGTTGATCTTTTAAAAGGTTTACAAGTTAATCTTTTTTTTACATTTTTTTTTCAAAAATTAATGAGTTGGTATGCCGCGTATGATTATTAATAATAATTTTATTCATAAATAATTTCTTTTATCAAAAAATCTAGAAAAAAAGGCAACATTCATAATTTTCATCATTATCTTCATCTTCAATCTTCGCCACAAAGCATAATTTTTTTTTTTTGGACTTTTTTGGAAGGAATATGAAAATTCTTGATTTTAATGGGTTTGAACTTTGAAGAAACAGATGAATATTCAAGATGATGAAAATTAGGATTCTTTCTTTTATTCTTAAACCAAATCTAAAGACTTGCACTAAATCTTTAGACTTACATCCAGTGTTAACGGATCACTAAATCTTCTAATGATTGAGATTTGGTGTAAGCCTTTAGACTTTTTTGGTGTTAACGGATCAATAACTCAACAAAAACGGAAGCCTTCATTCAAAAATTTAATAATTACACATGACCAGATTTAAAAACATAGACCAAAAGTATGGACGAATTTTTTTTGGGGATTAAGTCCTAGAAAGATTTTAAGGAGGCTAAAACGAAAATTTTAAATTTCTGTCTGGATGAAAAACATTTAACTCAAGCACATTTTAAATATCTGTTTTGTTTTGTAGCATTTTCCAAGGTTTGTTGTCGACAACTTTGAATTTGTTGTTGGGGATGGGGATGATATCGTTGTTTTGGATGATGATACTGGGAAGCCTTTTAGTGTAAGTTCAAGACTACAATCAGGCCTTCTGGGTATGTGTTGAGGTATCTTACAAGGGGTTGGTATCAATATGTTAGGTAAAAGGAATTGAGTCAGGTGACCGCATAGTCTTTGGCGTTGAAAATCTTATGACAAGTCTGGTTCTCACTATATTCCGCGGTTAGGTGCTTTGGTTTTCTGTCAATCTGAATCCCGATCATATTGTGCTTATGAATTTTATTTCTTCTAGTGTTTTGTAAAAACTGTGTTGCTGTAATTTGACTATGAAGTTACTACCTTGGGTGTTATTCACTTCAGTAATGGTTTAGCTGGACCTTGCTGCTATAACATTTCTAACACACTTTGTTTTGTAATATTGTATGTTGAAATATTGTCTGGTTTGTTATGCGTATCAATGCCAGTATCTTTTTTTTTTGTTGATTTTTTTTGTGGCAATCTAGGTCTTGGTTGCATGGTTTAAAAATAATTTGTTGCACCGGCTGATTGATCAATGATGTCTAAAACTGTGTAAAACACTAGAAGAAAATAACGATTGATTACTCTTTATTATTATATTATCATAAAAGTTACAATTTTTTAAATATAATACATGTGATCAAACTAAAAAACAACACTAAAATTTCTTATAAACCACATTATATTTTCATATGTTGGGATATCGAGAGAAACATCGTTAAGAGAACTCAAAACAAATTTTTTCTAATGTTGATTAATTGAATCACCTCTCTCTCATAATTACTTTCATCCATAAGAACTAGAAGTATAAATTTAAAATTTAAGTGGTTCATTGAGAAACAATTCTAACGATACATATCTAAAATTGAATCATACACATCTCTATTGAATTTTTACAACATTGTATCACTTTTTTATCCTTCATCTTTTCTAGGATACGTATCTGTGAAGTTTCTTATAACTATCTAAGTACCCTATATGTATTCAGTAAATATTTTTTGAAAATTAAAATAACTAATTCTGATACTTCGTGGGTAGCTATCCGTGGAATATCGGTATCCGATACAAAGACATCTCGGTTTTGTAGTATTCGGGCTTCATCAATTTTTTTTTACGTTGGCTTCATCAGATATAAGAGGAATATGCAGATAGAAGGAAAATTGAAGCTTTATGTGGTGTGCACTGATAGGTAATTTAGTCAATTTGGTGGCTTTGGGTGTAGTGCCTCACTCTTCCTTATATATAATTTCTTTTGTCATATTTTTTGTTTGTTTGTAAAATCTTCCAAAAAAAATGTCTCCATCTAGTAACCAAACAAAACAACTAACCCCACCAACAACAACCACATCCTTGAAAACGACAATCTTTGTGTATCCCTGACCACCTAACACAAGAAAAAATCCTAACCACACACATCCTAGTTCAGCTCAAACCACCATCTCCTTCTCCAGCAAGGCTTCAACGAACATCCACTCTCAAAGGACACAATTACATCATCTTCAAGGTGGAATTTCAAATTCTATCCCATCCATTTCAAATCCAAATCTGTATTTGTTGTCATGTTAACACACTGTTGGTTGTTGTTTGTTGGTTCATACATGCATGTGCTTAAATTTCAACTTTGTTGTTAAAACAGTGGCACTTCAGCTCGAACTTCATGTGCCAACCAAAGTTCAACTTGAATATTTGATTAAGGATAATAGATTCAAGTTGGATATTGTAGGTCCCGTGGCTGGAGAATTGGGAAAGTCTGCCAATAAACAAGTTATGGTAGGTAGTAGTGACACTAACAATGCTTCTTTTGAAGAAACCAGTGAAGATGAAAACAAGGGTGTTGATGATTCAAGCAACGATCTTGACTGATGACAACAACGGTAATGGTGTTAAAGTTCAAGATGGGGCTGCATCATAATCTTCATCTAGATTGCTACCAAGACTTAGCTTCAATTGGGAAACTCGTGTAACAACAACTATGGTAAGGAAGAAGAATCTGCAGGACGTGGTACATGTTTCGAGTTGTAATTTTTTGTGTGCATAGTTGTAGTGTGGTTCAAGTGCAAGTATGTTATAACTTTGTTATCATATTGAAAATGATATTGTATCCCTTTAATGCAGCGTTTTCCTAAAAAAACAGTGAGGTTCGCAGTACTTCAATAGTTGATGAAATGCCATCAAATCTGCTGGAACCGTTACTTTGTGCACTCCCAGCATCTTGAACAAAGTTTTTAGAGATTTTATACGAATGTTGCCCTGAACTCCCCTTCAAATTACTTTGAATTTCTGCCAGTGGGTTCATAAAACTTCCACCCTCATCCCTACGATGCTGAAATCTTTTGCTATTTGAAGTAAATATTTCCTTGCTTCCATTTCTATCAGTTGCACTATGCACAGGATTAGTTGATGCTGAGCTTCCAAAAGAGAGCCTTGATGTTGTATACCGACTGTCTGTCTTCTTCCAGAATTTAGAACTCAAAAAGTCAGTACCAGGTAGCTTGCAACACATGTCTTCTATGGCATCAGCATTGGGAATCCGACCACTTGTACACGTGTTTCCAGCAAATTCATCCCATTTTGGGATGTTCCAATAAATCATATACCAGATAAGCTTTTGAGAAAAACCATTGATTATGTATCACAGTTTACTACAGGTAAATATTGCTTATATACAAGGAAAAAGGTAGTTCTAAATTCTGATATTGTAGAAATGCAGCATTCATTTGATTACCATTTCACACATAATCATATCTCCAAAAAATAGATAGGAATATTTCCAATGAGACAATTATAATTTTAGCCAAATAAAGTAAGAGATTGATAGCTAAAAGGATGTAACGATTTACTACATCATGTTTTTGGTTAATACATGCAGCTTTGTCATATTATGATAATCCAAGAAGGAAAAATCATCCCGAACCAGAAAGTAAAAAATACAAATAAGATAATAAACGACAACGATAAAACTATGGGAAGGGGAAAACATGTCAAAACTAGTTTTAAATGTTGCTTGCAGGATCAAACTAGAAATCCTAGAACATGTTGTGCAAAGTTTTTTCAAAAAATGTATGAATGTTCATCATATTAATTAGTTGGTTTATGAACAAGATGAATAAAATTGTTTCAGGATAAGGATAATTGTCTTTTCGACAGAAAGCAACAGATTAAAACAAGCAAATACTTAAAGTTTTAAAGATAAAGAAACTTAAAAAAAATATAAATTGCATTGCATAAATGAAAATGGTTCAGCAAATCGTTGTTACATACATTCTGGACTCGTTTATCTCTACGCTGGTACTTAGCGTTTATAGAACTTTTGGTAAATGATTTGTGACATTTTTTACCTATGAAAAACTACTATATATAAATAAGAAAAAATAACTAACAGACCAACGTTCAAAAACTAAATCCTTTCGACAACTTTGGCTTGTTTTCCACGTGTCTAGACCTTTAATCTTTATCTCTTCAGTGAGAATTTGAATTCTTCCAATCGAATTCTGAAAGCTGTCGAAATCTTCATGCTTCACCTTGCACTAAGAAAATTTCATGGTCTTGATAACCATCTTGCTTGTCGAAACACATTAAAAATACAGGCTAATAGTTGCCTCTAATTTCCTTTTCTCTTTTAGGTATCCCACAAGCCATACCATACCTTCTTTAACCCCCTAAATTTCACATCTCCGTCCTCTTGAAGAATTCCATTGCTTTCAACTAAAGCATAATACACAAGGACTCTGCAGTTTTACCATTATGGTTCAACCATTTGTCTCCACCTAATCCTGGTAGTGGAGGACTCCATCTCATGATGAGATTTCTCTACCTAAACTTTCAATAACGTACATCCATTATGACTTTCACCTTGTAACATCCACCTCTAAGGTTAATCGTGATTGTTCTTACCTCCGCCTCTCAAGCCGGACCTTGAGTGTTCTTAGCACCACCTGTTTAGGATGATGTTGAGTGTTCAACATCTATCCAAACGATCACCCCTTATACATGAAGGACAACTTGCACGTGACTCTATTTTCAAGGTAAGATACTCCACCTTATTATTTTTCCCAATAAGGCATCACTAGAGCATCCGCAGTTATCTCTTTCGCAACTTCTCTCAAAACTTTATCCCTGAGGTACAAGACAATGGCCCCCTGACCCTCTCCACCATCTTGGTCTTGTATTCTCGTGACACTGGAGCCAACAACGTTGCCTCGCCCTTCGATGCTTCTTCACACCTTTGTTAAATCAAGATGGCTTGCATCTTCATATCTCAAAACCTAAAATCATTGTCTCGATGAATTTCTCGATATTCAACTTTGCTAGAGTTTGGTTTAGTGGCAGGTTAAATCTTCTCATTATCCATTTAAAAAATAATTAGATATAATATTTAAGAAAAAATTTACTTGAAAAATTATATTTGATTGATAGTTCTTTAGTAAGATTTTTAATGATAAAAAATAGTAAAATATTAAATTCATCTATGAAAGAATTGAATTTACGATGATATGTGTAAACTTGAAATTGAAATTATAATATTTCAATTATAAAAATATTAAAGAAAATGGAAAAATTTATAATGTATATCATTGTTTTTTGAGATTCTATAAAATAAATCATAGTTTGTGGAGATTTACTTTTTCCGTTCCTTATTATAAGAGACAATTTACTTGTGTGTATATATATATTTCAAATACATCAGTCATTTAATGAATATTAAAAGTGAATTGTCCCTCATAATAAGAATGGGATGGAGTATTTCTCACATTTATTACCGAAACAAACCGTGGAGCAAATCTAACAAAGAAGATTTTAAAACATAGGATTACTTTAACGATTTTGATTTGTTCATGCATGGATTGGTTATCTATGAATAGACTTTTATTTTCTCACATGCCATCTAGTTAGGAAAAAAAAGAAGTTAAAAGTAGTACAGAAGCCACCAATAAAGAGATAATCAATTGCAGATAATGATTAATGTCATTGTTTGAGTAGAATGAAGTTGATATTAATATAACTGATCTCCATTGCATATTATCATAATCAATTCAATTATATAAGTACAAATGTATTAAAATATGTCATATATGAATTAGTGATAGATAGATATATAATGAAGGACCGCATTTACAATCTTTTTTTATATAAAGTTGTTCATGCAAAGAGCATCAACTATCAACTATATATTAAAAGAGAAAAGCAGCAAAAAAGAAAGGGGGGACATAGGAATATTAAAACACTAGGTATACGTAATCCTATTATTAAATTGAATGTTTTGCCACATATTTTAAAAAAATTATTAGTTATGGGTGTGCTTGATATATGAACGAGTCCACCCAGGTGAAAGGAAAGAACTTGATGCATTTTCCTAGTTGCTAGAAGAATATATTTTTGATGGAGTTTTTATTGATAATTGCACAAGAATTTTAGTCACCGGTATAAAGCTACATTTGGTGTTGGTTTTGTCCCTAGAGAATTCTAGATCAATGACAGACTCGTTACTCTACAAGTTTGGATTATAGGTCATTAGTATTTCAGTGTTCGTTTTTTTATTAAGTTTTTTGTAATTTATTATGTAGAATGTGTATACTTCAATATTTTATGTGTCTGGATTGCAGATGTGGGACACTAAATGGTGAGAGAGATTTCAAAATAATGATGTTGTTGAATATTATAAAGGGGCGGATTGTTGTGTTTCGGTATGTGATATTAATGTCATGGAATCATTTGATATGTTTAATAACTGGCACAATTGTGTCAGTTATCAAGCATATCAAACGATACCATGCCATTAAAATCATAGACTGGAACACAACAATGTGCCTCTTTATAAAATGCAGCAACATAATCAATTTGAAATATCTCTTTGCCATTCACTGTCTCATCTCATGCAATTCAGACAAATAAAACATTGAAATATACACAATCAATATAATAAAATACCTAAACTTAATAAAAAAAAAATGTTTACTGAAATATGAATGACCTAGAAAATCAACTTGTAGAGTACCAAGTCTCTCATCGATTTGAAGTTCTCTAAGGACAAAACCACACCAATTGTAGCTTTATATCAGTGACTAAACTTATTTTCCCATATTTATACAAATTCCATTGTCAGTATATTCTACCAGCAACTTGGAAAATGCTTCAAGGTCTTTCCTTTCACCTAGGTTGACTCCTTCATATACCATGCATACCCAATAAAATGAATACAAAAATAAAATTTGACTTACAAAACAAATGATAATTATATAGTGATGTTCTACCTTCTGTATCATTTTAATCAATCAACTCAACATGCATTATAAAATGCATTCATAACAACAATTCTCACACATTGAAAGGTTAAAGAAAAAGTGAAAAATTACAGTAATCGAAGTTTAAAATACTTACCATCGAAGCGTCAACTAGTGGCAAGGACGATTGCTTCTCTTCAACTAATCAATGACGAACCTAATCAAGTGAGTGGTTCAGAACAAAGACGAGTCAGTGTTAGTGGCGACGATAACGATGTTAATGGGATCTGCATAACAAGAACACATAATCATAAATTAGAATTGGGTAGTTAAAAATATGAATAAGAGACAATTATATAAAATAAATCATAGGTTGTGGAGATTCACTCCCGTAGAGGTCGCTCTAATTTCTGAAGGGGCTATTTCACATAGGGTTAAGAAGAAAGAGAGAAAAGAGAAAGAAATGGATAGGCTGTTTAGTTTTGTTGTGTGTAAGAATGTTACCCTAGCATCCTTTATATAATGCAAAAAAAAAAAAGGATGGAAAATATCATAAAATTTATTACATGTATTATCAAGATTAAAATTAAATAAATTAAAGTATTGAATCTATTTTGCGAAATTTTAAATGAGGAAATCTAGTTAGTTATTATATTCATAAGATTATACATGCACAACAACTCATTATTAAAAAAATAAAAGAAAAATACACACATTTTTTTGATTCAAAAAATACACACATTAAAAGGTATAAATATACCATATTTAGAGGTATCAATAATCTTTGCAAAAATGGCTAATAAGACAGTAATATAGACTATATTAAAATGCATTAGATGTTTTTGAAAATGGGTCAAAGTTTGAATATTTTTGTTGGTGCACATTAAATGTCTTTCAAAATGGGTCAAAATTTAAATTACTTTTGTTGGTCAAACTTGAACATATTTTTGAGAAGCATCATCGACCTATTGTGAAATTATTTCAAATACATATTTATAAGAAGTTCACTAGAGTTTGTTTAGTGTTAGGCTAAATTATCACATTATCAATTTAAAAATAATAATAAAATATAACATTTAAGAAAAAATTTACTTGAATTTTTTTTTTTTTGGATTTTTTTTAACAACAAAATTTATTAATAATCAAGTCTATGCTCAAGAAAAATCGGCAAACAGTAACTACAAACCAAATGCACCGTATATAGACGGAACACATAAAAGAAAATACATAAAAACACCAATACAAAGTCAACACCTAAATCAAATCCACACCCCCACACTTCCTCACGAAAGACCACATAAACAAAATTCAATCACCTATCGTCATAAACCCCTCCAAAGAACCACCGAACCAATCAAACCACTGCTCACCTCAACTTCTCACAACCATTGATGAGCCCAATTAAACACCTGAAAACAACCTTTTCCAACACTCCTTCGGGTTCCACCACCACTCGACCCCTAGTATGCCAAGAGAAGACACCAAATCAAGACCACAACTTTGAGTCAAGAAACTGACTCCCGATCTCGAATCAAAAGCGATCGGTCGACAAGACTCCAAAAACAAATCACAAAGGCACCCCTCAACTCACAGCCGATCGAAAAAGATTCCATAATCAACCCATAAAATTGAAACTAGACACTAACTCCCAATCTCGAAGCAAAAGCGATCGGTCCACCAGAATCTAGTAAACAAACCCATAAGGCAGTCTAGAGATAGAGCGTAGCACGAACAAAATCATGTCGAAAAAAGTCATTATCCAATCGAATCCCAAAACTGATACTGGCTAACAGTAGCAGCGGAGATGGACTCGTATCTAAGACCCTCACGATAATTGAGAAGGACCGAAAAACCCTATAGCAACACCTCTGCTCCTCTTCCAACCGTTGAGCATAAATAAACACCCAAAATCATCACCACCACTCTTTTGAGCCACCACAAAACACCATATGCGGCATAAAAGACGCCGAAACAATTAAACAACCTAATGCAAGTGAAGATACTCCAAAACCATAACCGGCACCGGCATATATCTTTCTCAGCTCCTATAGTATGACAAGGTATAATAACAAAGTTCAAAATCTACCTCATGTCACTTTAAAAAATTAACCGTGACACTATATAGCATGCTTGGCCTCATGTTGATACAATGTTCCACTAAACTCCAATACTGCAACCGAATCGATGTCCCCACCCACCAGTGGAGCAAACCCATAATGCCATGCTTTGTAATTTCCATCCATAACATTGAATATATGGTTCAATCTGACCCAGATCTACTCTGAAATACATCGTTCCATGGCGGCAAACACGGTTATATTTGATTGAAGAATTAGAATTCATTTATTAATGAATTAGTATTAAATTTACAATGATATGTGTGAATTTGTAATTGAATTTATAATAATTCAATTATTAAAATGCTAAAGAAAATGAAAAATTCTCTAATGTGTATCATTGTTTTTTCTTTACAAAACTAGTTACAAACCCGTGCTTCGCACGGGTTCAATAACGTATTCGATAAAAAAAAAATTCGAAAGAAGAGATGTTAAAACGACGGAACATTGTGATTCATCATAAAATATATGGACTGATTAAGAGAGCATATAATCAGTTTATGAGATTATGAATTGACATAATATTTAAGATGAAAACAATTGGAACCAATGATGTGTGAATTATGATTACATATTATCCAAAATTATAAAAAAGAGTGTTGTTGTTATGGAGTTACCAAAAAAGGATTGATACCCATATTTACATCAGATGAAATCAAGAAAAGAAGTAGTATCCGTGAGTGAAGATAATCTAGTCTAGGATTAGAGTTAAGACGATATGTTCAAAGTGCGGATAATGAACACCAAATCTTTATTTGGAAACGACGTGCATATTTTTAGGTGGCTTCTCTAGATCAAAAATTAGCTTATCACCTAACTCTAACATATGTTCTTGGCAAAAGTTGAACCATTGGCCGCCTAAGTATTTTTCGTAATTTGCTCTCTTTGCCGTTTTCAAGCGACACTTATACCTTTTTTGAGCTTGTTTGTCGATGAGTGTGATTGTGTTTCCGTGTTCCTTTTAGAAATGTCCTTCATATCTCATTTGGGAAGTGCTGGGTACAAAACAAATTGCAGATAAATAAGAACCTTGGCGCATATGCAGTTGGCCAAATCCATCTCTTTCACAATAGAACCCATGCAGGATCTCAAATCTAGCCATTGACTACAAAATGGAAGCAAAGAACTCAAGGCAAATAGATGGTAAATGATAAAGTTACGGACTATTTTTTCCATAGTGTTACATCAACTGTATTCCCACTGCATAAGGAAAGACATCTTTCAGGTCATTATCAAACTTATACAAAATCCTATCATCTGATGCTAACAAATTAGAAAATAATACTTTTTATCTTTCAACACAATGTTCGTACACGGTTTCTTTCCAGTCTCAATTGGCGTTGTCTTGACAATCTCATGAAAGCCCGATGATTTCTTAAAAAAATTACATCTGTAAGAACATTATAATCGGAGAAAACACATAAATAAATTAAGGCGCATAACTATACCATATAAAACGTCAGTTTTGAATTTTCCATCTTGAATTTCCTTAAATGACTTAGAGCGAAATTCATGAGTAAGAACGTTAGTTAACTTGTCATACTTTTGTACCTTTCTACCAAAACCAAAAACAACCTTAAAGGGATTAAATGCAATGTCATTATCAAACACATGACAATTATGTACAAAGTATAAGTCTTGTTTTCCTCAATCAAAGCATTCCAATTCTCTATATCGAGTTATTACATGAACTCGATCACCCTAAATCCGAGAAAGAAACCAAAAAATATAAATAAATCAAAATGTACACTAATAAGTAACATTGATAAATCATAAAGGAAATTACAACAAATCTTAACTAACTTATCAAACCTTTGCATCACAAATAATGAGCTTCATATGTTGATTCTCATTACTACCAGTCACAATCCAAGAATTCAGTACTCCAAATCCTATTTTCCGAATGTCCAAATCATTTTTGAGATCCTTAATGTAGTCATAATCCCTTGACATTGAAAGTCCTATATAGAAATACAATAATACATCATTTAATTTTATTCCCTTTGCTCATTATGATATCGAAAGAAGCTAACATATTTCTATGTGATCAATTTTTGCATCATCAAATTAACCTAATCTTAAATGCACAAATTTCTGTATCATCAAATTTTTGGACCTCAATGATATGACCAAAAGAAATGTTATGAATTATGAATTAACATAATAAATAAAAATGTTTAAAATATTTTCTGAAGGTTAAAAATGTTAAAAAATAAAAGATATTTTTTTTACAAATACTATATTTACTCAATAACGTTTATTTTGTGTAACATGAATACAAATCTGTATCATCATATAAATGACTTGTTAAGTATTTGAATAGGAGAAACAATTTGAGGAACCTGAAATAATAACATAAATAATATCAAAATAGTTGGTTTTTTCTATTTCAATTATATTCTATAACAAATTTCGTTATTAGAATACCATATTTTTGGTGTCTTTCAAAAATATAAGAATTTATATTATATGATATTATATTTGTTACATTGTTGGTGTCATGGAAACATATATGTTTAGTTTTTTTGAATAAGAAAAAGATATGCATAACTTGTTACAATATAAAGGTGCAAAATATATATATATATATAAGTATAATTTTTTTAGGCATCTAGATCTTTTTTGAAGAAAAGACATCTACAATTTTACTTTTAATTAAAATCAAAATTTTATAAAAATAATCATACACATTATGCAACGTCAAAAAAAATTATACGCATTAGCGTAGCAAAAACACAAACACACATAAAGTATTACTCTAAACGCTAATGTGTGTGTATATATATTTGTGAGGTTGAAGAAAGAAAATAAAAATATTTAGTATCATTAAATGATAGCGTGAATAAAAATATTTGTGAGTTTGTGATGATTAAACGATATTGAAATTAAATATATAAGTGATAAAAAGATAATAAAATTCCTTTGAAAAAAAGGTAATAAAATTAAATGGGACCTCCTTAAAGAAAATTAAATGGAACGGTTCAAAAAAAATTAAATGGAAGAGAAATACATATTGAAATATAATATTAAAAAATAAAAGAAAAAGTTTCAAACGTGAATTGAAAAGAGATGCTTGTGAAATAAATTGTCGAGAAGTTGTTTTTTCAAGTAGCATTCAACAACTTTTGACCAAAGCTCATTCCATTCAATTTTATGCATTAAAAAAAGTATCTTTTTTAGTAAGTACTTAATTGATATTGTATTTGGCACAACTTCTCCTCTCTTTTTTTTATAAGCAAAGAGCAAAATGACATCAAAAAGAATAGTGTCCAACTAAGTTGGGACCCTACTCTAATATGTTGCCAATTGCTCGTATATATTATTAAAAAAAGAGAAAAATTACATGTAAAACTGGGGGAATAAACCTGACCCAGTCAACAACCCTAATGGGCAAAACATAAAAAATAAATTCATAAAATGGATCCAACCCTAAAGATTACAAACAGACGAACCAAGCGGGACTAAAAATTTGGCGAATGAATCGATCGTCAACACGAAAACGATTCACGTACCATCTACCCCCTGTAACTATGACAACAAGCAATAACAACTCTTTCGAGTCCATGCAGTTCCATGTCAGTCAAAGGATGATTGGGATATATTTTAATGGTGTAAGAATCAACAGCCAACACTGATAGATTCATGAACCAACAGCCCCTGAAACGAAATACAGCAGCATAATCAGCCCGTTCGAGCCCAACGAACCTATGCGCAGCGAACAAAACTCCAGAGCTACAAATGCAACCAAACCTTTGGATCCTGCAAATTTCAGCAAATCTGGAGTAGAACCAGGATACCAAAGACCAAAAGCAACACAAAGCAACAACAGTGCATAATCACTATCGGATCTGGAGTGAACCCAATCTACTACGCAGCCCGACGACAGAGTCGCAAAAACACCAACGTCTTTTGCTATCCGATGCCGTTCACGGACATGTGCATAGCCGGATCTGAATTGAAAACGTACATAACCAAACGAACACCTCCAAGCTTCAACCTGAAGATCAACGTGAATGGTGGACAAGCACACCAATGCGTTACAAAGACAGAGGCACAAAACCACCGACTGGAAAAGAGCCGCCGACGGTTCTAGCTCTGGTGGTGCAGAGGACAGATCTCATCGCACCACCACCGTTGATTGGATCTACATCTTGGAAGAGAAAGTTCGGATTTGGGGGTAAGGAGGGAGGAGGTGGATTAGGTTAGAGAGGGTTCAGAGGGAGGAGCGTTTTCCCACAAGATTGAATCAGATTAGTTAGCAATGTTAATCTTATTATCAAGAGAAGTTGAAAAAACCAGGTCAAACAGTATCTTAATCTCCCACAACGGTAGTGTAGAAGCAACTGAATTTGCTTCTCCTTAAAAATGTAGAGAAGTTGAAAAAAAACCGGGTCAAGCGGTATCTTAATCTCCCACAACGGCAGTGTAGAAGCAACTGAATTTGGGAGAAAAAATTGGAAAATATTTAAAAATAAAAAAATTGGAAAATAGTTAAAAGTTTTTAAAAATATAAAAATTGAAAAATAGTTAAAAAAATCGGTGATGAAGCACTCAACCAAGCACCACTAAAAAAAATTATGTGCATTAGCTTAAAAAAAAACAGGCAGACGGACATAAAATATTACTCTAAATGTTAATGTGTGTGTGTATATATTCGCGAGGTTGAAGAAAGGAAATAAAAATATTTGGTATCGTTAAATGACAGCGTGAATAAAAATATTTGTGAGGTTGTGATGACGATATTGAAATTAAATATATAATTGATAAAAAGATAATAAAATTTCTTTGAAAAAAAGATAATAAAATTAAATGGAACCTCCTTAAAAAATTAAATGAAACGGTTAAAAAAAAGTTAAATGGAAGAAAAAAACATATTGAAATATAATATTAAAAAATAAAAGAAAAGGTTCCCAGCGTGAGTTGAAAAGAGGTGCTTGTGAAATAAATTGTCGAGAAATAGTTTTTTAAAGTAACATTCAACAACTTTTGGCCAAAGCTCATTTCATTCAATTTTATGCATTTAAAAAAATTTACTTTTTTTAGTAAGTACTTAATTGATACTGTGTTTGGCCTAATTTCTCCTTAAAAATGTAGAGAAGTTGGAAAAAAGCCGGGTCAAACGATATCTTAATCTCCCACAACAGCAATGTAGAAGCAACTGAATTTGGGAGAAAAAAAATTAAAAAATAGTTAAAAACATAAAAATTGGAAAATAGTTATAAGTTATTAAAAATATAAAAATTATAAAATAATTAAAAAAAATTGTGAGGGGTAAAATGGGAAATCCACCCATATAATAGTGAGGTGGCAAAATGGTAAAATCATAGGGATTAATATTTAATATATAGTAAGTAGATGTGTGTCAATGTTTTTTGAAATTCAATAAAATAAATCATAGTTTGTGTAGATTTACTCCTTCGACAGTTTACTTTTCAAATTTATTCAATAACTAATGTAACTAGTGTATATATAGTACAAATACATAAGTTATTTAATGAGCATAACAAAGTAAATTGTGACTGGAGGGAGTATTTCTCACATTTATTACCGAAACAAGCAAGGAGAAAATCATAACAAAAAAGATTTAAAACATAAGACTACTTTCACGATTTTTATTTTATCATGTAAGGATTGGTTATCCATGAATTGACATTTATTTTCTCACTGGTTACCTAATTAAGAAAAAAAAGTTTAAAAGGAGTAAAGATGCCACCAAAAAAGAGATAATCAATTGCAGATAAAGAGTAATGTCACCTTTTTGAATAGAATGAAGTTGATATTAACGTCTCTGATCTCCCTTACATATCATCATAATCAACTAAATTATATAAGTACAAATGTCTTAAATATATATATATATATAATGAAGGACCACATTTAAAATATGAAACACTAAGTAATTACCGTAAATGTAATCATATTGTGAAATTGATTGTTTTATCACATATTTTAAAAACAATTATTAGATATGGATGTGCTTGATATATGAACGAGTCCACCCGGGTGAAAGGAAAGAACTTGATGCATTTTGCAAGTTATTGGAAGAATATATTGTTGATGGAGTTGTTATAGATATGTGCACAAGAAATTTAGTCATCAATTAGCCACAATCGGTGCTGGTTTTGTCCTTGGAGAATTGCAGATCGACGACAGACTCGTTACTCTACAAGTGGGCTTTCTAGGTCATTAGTATTTCAATATTCCTCTTTTATTAAGTTTAGGTATTTTATCATCTAGATTGTGTATATTTTAATGCTTTATGTGTCTGGATTGTAGATATCGGACGCTGAAGGGCGAGAGAGATTTCAAAGTGATGATGTTGCTGCAATTTATAAAGGGGCATATTGTTGTGTTCTAGTGTACGATGTCAATGTCATAAAATCGTTTGATATGCTTCATTACTGGCACAAGGAGTTTCTCGCCAACCATTGTGACAAACTCCTTATGCCAGTTATCAAACATATCAAATAATTTCATGACATTAACATCATAGACTAGAACACAACAATGTACCTCTTTATAAAATACACTTTTTTCATCAATTTGAAATTTCTCTCACCATTCAGTACCTCATATCTACAATCCAGACACATAAAGCTTTGAAATATATACAATCTACATAATAAATACCTAAACTTAATAAAAAAATATATTGAAATACTAATGACCTTCTAGAAAGCCAACTTTTAGAGTAACGAGTTTGTCAATTTGCAGTTCTCTAGGGACAGAACCAGCACCGATTTTAGTTTTATATCGGTGACTAAACTTCTTTTGGACATATCTATAAAAACTCCATTAACAATGTATTCTTCAATAAACTTGCAAAATGCATCAAGGTCTTTCCTATAACTTGGGTGGACTCGTTCATATATCATGCATACCCATTACCATCAATACAGTAAAAAGAATTAATTTTTTGATTGTTAGTGTGATTAAAAAAATAAGAATAAATTTTATATTTGCTATATTATTCATGTAATTGAAGAAAAAAAACTAAAAATTGTTTGTAACAATTTGAAAATCATATAGTTTTTTTTTGTTACAAAAGTCACAAATATTTGTATCTAATATGTTAATAAAAACAAAACACTAGTAAAATAAAAAATAGATATATTTTTTTAACAGAGAATGTCATAAAACTAAACACTTCAAATTCGACTTACTATTTCTTCAATAAATTAAAAATGTCTATCATTTCCAATCTACAATCAATCAACCCAAATTCAGAAATCAAAATCGAATCTAACATATTACAGTTATAAATCGTAGATCCAATAAATGTAATTTATTAGCGTAATCTATTTTGATTTTGAAATTGGATCATGTTAAATTAGGGTGCCAAGAAAATGCAATGGTAGAAAAACTCACAAAAGTGATGGTGGAGCAGGTCCATGCATGGAGGTGCGTAACGACATGCATCACTGTTGTTCGACAATTTTTCGGCTACAATGAAAATATGATCACACATACGATGAATCACTGTTGTAAATATGATTACAACGAAAATAAGACGTGTTTAAATCAATAACATATTTTCCTGCTTCGGAGATTGATTGGATGAGAAATGATTCCTTGAGTAAAGTAGATAAAAGAAGATGACATGTCTAATGTTATGAGAAAATTTGATTTTTCACATTAGTTTATAGACTAAAATATGGTACTTAGGTCACTCTAACTTTTGAAGGGGCACTTTAACCAAAGAGGCTTTTACATAGGGACAAAAAGAAAGAAAGAGGAAGAGGTGACTTGAAAATAAGAGAGAAAGAAAAGAGAAAAACTGATAGGTTGCATAGTTTTGGTGTGGGTAAGAATGTGACCCAAGCATCCTTTATATAATGCAAAAAATGTATAAATAATCTTTGAAAAAATAGCTAATAAGACAGTAATATATTCCCTTCGTTGTTAATTATAAGTAAATTTAATTTTTTAGGTTCATTCAATTAATTATGTATATGGTTTATAATATGAGCCACATACATCATTAATTGAATGAACCTAAAAAATCAAATTTGCTTATAATTAGCAATGGATGGAATAGACTACATTAAAATGCATTAAATGTCTTTGAAAATTGGTCAAAATTTGATTTTTTTTTTGTTTTGGTTGGTGTACATTAAATGTCTTTGAAAATGGGTCAAAATTTGAACTCTTTTTGTTGGTCAAGGTCAAAGTTTGAATTTCACATAAAAAAAAAATTACTAATTTAAAAATGTCTAAATGAGATAGTAAATAAAAAATAACTTATAGAATTAATAACAACATTTTCAAGATTCAGAATTTAAAATTATGGCCACTCTATATCGGTACCCCTTAGTGGGATGACTTGCCACAGTTTGAGACGAATTCTTTTAGAGCCGGTCCAACATATAATGAGGCCCAAGACGAGTTCTAAAACGAGCCTTTTTTGGCAAAAAAAAATAAAATTTATAATTCAAAATTAATTATGTGGTCATACTGCAAAATCCCTTGTTAAATTACTGTATTTCATGTCATTTAACATTATTTTGTAAGCAACATATGCATTTGAAAAAGACAATAAAACAAAGTGATCCGACAAGATTAGTATCAACCAAAACCAATACTTTGATGTGTGGGGCAAAATTAGCAGCAACCAAAACCAAAGTGATCCAACAAGAACAGACAATACAACAAGATAAACGAGAAGAAGGAAAAACACGGCGATATTTGTTCATCCAATTTAGTCCAAATTTGACCTACGTCTATAGGAGAGATCAGATCTCAAATTCACTATCAATGAGTTCTTTTCAAAGAGAAACCAAAAGGTTACAAGAAATTAAATTTCATTCGTAAACCTTTTTCCAAATCTCTTCACATGGCTAAGAGACTCAATGATTTCACACCCAAGGTATTTGAATGATGTTCCCAAACCCTATGGTCTAACCCAAAATCCCTCAACCTTTAGCCTATTGATTCCCTAAAGGTTCCCTCTTTTGGTCTCTACGTTTGCCTTTTTCGTCAATTAAATTTGTTTCGAGATTGTCTTTTTATAGACATGGCCGCGCATTTGCACCTAGTGCAAACGGGTTGCGCCCGGTGGTAAAAAAACAGCCCCAAAATCGCTTTCAATTGATTTCTTACGTCTGGGCACAAAATTGCATAATGCCCAAAAAACATATCTTAAGGTATTATTCAACAATTCTCCACCTTGCCTTGAAATCGACGAAGATACCACTTTGAACGTCAACCACCTTGCTAATTGAACTTGCATCCAACTGCATTTTGTAGCCCCACATTCTTTCACCTTCAACTCTTCAACCCTCGAAATTACTTTCGCCCTCTTGAAGATCCTTGCACTCAACTAAATTATTTTATATTTTTGCTACTTCAACAAGTTTCATTGTATCTTCATTAGCTCTTGTAGTGATCATGTTTGTCCTCTTGAAGATTCCGTTGCCTCTAATTTCCCGTGCACTTTTAGGTAATCCCATAGGTCATACCATACCTTCTTAAACCCCACAAATTGCACATCTTTGTCCTCTTTAAGAATTGCATTGCTTTCAACTAAAGCATAACACACAAGGACTACATAGTTGTACATTCTTTTGCCACCATTTGTCTCTACCTAGTCCCAATAATGGAAGATTCCATCTCAAGATGAGATTTCTCTACCTCAAATTTCAATTATGTACCCCCATTATGCCTTTCACCTTGTAACCTCCACCTCTAAGGTTGATCATGATTGCTCTTACCTTTGCCTCTCCAGTCTGGCCTTCAGTATTCTTAGCAGTAGCACCACCTCTTCGAGATGATGTTGAGTATTCAACATATAAACGACGATCACCCCTTATACATGAAGGACAACTTGCAAGTGTCTCTATTTTCAAGGTGAGATACTCATCCTTATTCTTTTTTCAATCAAGGCATCATTATAGCACCCCTAGTTATCTCCTTTGCAACGTCTCTCAAATTTTTATCTATGAGGCACAAGATAATGGCCCCCTAGCCCTCTCCACTCCACCATCTTGGTCTTGTCTACTTGTGACATGGTAGTCACCAACGCATCCTTTCCCTTCTATGTGTTTGCACACCTTTGTATCGACGAATTTCTCGACATTCAACTTGGTACTAATGGTGCTCGCCTAATGATTTGTTCCAATTGGTCCATGGTTGGCACCAATTATTATGAATTTGGACAAAACTCACACCAATACTTTGATGTGTGGAGCAAAATTAGAAGCAACCAAAACAAAAGTAATCCAACAAAAACATACAATAAAACAAGATAAAGGAGAAGAAGGAAAAACATGATGATATTTGTTCACCCAGTTTGGCCTAAATTTGACCTACGTCTGGAGGAGAGTGATCTCTCCAATTCATTATGAATGAATTCTTTACAAAGAGAAACCAAAAGGTTACACAAAATTAGCCTTGATCTGTAAACTTTAAGTTCTACCCTTTTCTTGAATCTCTTCTTATGGCTAAGGGACTCAATGATTTCACATCCAAAGTGTTTGAATGGTGTTTTCAAACCCTTTAATCTACTCCAAAATCCCTCAACCTTTAGCCTATTTAACCCTTAATGGTTCACTCTTTTGGTCTCTCTAGGTTTGTCTTTTTCCACACTTAGAGTTGTGTTGAAACTGTCTTTTCCTAGACTTGGTCGCGCATTTGCTCATGAGCACAAAAAATAGCCCATACAAGCTTTCAGTTGATCAATTGTTGTATCATTTTTCAACAAAATCAATTGGTGTATCGGTTTCCATTTGTATTATTTATCTTTAAAATATTAGTCCACACGATAAATTTTATCCACCAATGTTTCATTATGTTTTAATGATTGTTCAAGATTAAAACAAAAAATTATTCTTTTAAATTTTCAGTATCAATTGATTTTAATCTCTTAATCCATAAATGTGAAGCTTTTTCATTTGGGAGAAATAAGAGTGAATGAGGGATTGAAACATCAATATACTATTAGCAGCCTTTGATATATGTGAATGTTTAGGCTTATTCATTGATAATTTATTAGAAAGGAACCAACCCCTAGTTGACACTAGGAGAAATAACACTTCAGAGTATAATAGGTAAAGAAATTTTTTTGGAGGACTTAGGTATAAGCCTAATTGACCATATTATGGCTATTACAAGTTTCATCATATTAATTTTTAGGGTATAGTCGTTACCGACATTTTAGTGATGACAAATGAGACAACGAATGAAGAAAGGCTAAAAGATCATCCTTGCCATCACTCGCAACACTTGTTATAAGCAACACGACACAATTTCAAAGAGAATTCTTCATGTTCAACCTCACATCAACTCGAGTCGCGGGCTTCAAGATTCACATTATGGGGTTTGGAGATATTGAGAAGTGTTTCGTCTCGATGCAACTCGTGTTGCGTGCTAAGAGCCACGCGTCATGAAGGTCATTTGCAAAAGAGGTGCAAATAGAAATGTTCTCACTTATTTAGGTTATTACGCTTATTTGGTTGACCCAAATGAAAATTAAATTGCTTAGAAATTAGGTCAAAACATGACTATAAATAAATAAAGGAAGAAACACCAGAAAGCATCCATCAGAACAAAGAGTTGAAGAAACACATGATTAGGGTTTTGGATAATACACAAGAGGAGGAAACCGAGCAAGGAGAGGAGGAAGAATCAAGGAGCAACACCTTCATGGTTATGTTATCTATTCTTCTCTCAATGTTTAGCTAAATTATGTTTGATTAGGTTAAGTAGAGGATCTCCTCTGTAATTTCTTGATCATGTAGCTCTAAATTATATTATGAACTCAATTGATTACTTCGGTATTTATTCAGTTAATTTTATACTTAATGTTTTTATGTGTTTAAGGATGTTTGTAAATCGATCTAGATCTCAATGATTGCTAACCATAACTTTGGTGCTTGACCTAATTTAACTGTTCAATTGTTATTAGCTATAAACATATTCTAATAATTATTTATTTACTTAATTTTGTTTTCTTAAACCTTAAAGAATTATGGGCTCACCTAAGACATTAGGGAGTAGTAATAATTGAAGAGTGTTGGTGACCAATATATTGGCCTAACTATTTTGACCAAATATCTTAAAATTGAGTAATCAGTTCAAACCGTGTTCGTAGTTTGTAGGTAACAATTAATTGATGTAGATTTTCTCTTCTAGTTGAGCAACATCAAGATGATTATTTAAAAATGTATCATAATATAAAATAGAGCTTAACATCTTGTAAAAAAAAATGAGAACCTTTAATGTAGTTTTCAAGTTACTAAGGATATGTATGAAGGGGATCTCGACTAGTGTGAGGAGACACCAAAGATTTTCTCATAACAATACAATTTCACCAAGGTTCAACATTAAAACCTTATCTTTTTACCTTAGTTTTGAATGTACTTATAGAACACATCCAAGAGGGAGCATCAAGATGTCTGTTTTTCGCATATGATATAGTTCTGCTTTGAGAGTCAAGGGAAGAATTAAATGGGAGGTTGAAGACTTGGTGACAAGCCTTAGAAACATATGAGTTTCACTCGAGTAGAAGCAATAAAGAGTATATGGAATGTACCTTTAGCAAGAGGCGAAGTGTTTCTAGCATAAAGGTGAAAGTGGAGATCATTTCATACCACAACTTGAAGGGAAAATTTAATCAGACATCGGTAAGACTGACGATGTTGTATGGGACAAAGTATTACACAGTGAAGAACCAACACAAACATATAGTAAGTATAGAGTAAATGAGGATGTTGTGTTGGATGTATGGTAAGACTAGATGAGATAAAATTAGAAATGACGACATTAGAGAGAGAGAGAGAGAGAGAGTTGGGGTAACATCTTTAGTAGAAAAGATGGCAGAAACTATACTTAGGTGGTTTAGGCATCAAGAGAGAAGACTTGTGGATCTGTAGTTAGGAGAGTATACCATATGGATGGGAGTCATATCACTAGAGGTAGGGTCGACATAGAAAAATTATAAAAAGAACTATTATGAAGGGAGTGAATCATCAACTTCGTCCCTGAATTTGTACGAATCGGCCAAATTTGTCCCTCAATTTAACGAAATATCAAAATAGTCCCTGAATTTGTAAAATGTCAATCAATTTAGTCTCTTTGTCCAATTGGAGTGTTAACGGTGCTGACGTGACTGTTAACCTCTCACATGTCAGATGCCACATAAGCAGGGACTAATTTGGCTGATAGTGACCAAAATTTACAAGGACGAAATTGATTGATTTGTAGAAAATGTTCTTTCCTCCCCCCAACAACTCTTTCTTTCTTCCCCAATGGCTCTTTCTTCCCCAAATATATAAAATTGGAACCCTGATTTTACAATCTTTAATCTACACACCAAAATTTCTTCCAATAATTAGTGGTAACGTTCTTCCCAAATTCAAAAAACTCCAAACCCTAATTTTTTTTTTGATTGAATCCGAAAACCAGAATCCCCAATTATTTTGACGGAATTGGTGCTGGTCAGGGAAGAAAGACAAGATTGATGGAGAAGGTTCAGTCCATGGTTAAGGCTAAGGAAAGTGGCAATGATAAACAACCACCTACGCTAATCCTGCATCACGATGGTGGTTTAGAGAGAGATGAGTATCGGAGGCTGCAATATGTTCGTGGTGAATTTCGTGTTTGGGAAAAAATGGATGTTGATGAGTTATGTTTGTGGGACATTGTAGAGGCTACTTCAACGATCAAATTGATTTCTGTTTATATAATTCAAGGACTTATTTTATGGTTTTTTAATATAATGCAGGGATCGATTTGATAGTTAGACAAATAATTCAGGGACTAATATGATGGTAAAATTATTGCAGAAAGGCTACATTTCATTCATCTTCAACCTCTTTTCATTACAACTTTACCCACACATAGAACAATACATCAGCATGTTAAAAAACTCAAACAAGCAAATTACGACTATCAAAAACTTAATCAGCCTAAGCTCACTTCCTATACAATCAAATTTTTCCTTCTCTATCAATCTTGTATTTCTTCCATGACCAGCACCAATTCCATAAAAAGAAATTGGGGATTCTGGTTTTCGGATTCAATAAAAAAATTAGGGTTTGAAGTTTTTTGAATTGGGGAAGAACGTTATCACTCATTATTGGAAGAAATTTTGGTGTGTAGATTAAAGATTGTAAAATTAGGGTTCCAATTTTATATATTTGGGGAAGAAAGAAAGAGTCGTTGGGGAGGAAAGAACATTTTCTGCAAATCAATCAATTTCGTCCTTGGAAATTTTGGTTACTATCAGCCAAATTAGTCCATGTTTATGTGGCATCTGACATGTGAGAGGTTAACGACCACGTCAGCACCGTTAACACTCCAATTGAACAAAGGGACTAAATTGATTGACATTTTTCAAATTCAGGGACTAATTTGATATTTCGTTAAATTGGGGGACGAATTTGGCCGATTCGTACAAATTCAGGGACGAAGTTGATGATTCACTCATTATGAAGGATCTAAAGATAAATGATTTGGAGAAAGACATGGTTTTTATTAGAACAATATTGTGTTGTTTGACTCATGTACCTGACCCCACGTAGTGGGATATAACTTGGTTGTTGTTGTTGATCTTTTATAGCGTTTACAAGTTAATCTTTTTTTACATTTTTTATTCAAAAAATAATGAGTTGGCATGCCATGTAGAATTATGAATAATATTTTTATTCATAAATAATTTCTTTTATAAAAATACCTAGAAAAAAAAGGCAAACATTCATAATTTTCATCATTATCTTCATCTTCAATCATCGTCACTAAACATAAATTTTTTGTTAGATTTTTTGGAAGAAATATGAAGATTCTTGATTTTTATTGGTTTGAACTTTGAAGAAACGGATGATGAATATTCAAGAGATGAAAATTATGATCGTTTCTTTTATTCTTAAATCAAATGTAAAGACTTACACCAAATCTTTAGACTTATATATGGTGTCAACGGATCACTAAATCTCTTAATGGTTGAGATTTTAGACTTACACATGGTATCAATGGATCACTAACTCAACAAAAACGGAAGCCTTCATTCATAAATTTAAAAATTACATATGACCTAACTTAAAAACATATACCATAAGCATGGACAAATTTTTTGGGGGATTAAATCCTAGGAAAATTTTAAGGAGACTATAATGAAAAGTTTAAATTTCTATATGGATCAAAAACATTTAACTCAAGCACATTTTAAGAACATGAAGGTTATAAAGGCTATCCAAATGGTTCGGCATTTTAGCTCATGATAAATTTAAAGACGATAAAATGTTAAAAGATATTTATTTTATTTTTACTCATTGATGCTTAGTACTGGAAAGCAAATCGTTGTGTTTACAAAACTTTTTTATATTGAACATTCAATCATGCTCAAAGCTACAAATCTTGGCTCAACAAAATGTTTGAAATGAATTCTCAAATAAGTTTTCTTGTCGCCAATGCATGTTTAAAATAAGAAAGTCATGTTTAGGATTTAGTTTATACAACCCCAACACCACCAAGCCCGGCGACCCACTCTCATCGTCTCCAATGACATCCAAACACGCCACCTCTATCCGAGACCCACAACACGATTAGCTGGGAGCTCTGCCTCTACATCATTGTGCCTCCACAGGTGGAGAGAGTAGGGATGTTAAGGTTGGCGGAAGCATGTATTTGGGTGCTGCAAGTGGTGGCAAGGGAGAGTGGGAGAGAGAACAAAATTACCTATGACTTGTGCATCATAAAAATCAGTAGGCCTACTTTATTCAATGGTTTTTAATAATGGTCCACCATGGACCATGTTTTCCATGAACAAGAATTTGCCTTTTTTGGTCCCTAATAATTTGACGGTAGTTACTCTTAATATTTAGTTATGCGTAACATGTTTTATGTTGATATTCTGTCTGTATTCCTCCAAACAACCAACACATACTTCACCCGTGGATCACACATGTTATTGCTCCAGATGTTATCATGTTTATTTAAAAAGGTTGTTTTAGACCATATATCTTAGATGTGGAATTCTTCTGAGCACAGCATAGTCACTTTCTTTTCTATCTAATGCCAATGGCAAAGGTCCCAAAGACCTAATATAACAAAATAATTACGATACATATTGGAGAACTCCTACGTCTGCATCACATTTCTACATTTATGCTACACATCAAGAAAACTCAGCTCCCATTTTACATCCAAATTCACACATTGCTGATTTTGTCTCACTATGATTAATTTAAAAGAGAAAAAAAAGACATTTTTTCTAAGCAATAATCTACTAGTCTAGTAGTCGTTTTAAGGTAACTAGTGCACTGCAGCTTGGACAAGAAGATTGATTTCAGCAAATTAGTGATCCGAGGTGAGTCTGTGATGCTTGCTGAGCCATTGACACGATGTCTTCTCTACGCGGATGATCTGATGAAACACAAGGAACAAAATCGTAAGTTATCTCTTGAAAAAATTAACAGAACATTAAATCTTTTAGCAAGGCGAGGGGATGCAGAAAGGATGCACGTTACTGTACAAATAACCAGGGTCTAACTCATTAGCAACTGTCCTATTAATGTCAACAATGTAGCTCGTATGTAGTGATTAGGATATCAAACAGCAATACAAACTGTAGCTTTACAAAACCAGTTGTTAAATTGCACTTAATGAGTTACACCAAAGTCAAAAGTCCAAGCCTCAAATAATTCAATTACATAATTGAAATAAAAGGAGCACAAAATGTAATTTTCGACAGTACTAGTGTCTCAAGATAAATACTAAAGTCACTAATGTAGTTACCTGATATTCTGGTTCCTCAGTACTTCAATAGTTGATGAAATGCCATCAAATCTGCTGGAACCGTTACTTTGTGCACTCCCAGCATCTTGAACAAAGTTTTTAGAGATTTTATACGAATGTTGCCCTGAACTCCCCTTC
>Ga0315914_1002903_pt1 | contig 26246 bp, 19 predicted proteins | sample MpolenodulesMG_FD_203920 | JGI IMG/M metagenome (GOLD analysis project Ga0315914, IMG submission 203920) | Medicago polymorpha root nodule microbial communities from Los Angeles, California, United States - elongated nodules | ecosystem: Host-associated > Plants > Roots > Nodule | place: USA...
TTCTTCTCCTCTTTTTCATCTTCATATCATCTCCATCAACCTTCAACAACAAGAATCCCAGAAAAATTCCAGAAGAAAATGAAGAAAACCTAACGTTTTTGAATTAAAACTAATGGAAAGGACCAAAATGTGTAAGAGAAGTTAAGGGACCAAAATAAATCGAATTTTAATTAAGGGACCAAAGTGATACTACCTAAATAGTTAAGGGACCAAAAATGCAATTTAGCCAAAAAAAAAATAGTAAGACTAATTATTAAGGCAAAATATCCAAACAATTTAACTCAATGCATTTCAGAATAATCTCTCAAACATACTTGGGAATACATACAATGCTACTAATTCAATTAGTTTCATGTTTATCTAGTCGTCTTCTATTTTAAGAGGTTTAAGCTCCAAGAGAAAGGTAGGGGAAATAACTCACTGATCAGTAAAAGCAAATATGGTGCCTGCAGGTCGATAATGGCTCAATAGAATAGCCATGAAACCCGATCTAGTGAAGACAACAGTTGATGTTCCAAGAGTATTAGACATCATGGTTGCATGGTATGCAAACATCTCGCTCATGTGGTTCTGCACAACCAAAAAGAATAAATCACATTTCAGTGTCAACCGGAATATTTTATTCATTGCCGACATTAAAATGAGGGTAGTTTTAAAAAAGTCAACATAGCAAATAGCAATAAAACAAATTGAACTTGAAGTTTAGACCTTGAATACTTGGCCAATATTAGGTGGCATCTGCCCACTTGGTAAAGCGGCTTCTGTCCGTAATGCTACGGTGTGCATTACTTTCGCAGCTTTAATTGGAAACCTGCAATATAATAAATATTATTGTCCCTTTCTGTAAACCCTCTTGCTTTAGATTCGTCTTCTAAATCAGTGAGATGCTATTGCAACAACAATTCAATTGTGATATTTATGCGAACAATAATTCGATTACCATATTTATATTCCTTTTTAAGAACTGAAATTGAAGAAATATTGGCATGTCAAGGTAACTATGCACATTGAGATGTGGAGTTATTTACTTACTTTCCATGTGCAGTTTCTCCAGAAAGCATTATTCCATCGGAACCTTCTCGAACAGCAATTGCAATATCGGATACCTCTGCTCTGGTTGGCGTGGGGTGAACAATCATACTTTCCAGCATATTTGTGGCTACAATAACGGCCTTTCCCATGCTACGGCATATCCTTATTATCTCTTCCTGCATTCGCAAGCATTATGGAAGTTTAAGATAAGCACAAACTAATGTCCAGTTATCGAAAAAACACCAAATTATTATATTTACAATTAATTAATCTCAAACTTGTTTAAAAACAATTTTACCTGCAAAAGCGGAACCTCCTCAATAGGGAGTTCTGCACCAAGATCTCCTCTTGCAACCATAGCCTAGACAGGATGGTAAAAGAAGACAGGTCAGCATCCAGAGTAAATCAGTGAACAAAATCAATTCAATGCTAAAGATTTATGTTTCTATAGTATGTGCTTAGTAATCCCGATTCTCTAAATCAGGCCAGTTAGGCAACAAATTAATGAAATAATGCGGGATTAGGTTATTACCCCATCAGATGCAGTAATAATTGAATGCAAGTTCGGTATAGAGTCTGCACTTTCAATTTTTACAATTACATGTATATCAGCACCACAGCCTGCATTTGATGAGTGGAATTGATCATATTTCTAAATAATCGAGCAAACTAATCAGTGGTACTAATTGAAAAAAAAAAGTATATTGATTATTGAATAATTACTTTTCAAATAATTCTTCAGCTCATGAACTACTTGTGCATCCTTAACGAAAGAAACGGCATAGAAATCAACTTCATTATCGACTCCAAATTTGATGTCATCCCAATCCTTTTCTGCAACAAATTAAAAGGGAATGTTATGCGCCTTGGAAACCAACATAACCTTAACCCCCAACCAAACCAACAGCCACATAAAGAGAAGACGAAAAAGTAATGGGCAATAATAAGAAATTATCAAGAATAGGAATAATAATCCAAAGTCTAACCAGTGATTGAAGGCAGTGTTGCACTCTTTCCTCTAACATTCAAATGTCTCCGTGACGCGAGCTCTCCTCCATCAATAACTTCGCATTTCACGGAATCCGCTGTCTTGGACTTAACCAAGAAGGACATCATACCACCTACATCATACATCAAGAGTCAGAAATTCACATAAGATGGCCTACAATCAAAGACTTGGTGCTCACATTTCCAGAGATAAATAGAAAATTGACGTTATTTTCCGACAATAAGAATGTCAAAGCTCTAACTATGCAAAGCACTATAAGGCCACTAAGCCACACTGCCTTGGAATCAATGTTGTCGAATAGTTGTTATAGTGGTGCAATAGCGTAGCGAAATTTGAACAAATTGGTATTGTTCCACAATACCCTATTTAGTAGAGTGTTATCAACTAGTAGCAGTGCTATAGCATTGCATCTTAGCAGAATTTGAACAAAGGCTATTTTCCGCGATCCGTAATTGACAAATGACAACGCTATTTTTCTTTCCGAGACAAAGAGACTTGCCCCCTTTGCAGCAGACAATATTTAATAAGATTAAAGAAAGTAATATAAGAATATACTACTCTCGTGTTTGCCGATTCATCAATCATTAACACGACACAAAATCGTTAGTAAATTGAATATTTTAGTTGTATCAGTAAGCAACCATACCATCAACAAGAAGCATGTCCCCTTCTTCAACATCGTTGACAAAATCATCATAGTTCACGCTGACACAGTCAGCAGTTCCAACACCACTCTGGATAGTAAAAGTGAATTCCTGGCCAGTTTTTAACATGATTGGTTGTGGTAAATCCCCACTCCTAACCTCAGGACCCTAAAAAACAGAGAAAAATAAATTATCAGCTAACACAAAACCGATACCGTGATCCTGAAGATATCATCATACCAACAAATAAACTTTAATGAGAAGGAAAAAAAGGCTTACCTTGGTGTCAAGCATAATTGCAATAACATTATCTTTAGATTGTGCATTATACTCCTTGACCAAATCAATAACTTTCTTATGAGAAGCATGATCACCATGAGACATATTCATACGAGCAACATTCATTCCAGCCTCAGCAAGTTTCCAGATCATTTCCTTTGTATTAGTAGAAGGACCAATAGTACAAACAATCTTAGTCTTTCTTTTAACCATTGGCTTAGACCACATTCCACCAGAAATATTACCAACTTGTTGCAAAACGTGTAACTTCTGCAACTCCTCTTCAATCTATTAACCACAAAAACCAAAAGGGTCACAACAATTTTCTCAACACTTCCTAAAAATCAAATTTTCTCACTGACCCATCGTTTTTTTTTTCTTATGAAATAAGAAACAGAAGCAGAATAAGAAAAAGAGATAGATAAAGAACGAACCTTTGAGTCATCTTCAGGTGAGACAGGGACAACTTCAGCGGATGAGGACTTTCTTGCATTGATGGGGGAGGTTCTGAAGCAAAGCTTGGGGGGATTGTTGGACTTAGGTGGGAAGATTTTGGAGGAAAAAGAAGGAGGCTTTAACAAGGTTTGAGACCTGTTTTGCGTAGATCCTGAAGTGGGGCGTGAGAAGGAGGATTGAATGGGTCGAGTTGTTGTAACCTGAGACATTGTTGTGTAGAGAGAGAGAGAGAGAGATTGTTGAAGGGGATCGAAGAAGGGAAGGAGAAAATGAAGGTTTGGAGAAAGAAACGGCGGAGACAAATAGGGAAGAGGGTGGACAAGACAAGGAGATTTTCTTCGTTTGTATCGAACGGACCAACCAACCAATCAACAACGTTAATGCGACTTAAACCTTTTTCTTGTTCCAAACCAAAAGTGTACCACTGTACTTCGATCGATGATACTAATTGCGACGTCGTTTTCGTTTTGGGGTTTATACTCTTCTCCGTTTCTTTTTTTTTTCCCCAATCATAATTTCTTTTTCAAATATTTATTTATTTTTCTTCAATGGCTTAACTTAATAACTTTATCCGGCCATCTCCAATGGCGAGAACTTATACTAAAAAAAAAAAAAAAACTTTGTACTATTAGTTACATCTAATACGGATAAATTTTTGAGGTCATATAGGTTTAGAGTTTCATTTAAGACTCATTCTTAAGTGATGACCATACTTTTTTAATATTAAAAAAATTGATGTGTAATGTAATAATATAAAGTTATTGATAATTGATTGGTAGGTCACAGTTGAGAAAGTTATGTGAGATGCTCAGTTGTAGAGGTTTAGTGTTTATTAAATACTACTATTTAAAAATTATAAATTAGTCGTGTGTACACACAGGACCCATTTAAGTATCTAAAAATGGGATAGCACCTGGGTGACATAGAGTTAGGTGACATTGACCAATCACAATGTCACAATGTCTTTCACGAGCATTGTGACATTGTGATTGGCCAATGTCACCTAACTCTATGTCACCCAAGTGTTATCCCTAAAAATGGATGTCTCCATCGTGGATGCTCTTAAATTTTATTTTTAGGAAGGAATTGACGTTTACAATACTATGGAAATGGAAGCCAACTTGCAATTTGTAAAACTAGTTATTGCTCTGATGTTTGCATCTTCACCATCATCTGAGTCTTCTTCAACATCCAAGCCAACGTCATTATCATGGTTACCCAAATTCCCATTAGGTAATATACCACTTGATGGTGCCCAAGCCACCCTTTCTTGGTAAAACAAGTACCAACGCGTGCACAACTGGCAACTTGACCCAAACATGTCTTGACAAAGTATTCAGTGACTTTAACATCTTTCCAACTAGATTTGGAACTTTGACCCTCATCGTTAGTTGAAGGGGGGTTAGCATAAACTTTCCTCTTAAGTGTGTCCATAATACTATACGCACAAAGTAGGAGAAAAAATGAAACAAACTATACACGAGCAACTTGTACAAATCAGATTTGGCAACTTGTTTACTTTTTTATTCATTGTTTTGTGCAGATAAAAATGATAAAAGCAAGCAAAAGCAACACTATTTTGACCACACACAAAGTACCTTAAACAAAAATAATACCCTCTTCGCTAAACACACAAAAAATAGAAACTCAAAACACAGGTCCTACAACAGAACAATTATACTACTTTGAACAAAGCACTCGTAATAATCCATGGTTTTTGAAATCATGACAAAACAATCATATCAATCCATAACAGAACAATCAGTTCTACAGACCAAAAAGGTTCATCAACATAAACATATAATTATAAGGAAATTGTTTTCTTCTTTCAGGCTATTTATCAAACACATACAATGCATTGATGTAAGAGGAAAAAATTAAGGTAAAATATGTAACAATTAGAGCGGAAAAAAATTAACGATATTGAAGCAAGTAATCAAAGCAAAGAAAAACATACATGAATATGTATTCACCTTCAGAACTTGGCATAACAATGGATTGATTCTCGCAAGTAGCTCACAAGCATCGTATATATGGGAAAATTCGAAGGAATAAATTCACACAACCAACACATCTATCATGAGTAACGAGATTACAATAAAATCTGCAAAAATAGGGGAAAAGATGAAGGAAATTGAAAGTCTGGATATACAAAATCTTCACAATTAGCAGAAAATTTAAGGTTGAAGTGATGTGAAGTAATGAAAAGAAGAAAAGTTGTGAGAAAGAGAAATTAAAAGCTTGAATTTATGGGTAATTAGGTAAAGTGCTTGCACTTTGAGAAATTAAAAATGAACCACGTTTTCCCTGTTGTGGAAGCTAGGAATATTAGCTTCAGCAGAACTGGCGATTTGAGCCCAAAACCACGTTCCTAGATTCACTCTTCATTCATCCAAACAAGACAAAAAATGGGAAAACATCGTTTGGCAAAGTAAACGCATGTTTGGCTTGTGAGAACGTGTTGCCAAACAGATGCTTAGGTTAACTCCAAAGTTCTGGTATGGTGTATAACAACATGTCTTGAATTTAAAAGTACCGGTTTTAACTGCGTTAGTGCTTTTGGAATGCGTAAACGTAAATATATTTGTGAATATTCCTTGAGCTCAAGGGTCCTCTCTACCTTGAATTATCACCCTAAGTTTGGTTTTATAAAAAAAAAATTATCTTGGTTTTTTCTTTTCTTTTTAATTTGAATATTCATATGCAAGTTTTGTATGGGAGACCTTTTCCTTATATTTCTTATTTGTAAATCTCTTTATTTTTTAATGAACTTTGTGTATTTCACTTTAGCTGTTAAAGTTCTTTTAAATAGTATAGCTCCGTCCTTTAAGAATACTACCTCAAAGGGAGAGGAGGTGATAAAATTAAAACAAGTAGGTGCCAATAACATTTTCCAAATGAAAAGATTGGCTCGTTAATAAACCCAATTCTTTACCATGAAACGAAACGACAGCGTTTCCTACTCAAGCACTGAAAAAACGCGGGAAAATTTTCCGCCATTTCCACTAAGATCCCAAAAACAAAAACCCCATTTTTGCAACACTTCAACTCCAAAAAATTCCCAAATCTCTTCGTTCTCTCAAAACCCTAACACCATGGATACAGATGGATTATCCCTAATCTGTAGCGGTCTCGGCGCCATCGAAGAAGATGACGAAGGAAAACGAATCGGTTACTCCAAGGGTGAATACTGTCTCGGTATGAATGAATTTGTTGCATTTTTTCATTTTTTTATTGGATTAGATTTGATTCGATGAAGATTTGTAATGATTAATTGGTTATTTTTGTTTTTGGGATTTTATTAGATAATTTGAAAGATTTGTTGAGGTTTTTGAGACGTGATGATCCGCAATCCCGCGACGTGTTCAAGCAAGTGTGTAAATGGAACATCGTTTCAAAGGATTTGGTACCGATTATCGAGCATTACCACCAAGATCGTAGCATGCTTCTCAATGCAGGTTTAAGTTTATAAAAATTGAGTAAATTTTCTGTTTGAGATTTGATTGATTGGATTAGTTGGTGTTCAGTTTTATTTTTGTTGTTGAAATTTTCAGTTAAGGTTTTGGTGTTTCTTACAATGCCGATTGAACCTGACTCGACTGAGGTATCTCAGCAGTTGGAGTATCTGTGGAACTTGAAATCTGCAGTGACTAACAGTGATGTTGTTACCGTGATAGTGTCAATTCTAGAAAAACCACTTGAGAATTTGGAACTGTGAGTTTACCAGAATTTCATTTTGTTACTAATGATTTGAACAATAGAAATTGGAAGAAAAAATCACTCATTTCTTTCGCTAATTTTATTTATTTGTTTTGTTTTGTGTTTGTTTGTTTGTTTACAGTAATAAGTTCACGGAGGATGATTGGAAATTGGTACAATTGGTGTTTACATTATTTAGAAATATCCTCGCTGTTCAAGAAATTCCGTTGCATCTGAAATCGGCAGGATCTGCTAGTCATTTTTTATCGCTCAGAGATAAATTTCTGGAACTTTTGTTCCGTGAGAATGTGATGGATATAATCTTGGTTGTATCTCAAAATGTTGGGAGTTCTAATGTCTATCTCCGTCAGGATAACTTACTTCTGCTGGAAATTTTTCATTACATTTTTATGGGCCAGGATCCAGAGTTGATTATCCGGGGCTATTCGAATGAATCGAAGGTAACCTCACTAAACTTCAGCAACATCATATCTTAGTCAACCTCTCCAGGAGCGCCCTGTTAGTTTAGATTTTTATTTCTAAACTGCGCTTTGCTAACATATTTTTACAAGACTTCAATTTATGTCACCTCTCTCGTGCTGTAATATCTTAATTCTTACCCTTTGGTTGTATATTGTTTGGTCACTTACATTTTGTAAATCTTATTTCAGGTGGATGAAGATTCCCAAGCTTCTCTCGATAGTCTGCAGTCCATCATGGAGGAAGAAAAGAAGAAAAGAATCATTAGTAGGCTTGGCAATATCAGTCGGCATTCACAATTCAATGCGACATTTGCACGGGTTACCATGGTACTGGTTTTTTACCCATTCTACTAGCTTTTAATGCTGTGAACTTGAATGACACCAGTTTATTCTTTTTGGTAGGACGGTTCTAAAGCTGTAGTTAAGGGAAATCCTAATTCTTCTCATAATATGCATCTTAAATCACAAAATGTTACTCGGGGTCGAGCCAAAACAATTGCGTGGGATCATCCAAAGTTGCCTTCAAAAACGGATAAGATCTTGGAGTTGCTTCGTGGATTTGTCAATCAGTTTCTTTCTGTGGGATACAACGGTATGCTTTTTCAGAAAATGGTGTATCATTTGCGATTTACAAATGATATGTGTGTGGGTGGGTTTCCTATTATAATAAAGGTAAAAGAAATCTCATTGCTACTTAAATCTGTATCAGTTTTGATGCGATCTGTCCGTGAAGATATTGAAAAGGAACATCCTGCAGTTCAAAAAACTGATGTCGTTTTTTTCTTTCAAGTGGCTGAATTTGTCACTTCATTCCAGTTTTACAAGCATTCAATTTCAAAGGTGAGAATAATAAAGTGAACACAGTACATCTCTTCACATGCCTTTCTCTGTTCCTTTTTCAAACTAAAGTTTTTCACTTAACTCCTCGTGGATTACTGATACATCTACACATTGGACTTTAATATAGATTCTCCTCACATTTCTATTTGTTTCACATTACTTAGCTCTTAGCAGTAGGTAACCTGTTAGGATACCGGTTTGGGCCTAAGCTCAATACATGGGTTGAATAGGAAAGCTGAAGAATTGCCGATGGCAATTAGTGGGCATATGCAATGTGATTATAAAGGCGGGAAGTAAGATAGTGAACATTCATTGAAAAATATTGTTAGAGTTGGTTAGGAGAGTTTTCTCTCTGGTTAGGAGCATTGTGCTCTGGTTAGGAGTTCTTGAACTCTGGTCTATCTCTTCCATTCTGTTTGTTTTCCATTATAGAACCTTTGAGCTCCATTTTCAGTAAATAATAAACACAATTTTCCTTGAATTTCTGGGTTCTATCAAAACCACATTGGATTTCTGATTTGTCTATTCAAGTAGTTGCAATTCTCACAGACAAACTTTTCATATAATGATTTTTGTACTTACAGTTTCTGGCATTAATATATCCTTTCTCCTGCCATTCACACACACACACACACACCCTTTCTCCCCCTTTTTTTTACATGCCTTTTGGAATCATGAAAATTAATATGAAACGAAATGAGTCATTGGTCACATGCTAAATGATAATTTCATGAAAGAATTTTGGCTGAAAATTTGGAAATCAATCAAATAAATTTAGAAGATAAACTACAGCATCACACATGTTCATCTAGTGTTGAGATATCACTTGCTCCTTTATTTGTAAATAGCATAACTGTCATTTGTCAATCTACATTTGTGAGAAGCTGTTTTATATACATATTTTCTCTTCTTTAACAGACCAAGGAAGAAAGACACACATTTGATGATAATGATGCTGATGCTTCAGATTTCAGTGGTAAAATATGTGGCCCAATTGAAGCATCCTTGAACGAGTCAATGTTTCAATTAGTCATTTCAAAGTGGCGGCAGGCCTATGATGGTCTAAAGGAGACCAATGACTACAAGTTTCTATCTGCAGCTGGTTCTCTTTTGAAAAACATGGTAATATGCACTATCAGCTGCTTCTCTACAGCTTTCTGTTTCGCCTTCTCTTAAATCTGTACTTGCGCCCTTAACAGAGGTGTCTAAGCTATCATAAATACATCTTACAGCTAGTTCACTTTTATAAACACTATGCTTTTAGCTTTGTAAACTCTATCTCATTCCATTTTTGGTTTGCATTCCAAGTCTTTCATTTTTTCGCTATTATTATTTTGGTCAATTGTGCAGATTAGGACATTGCTGCCTCTAATATATCAAGTTGAACATAGGAACACAGACAAGAACTCTACCTTTCTTCATATTCTCATCAAATGCTTCCTAATTGCTCTTTCTTTGTTTGCAGATTCGCATGCTGGATTTAGTACTTAAGTTGCTGCCAGAAGACTCTAAGGAGCCGCAAACAGCTCGCATTCTTCTGTACAAGTTGTTTTATGATCAGACTGAAGAAGGGATGACTCAATTCCTCTTGAATTTGATCAAAACGTTTGACACCCACAAACAATGCAAAAGGTTTCAACTGTTTATTTTAATTAAGAAAAACATCACATTACTTAACCATGAACACACTTGAAATGTTTTTCTATTATAGTAAATTCTTACCCTAGCAACCTTCCATACTTTGAATAATTGAAAAGCTACGGGACGTATATGGATTGAGTAATATATTTATGTCCTTATACAAGAATGAATTGGAGCACTACATACTGGTTTGTGTGTAATAAAATAGATGAAAACTTTATTCTAACATGCTTTGTAATAATATATTTACAAAGAGAATCCTTTCCTGTCCGGCTAGTTTTATGCTTTTTATTCAACTCAACTAATTGGCACCATTCAACTTAACTTATGTGCACAATTGTTTGTCATAGAAGGTATAATACTGATTTTTATTTGTATTTTTGTTGTGTGTCTGTCTGTTTAATCAACTGTTCTTTCCTTGCTGCCATACTCAGATTGTTCTTTCTTGCAGTGCTCTTGCGGATTTGGTTGAAATCATTTGCAAGGTTGTAAAACTAATGGATCATCTTCAGTCTCGAGGAACATTGAGGGTAAGTTGTGATTATGTATTGGTGTGTGTCTAATCTTGCTATCTAAGTTCTCTCTATATAATAAATTAATAATAATGCAACAAGAATAACAACAATAACCTTTACTTACATGAAATCTGTCCAAATGGCTGCCACATGCAAGGTTTTTATCAACTATTTTCCGGTCAAAAGAACATTTTAATTATTTCTATATAACACATTTTTAAATCAAGTGTATTTTTATGAATGAAAATAGGTCAAATCGTCTATTGGGGGTTTATGGAGTTGTTTACACCAAGTTTAGTTCACACTAGACTCATTTGCAAAATTGATTAGGTCCATGCTATTTCAAAAAGCCTATTTAGCAAAAAAGGGCCAAATCTAGATATTCAAAAGCCTTTTAGACCTAATGAGTCGGTTTATTTAAACCTATAAATAACAAGATAATATTTTGATTTCTGTGTTACTTATTTTTTTTTGGAAATATGATTGTTGTTATTACTATTATGAGATTTTAAAATAATTTATTAATCATTCTTATTGGCATGTTCAATGATTTGAGACAATTGTTCTAGATAAAGACATAAGTTTGTAAGCTTATTTAATGATAGGTTTATGGTCTACATTAGATACTGAAACCAGATTTCAAGTATATATGACACATGCCAGATTTAGGCCTTAAAAACTTGGCCCTGTTTGACTCATTTCAACTGTCACGTATTTGTTGTTTCTTTTCTATGCAAGGCTCGAACCCATTTTAATATCACATATATTATTAGTATGGACTTGATAAAACTTTCTCCGTCACTTGTTTCAGATTTTCATTCTATTTTTCCATGCCCACTGTGATGATAATTGTATGATTTTACTCTTCCCTTTTTTGTATCATATACCAACTCATGCTTTTCAAATTTGTGTCTTCTCTCTATCTATCTCCCCTTTCTGCCTTTCCTCGTCTTTTTTACATTAAGTATGTGTTTCCAAGGCACTCTTTGTCACATTTCATCAACTCCACTTATTATTGACATCGGCTATCCTTTTGTTACTTTGTATGATAGATATACATAGTACTTAAAGAGAAGGGGCTTTAACTATTTTGTATGCTCTCCATTTTTCTCCTCTACATTGGACATTGTTTGTCCCTTCCTAAACTTACATCCCATATACTCCGCTTTACGTCTTTTAGGCGAAAGCCATTTCTAGTCTCTTCTACAGAGTACTTTAGGTATTCTATCATATGCATTTTACAAATCAATAAAAACCATCGTTTTGATTGCGATGATATCTCTGCATTAGTCTTTGTAATAAATATGTCTTTCATGATTGATCTCTCCATTAAACCAAATTAATTTCTGATTTATTTTATTGCTCGTAAGTTTAATTCCTCCATAATTTGCACAATGATGTGCATATCTTTTTGTTGTTAAAGATAGAGATTAAAGTATTTTTCCACCATTCACTAGTCATATTAGGCCTCAGAATCTAGATTTATCTGATTGAGGAAAGTAGGAGAGGTCTCTGGGAGATCCTTTGCTAGATTTTAAATAGATCAGTGTTCACTGGTTATTATATCCTTTCAAACTTTGCAAATATGTTGCAATCTTTGCCACAGAGCTTTTTGCATGAGAATGTTATTGTTTTCATGGTTTCCATAATTGAGAATAGAGGAAAAGGGAAAATAAAGTGATACATTTATATTTTGAAGTAAAAGATAAAACAACATATATGTTTTCGATTCAATAATTTAATGTTTCTTTCTTTTATATTATCTAATTCAAGGTTTCAAAAAAAGCAAGGAAATTGAAAAAGAAGATTTCCAGTGCAAGAGAATCAGAGAATAAACCAACTGGAGATCATTCTTGCATTCAAAAAGAAGCTAGCATTTCTATTGACAATCAATTAGCTGAAAATCAGTTGCTGCAGAAGGAATCCATACCAAATGCAAATTCCACTGAGCAAGAAGACACCCCTCATGATAATGAACATCAAAATCTCGAGAAAGATGTGAACTCCCAAGTTCATTTGGAATCAATGGAAAACAGAAATCTTGATGATGATGGAGATGATAATGTCAAGAGAGATGTGAACTCTGAAATTGGTGTGGAATCAGTAAGAAACACAAATCTTGATGATAATAAAAATGAAGATGTCGAGGAAGATGTGAACTCCCAAGTTGGTATGAAACCAATGGAAAACACAAATCCTGAACATCCTAATGAGGATATGTTGGATGACACTGGTGATTTTTCTGAAGATGAGCAAATAAATGCAGTTAGTGAAGTTGATTTCAATGTTTCGACGCTTGTCTCTGCCTTTGCGAATCACAGTATCATTCAGAAATTGTGTTGGTTGCTCAAGTTTTATAAAAGCAATTCCCTTGCTATAAATCATTACATAATAAGTATGTTGCGGAGAATCAGTGATGATCTTGAACTCCATCCCATGCTCTACCAGGTTTGGTCTGGAAAGCATTTCACCTTCAATGAAATTGTGTAGTTGTTTATGAATGTGAATAACATTTCTAAATTTGTTAACATATTCTTGTAGCTTTCGCTGCTCACAATTTTTTATGACATCCTTGCTGAACAAAAGTCACGCCCCTGCGAGGAATATGCAAGTATTGTTGATTTCCTCAGCAGTTTGGTTAGAAAGATGCTAAAGAAAATGAAAAAGCAGCCCCTCCTATTTGTTGAAGTCCTTTTCTGGAAGACCCGAAGGGAATGCCATTACATCAATGCAGAATATTTGTTGGATGAGCTTGGCCATTTGAAAAACGAAACTAAAAATTGGAATGATACTCAAGGGGATGGAGAAATCGGTTCATCTCCAGGGAAACCGTGGACTCGTAGAAGCCTAGCTGATGCACTTGGTGATGATGAAGCAGATGTTGTGATCTCTCATGACTCGAGATATCAAAAGTAAGATAAAGTTCAAACTTAACTTAATAGCTTCTCATTTAAACTTTTCTCCGGCTCTGGCAAACTTTTTTTGCTGAGAGTGAAGCGACCATTTTTAGAATTGTGGGGAAATCTATGCTTTAATTGATCCATAGTTTATGTAGTAAAGATAATTCAACCGGAGTAAGAATGGCAGAAAAGCTTGACCATTTTTTTATTTTTATTTTTATTTTTCATTTCAGCAATGGAGAAAAGCTTGATGATATTGAAGGCATTGCTTCTACCTCAGGCAGTAAGAATGGCAGAGATGATAATAAGTATGTTTACAGCTTGAGATCAAAGTTTATTTAGATTGTATAGTTTCTGATATTTTGTTTACTTGGATAACAGTGGGGAGCCATGGTTAGAAGATGAATATCAAACAGCTCCAAGGAGAAAGAAAAAACTGATTCTAGATGCTGAGTTGGAGATACAAATTAAGGATCTCTATGAGAAGTAGGTTTTACATGCTCAAACCTTATTGTCTGAAGTTTGGTCCATGGTTTATATTCGAGTGCCAACATTAAACAATTTAGTTTTATTTTTTACCGTTCTCTACCATTGGTGCATAGATGAAAGAGTCGGCAAGATAAATTAATTAATAGCTTGTCAGTTTTTTTTCTTGTTTATAAAATGATAAATTCATTTTGATAATCGGTTCTTCCATGCCTTGAACATATCAGATTCAAAGATGACCGAAATTGCAGTCGACGTATTGCTGAAGTGCTAGATCCAGATGGTAAAATATCTCCAGCTCAAATATCCAGTAAATTGAAAAAATTAGGGCTAACGATTGCATCAAGGAAAAAGAAGGGTCATGCTGATGAAACATTTTCAACAAGTCCTAATCAATTAGAAGGGGGTGGATTGGCTGGAGGTGTGAATTATACATCAGTGGAGGGAAGCCTGTTGGTTCAGCACCGGTGAGTATACAATGAACTGTTATGCTTATTAAGTATTACTGGTTCTGTAAAAAAAAAAAAAAACTATTACTGGTATTTTTCCATAATTTATATTTTATACTTAATACAAAATGTTTTGGCATCATTGTTCATCCTAGTTCAACAAATTGTTTATACTTTCATTGTATTAAACGTCAAGGTATTCTCTGAGTTTGTGTTCAATTCCATATTCACAGGCAGAAAAGAAAAAGAGTCAGTGCTTTTAATGAAGATCAGGAAGCTCGCATCAAAGTTCTATATGAGGAGTGAGTGTCACTTAACTTGGCTGCTTGGTGGAAGATTTAATTTTGTCTCTCTGCTCTCTTAATGAATGCCGAGTGAATAGTTAAAAAATAACACGTTTTCTGAATTTTCTTATATTTTTTACACAAGACAAGTAATATCTGGGTTGTTGATTTGGCAGATTCAAGGACCATAGAAGATGTAGCTATATGGTAGCTAATGCACTGGACGAGGATGGTAAATTCACTCCTGCCCAAGTCTCTCGAAAACTTAAGCAACTTGGCTTATGTGTTCCTCAAAAGAGTTTTAGAGGAAAAAACCACCAAAAGGGTGAGGATCTTATGGATAGTTCAAATGATAGAATGCACGAATCTGATGAGGACACATTGATATCATTGGTAAAAAGGTAATGTTGCATTAATCTTTGTTTTATATACAAAATCGAGATATAAATACTTCTGTCTATTTACAAAATTAGATTATTTAACCAGCATGTAGAATTCATTCCAAAGCGTAATATATATACCATTGTTTTTTAAAAAAAAAATTATATATAGATACACACTTTATTTGAATTTCAATTATTTTGAAATGCAACTTTGTAAGTATCCTGCTGGATGAGTCTATCCTTCTCTTTCCTCCATTTAATTATTGTTTTATGTAATTTTAGGAAAAAAGGGAAGAATAGAAAAGAATCAAGCGAACAATTACGAGAACAGACCAATGAGGATAAATTATCAAAAGATGATTCTGATGATGAAATACTCGCCTCTATCCTCATGTACTGTCCCCTTTATCACCTTTTCAGCTTTTCTGAAACTAGTAGTTTAACGACAATGAGAAGACCATAAATGTTTGTATAAGGAATTTAGTTTGAACTCATGGTTCTTCATGCTTCTGTGTCTATGACTATCTACTCTAGACCTGTCTCGTGTGTATCTACAATTTTATACACAGATACACGCTTTATTTGAATTCCAATTATTTTCAAATGCAACTTTATGTGTATAAGGAATTTAGTTTGAACTGGTGGTTCTTCATGCTTCTGCTTCTATGACAATCTACTCTAGACCTGTCTTGCTTGTATCTACAATTCTATACATAGATACACGCTTTATCTGAATTCCAATTATTTTCAAATGCAACTTTATGTGTACCTTGCAGGATGAGTCTCTCCTCTTTCCTCCATTTAATTATTGCTATATTTAATTTTAGGAAAAAAGGGAAGAATAGAAACGAATCAAGCAAACAGTTACAAGAACAGACCAGTGCGGATAAATTATCAAAAGATGATTCCGATGATGAAATACCCGGCTCTATCCTCAAGTAATGTCCCCTTTACTTCCTTTTATAAGACTATTAGTTTAACGATAATGATAAGACCATGAATGTTTGTATTAGGAATTTAGGTTGAACTGGTGATTCTTCATGCTTCTGCTTCTATCTACTCTAGACCTGTCTCTTGTGTATCTACAATTTTATACATAAATACACCTTTATTTGAATTTCAATTATTTTCAAATGCAACTTTATGTGTATTCTGCTGGATGAGTCTCTCCTCTTTTCTCCATTTATTTATTGTTTTATGTAATTTTAGGAAAAAAGTGAAGAATAGAAAAGAATCAAGGAAACAGTTACAAGAAGAGACCGGTGAGGATAAACTATCAAAAGATGATTCGGATGATGAAATACTCGGCTCTATCCTCAAGTAATGTCCCTTTGCTTCCTTTTCTGGGACCAGTAGTTTTACGATACGACCGTAAATGTTTGTATTAGGAATTTAGTTTGAACTGGTGATTCTTCATGCTTCTGCTTCTATCTTCTCTAGACCCGTCTCCTGTGTATCTACAATTTTATTCATTCATTTGGAATTAACAATTCTTTTTATTTAATTAGGAAAAAAAGGAATGGATCAGTATCCAGTGATTATTTACATGAAAGCACCAATGAGGATGAATTGTCCAGAGATGATTCTGATGATGAATTGCTTCAATCTGCACCAAAGTAAGCATTCCGTTTTTCTAGTTTTCTATCTAGAGATGATTCTGATGATGTATATCAGGAATTTATTTTGAGCTGTTGATTTTTCCAGCTTCATATATGTGCTCCTACTTGGAAAAAATGATTGTCGATTCTTCCATTTTTACATGTTTGTTCTATTGGAAATTAATGTAATCATGTTCTGCTGTTTATCGTTTTAACCTTTGTAAAACCGAGCCATCATAAACTATCACCTGTTGAGCTTTCACCATGTTTTTAAACAAATAGACACTTTATCCTTGCTTTTTGTTTTTTGTATTTAGTTTTTTAATGCTTTTAGCTGATAACCTTAATGATTGAATTAAACATTTGCAGTGAAAATCAAGGAGGTTTCGTGAATTCCCACCAAGTAGAAAATATGCAAGTGGATCCTGACTTGGAAGATTCAGAGGATGAAGTGGCTGTTAATACACTCCCTGACAATGCTGTATCCAGAAGGAAGCTGAGAATGGTGGTTGATCTTGAGGATGATGACTGATGTGAAAGCGTTCTTATTTTGACTTAATGTGAATTTTATTTAAGTAATGTGAAAAACAATATTCAAATGCTTAATTTTTACACTGATTTAAATGCTATTCTTATTAAGATATATGTATAAGTATAATCCTGCAATTGTTTGAAACGTACCAAAATAATGATTGAAACATTGAAAATCAATAAACATTAATAATGACAATTTATGGTTTTTGTCAACAAAAAAAAAAACAGGTTTGAAACTTCCTCGGCAACTGCCGAGGTTTTCCTCGGTAGTTAACTGCAGAAGTTTTCCTCGGTAGTTAACTGCAGCCGATTTTATAATTCGGCAGTTAACTGTCGAAAGACATTTAAGTAATTTACATGTGTTTTTCAGCCTAAGCAAATGTGTATACAACAATTTTCATAAAGATTTAATTTATGAGAAAAAAGAATACAAAGGTGAGGTTCTGCTTAAATTCCAGCTCAAAAAACATCATAAAGTAAACATCATATCTCATCTGAAACTATTTTCATTCCAGTGTGAATGTTTAGCTGTAAGAAGTAAAGAAATAATTTTATAAAAAAATAGAAAATAACGGTTTTAAATGAAAAGTTAATGAATTTGATGCATTATTTTAATTTTAATTTAGATATATAATATTTTAGTCCTAGCGTAGTATAAGGAAAATGCATTTTAGACCAGACTCCGATCAAATTGCTCAACCAATCAGACTATCGACTTTTGTGTAAATCCTGATCGAATCGTAACTCCATATCATTTTTTTTTTCTTTTTCAGAAATGTCGGGAGTAACAATTTTGATCTTCTGTTCTGAGAACTCGTGGCTGTCTAAATGCTGGGCCAGAGGCAGACCAAACTTAACAAATGAGACAATATTCATTTAGTTATCAGAACAGAAGATGAAAATCTTGATCATGACAGCCACCATAAATTTATGGGAAATGTTAACTATTGCCCCAGGGGCTAGTTAAGAACCTTAAATGGTAATTTTTTTATAAAAGTTTGTGTAATCAATGCATTAAAAATAAAAAACTTTACATTTTTAAGGGATAATTACTTAATTTAGTATGCTTAAAGAGTGCCCCGAGGACAATCATTAAAGAACCCTAAATTTATTTATAAAGAGAGAGACCATTGACAATGTTACAACCAAATCCCTATTGCGACCTATCCATTCCAAGTGAAAAAAATGATAAACATATTTAGTCGCATAAATTATAGCGCATTCATTTCACTCAAATTACTGAACAGGTTATATAAAAACACATACAAGCAAAATGCGTGAATATACACATCATAGCTGTAGGCACAGAAATTTACAGAGTTAGTATCCATATACATTATAATGAGAGAGATCAATAAATTACAACATAAAAATCCAATTGAACCTATTTAAATGCTTGCCAAAGAATGAATGAAAACTCCAAGAACAATGGAGCACTAAGATAGTAAAGATGTTACTCGGACAGAGTTATCAGCTGATCCAGTCAAGAAAATGGGCAAGGTCGGATGCCAATCTACAGCAGTGATAGGAGCACCGTGAGAAAGTGTTCTCCAACCATTCAAATGACCCTGAACCTGACAAGACAGCCAGACATTGCCACTTTCAGATAACTAACGAGATAATTAGAAACGTTTATGCCAAAATTTACTTCCTTTTACAAGTCAAATTAAAGTGCAAATAAGTAAATTATAATCCCTTATAAGGGAAGGTCTAATCATGATGGATGCAGAAGAACTCAAGAAACATCAACCTGATATATGGGTGCTCTATCTGAACTGGATGTTACCAAGAGTCTCCTCCCATTTGCATCTAATGCCATATCATGTCTGTAATAATTTGAACTGGGGTAACAGTACCTACAAAATGTGAAAAATATCAAGAACAGAGTTTGTTATTCAACCATATCTAAAAGCAAGGATAATGGATTGAAGATGCAACATTATCCCTCGTATAGTATGAATGAGCTCAAATATTCTCATTAGCAAAAAAAAAAGGTCCTACAACTCCACAAATGCATTGGATCTGATTGTAACTAATGTGAATCATGTGATTAGATCCATCTCCATAATTTGAATTGTTGCGTGATTTTATACTATTAGTAATCTACTAAATAAAATATACACATGTATACTACTTTTTCCTTGGTAAGAAAGGCGGTCCTTAGAAAAGGACCAGCCATTATGAAATCCCTTCATTTCATTTATCTAATTTTGCAATCTTTGGATGGTATTGGCACAAAAAGAAAAAGGAAACATAATGTGTTAAACTAAAAATATACCTACTACAGTCTCTTGACCACAAGATTTGGCCTTGATTTTGCAAGCTCCACTCAAAAATCTGTTAATGAAGAACTCATTACTATGAAGTTTACAATCTATTTCACAAAACATGAATAACATCAAATTAATAGTACTTGCCTTCCCATCACAGCCGAGGCTAAAAATGCTAGTCTCATCTGGTCCAAAAAGAATAGAACTGATGGAAGAATCATGTGCAGGCCAGCCAGTGATTTGTAGACCAGCAGACATGTCTTTTGGATTGTTAAGGATGGCATAATTTTCAAACCATGTGACCCCTGCTACTAGTGCATTCAAACTACGTTTTCTTATCTTTAAAAAGAAAAATAAAATTGCAACATTTTTATTTCATAAATAACTTCTAAAATCTAAATACAAGCTATAAACAATATTTACTTAATGGATGAATCACAAAATAAATAAAATGCACAGAAGCAACCAAATGAATTAAATTAAGGATACCAAACATGTGAATCATTCCATCCACAGCAGAAGCTGCTAAAATTTTCCCATTGTGGTTGAAGCATAGAGAAGTAATTGCCGGTGGATCTTCTCCAAGAGGAAGGACTGTCTTTATGGAATCCAAAATTAAACATAAACATTGAATGACAAAAACATAGACACTATATACAAAGAAGCACATACCATGGCTTTCCATGTCTTCATGTTCCACACAGTCAGTGAAGCGAAACCCAGGTTGTCAAAATAGTTAGAACCAGACCTACACAGACAATATGGACCTCATAATTCCTTGCTAAAATGAGTTTAACAGAGAACAGAAAATTAGGATTATTGATTGAAAAGAAAAATATTACAGAAAATTAACCCCTGTAATCCCAGAGCAAAAGCTTCTCAAAGAAGAGAAATTTCTCTCTCTGCCCAAACCCTAAGGTTCTAACGGAATAATGATCTAAGATACCCCTTACTCTCTCTTCCCATTCCTTTATTTAACCAACTCCACTTTGTGTAACTAACTCTCCCTCTAAGAGGGTCTTGAACATTTGGGCCTATGTGTACATATTAGAGCCTATCAGTACATAATTGGACTAATATCGTGTTAAACAGAGGATCAATATTCAATTCACCAAATTCAGCAAATTTACTATTACAGGAAAATATTACAGAAGATTAACCCCTGTAATCCCAGAGCAAAAGCTTCTCAGAGAAGAGACATTTCTCTCTCTGCCCAAACCCTAAGGTTTTAACTGAATAATGATCTAAGATACCTCTTACTCTCTCTTCTCATTCCTTTATTTAACCAACTCCACTTTGTTTCTTTCGTGTAACTAACTCTCCCTCTAAGAGGGCCTTGAACATTTGGGCCTATGTGTACATATTAGAACCTATCAGTACATAATTGGACTAATATCATGTTAAACAGATGATTAATATTCAATTCACCAAATTCAGCAAATTTACTATTACAGTAAGGAATTCAATAATTAAAATTGTGATGCATACCCCCCAGATGCTGCTGCAGATACAAAAATAGGTTCAACAGGACTGCACTTTATGTCCAGTACACTGTAAGATCACATACATGTGTCAGACAGATGAAAGTCATACACAAACCTAAAAAGGTTATAATTAGGAAATACCTAGGAAATGCTTCCGTTGTGTTAAGGTCACAAACAACTCTTTTAGCGTCCACATTCCATGCCTTAATGCACGCATCGGATGTACCTATTAGAAGCTTTTAGCAAGAGGAACAATTAAATTATTATAATTTACAATCTCATATAATCAATAGAATTGAATAATTTCAATCACCAAGAAAAATCAACTCACATACCAATCGGTCTGATTTGCATTCCCAATCAAGTGACAAAATTTCAGTGCCACAATATATGGTTGCATTTCTAGAAGCCGGAGTTGATGCATCATATGTCCATATCCTTTATCAAAGGAAACAAGACCAATTGTTTTGAGATTTCATAAAACTAAAGGAGCGTTACATATATTTTGAGAAAGATAAAGAAAAAACATTATTGAAAATAACCATTATGAAAGGCTGTTTCCAATTTCCAAACAAAAATGTAGCACCAATAAACTTTATCTCCATCTTCCATTTTTTAATAAGCATTTTAGTCTTTTATTTAATTTCTTATACGTTGTTGATGGCATTGCTCTAGATACACCAACACATAAGGTTTATAAATTGGCAAATGATTGAAGGCTACAGCCTAGCAATTTGCAGTCGAGACTAATAATTAGATAAAGACCGTTCCACTTTTCCAATTAAGCAATAATCTTGGTATGTTTATTTACATCACCTCCCAGAGAGAGTACCTGGCAGTTCCATCTAGAGAAGCACTGGCTATATTGTTTCCAGACGCAGAGAAGCGGCACCGGCTGATTGGACTGGTGTGCCCCAAAAAAGTCTCCTACAATCCATAATGATTTCTTATTTACACAGATTCCATTGAAAACCTAATATGTTCTTGATAGTTGAGAGTAACACGAAAATGCAGAACAAAGGGGGAAAAGAACACAAATAAGGCTCTATGCGCAAATATTACCTGGTGCTCTACTTTGACCTCAGCAAAGTCTTCTTCAGCAGACAATTCCCCATCGTTTTCTGCCACAAAATTAATTGTTAATTTTTTAATGCATCCAATTTTCAGAAATAATAAATAATAATAAAAATTTGATTGTTTCTTTGTTTCAATGCTAAATAAAAATACAAAGCTTTGTTGTTTCATTTCCATGAGTTCTGCAACTGAATCAATATTTTGTAGGGTCCGCAACTAACACCATCATTTGAAACCAAAACATATTGTTTCTTCTCGTTCAAAATCAATATATTTTTTAAGAGAAATTCATGCTTACAAGTTACAGCAAGTTGCAGTGTAAAAGCAATATCATCATTTGTCTTAAGGTTGTATACATTGTCATATTGCGAGACAATTTCATTTACTTCTCAGAACTTACTAACTAACATCTAACATTATCTACCTTCTACATACACTTCATGACTAGTTATCTTGCTAGAACAATAACTCAACATTTTGACCAACCAAAAAAAACAATAACTCAACATAAAAGATGTCAGCACATGAATTTTAATAAGTCTATCGATCCATAGAAAGTAACCATCAACTTGCTTAAAAATCAAATACAAAAGCAACTACTTAATACCACTTCACACAGAGGAAGCGGCCTTGAAGTATATCTGTCTGCCTATATGGGGACTGTCATGACCTTTTAGAGTGGTATTGCCAGCTCTGCCATGTTCCAGATAGTCATTCAATATGAAAGTTGAATCATCACCAGACTTGGAGCTGGTAAACTCGGACTGAACATTTCCAGGTTCACCCACAACTAAATCTTGATCAATCTCTGGAGAATCTTTTGACACATGAGTACTTTCTTCACGCAAATTGCTTGACGAGCTAATACTTCCTTCCATACTTCAATCCAAATTAATTAGAAAGGTAAACATGTCTCATTAGACTCGAGTAGTGAATAAAAATATGCTTACCTTCTAAACTGCCTTAATTGAGTTTCTTTCTCATTGAGTAAAGCCTGAAGTTCTGACAACTTGATATTTAGCTGTGTGATCTCTCTATTGAGTAGGTTGGTAGAATTCATCTCTGAACTAATCTTCAGTAGAGCAGGTAGACGTGCTTTTATTAAGGATAATTACAGAGTAACTTGATGAAATTGTGAATGCAGAAGCCATATGCAAATCAAATCAAAAAACATATAGGCTTAAACGCACTATTGATCCCTCTATTTTTTAAAAATGAAATTATGGTCCCTCATTTTAAAAGCTGGTTTTTTGGTCCCCCAATTTCACTTTTTTTTCTTCTTCTTAATTTTCCATCCCCATCCTATTTTGGGGTCATTTTTGCTGATATGGCTTATTCATCAATGAAATGGCAGAGCTTATATGGCCACAATGAATATCCATGTCAACGAGAAAGACCTAATACACATTATGCATGACATACACTGTTTTCACCATTTGATTATTCAAATTGATACCTAGAAAAATAAGGGAACCAAAATTGAATATTCAATGTAAAAAACATTATGCATGGATATATTTTGATAAGTAGTAGTATGAGATGGCATGATTGCATGAGATACACTGAATATTCAAATTGATACCTAGAAAATAGGTAGACCAAAAGTACATTTAAGCCAAACATATATTCTATAGAAAAGTTATATATATGTGAGACTGTGACACTCAGGGATGAAGAGGGCAGTGAGTGATTGCATGCACAAAAAGTTGATGAGGCACAAACAATAAGTAGCTCTTGAAAAGTTTCTATGTAAAAGAACACATGAATGAGACAAATTTAATTGGAATAAGAGGGATCGTAAGATTGTGCATGTATGAGACTATACATCTGAAATAAAGATTAAAAAAATGTATTCCTCTTATTCAAACTTGAATTCAGTTATTGATGTATTACTTCGCCTAGAAACTTTCTAGAATCATTTTGTCCATCCCTTTACACTTGAAATCACTTTTTGTCCGGGGTTATATCAACAAACACCCTATAATTATCAATGTGCAGTGTTCCAAAGCAGTAGCGCATTCTTCCGTGGTTCATTTTCCGTTTTTAATAAAACTACGAGCTTATTATGCATGCATCAACCTAATATTAATTCCAGCCACACCCTATTAACAAAACATGTGTGCCTAAGAATCTGTAATTAAACCTAAAATGCATTAAAATAAAAAACATTATGAAGGATATGAGTAGCATTGAAGATCTCACTAAAGAAATTTCTAACAGAAAGATGCAATGCCTGATTCCACTCCTTCCCAAAAAATATTCGAAATTCCGGATTCAATTGTGGATTCTTCACATAAGGAATCACTGCAATGCAATACAAAATCTCATCATCAAACTCAAACTCAAATTTTAACACAAAAAAAAAAAAAACGCACCAAACCATTGAGTCCAATCCTCTTGAGAAGAACTCTGCAACAAATCAGGACCATAAACATCGAAAAACTCAACAACTTTTTCCCTCTTCTTGGATTGCAAAGCATGAACAACGTAGAATCGTAGAATGGAAGCTTCCAATTTGGAGAATGATGAAAGGAGTGTGTATTGGGAAGATGAAGAGAGATAGTGTTTGAAGAAAGAGAGAAGTGAAATCAATTTATTGATGTGAAAATTAGGAATGTAAATGGAGAAAATTAGGTCGAGAATTTTATCAACGTGAAAAGATTTTCCGACGTCGGTGCGTAATTCAGTTTCATAAGATTGGAGTGTGGTGGTAAATCCTCGGAACACGAGAAATTCGCGAACTAATTCTTCTGCGTAATGCATCTTCTCCATCTTCGATGCGAATTGAATTGTGTTAGGGTTTTTTGTTACGGTGGATTGCGGCGGTGATATAACAGATGTGGAGGTTTTAGGACATCACGACGGTAAGTGTTTGTTTACGGTGGTGAATCGATGAATTGATACACATGTGAGTGGGGATGGATGGCACGTGATTACAGAGTGGTAGTTACTGTGGCGTCAAAAATTGATTTTGAAAAAAAATTAGTTTTGTAAAAATTTTCTAAAAAAAAAAAGTTGTGTAAAATTAATTTTGTCTAAGAATAAGTTAAATGTAAATTGATTTTAAATACATTCACGAGTTTAACAATAAAATATTTAAATGTATAAATGAAAACAGTTCAAAAAAAAAAATGTATAAATGAAAAGTATTTGTGTATTTGTCTAAAGTAATTTTATTATGTACCGATGTATTTATCAGTATCACTAAGAACATCTTCTATGGGGTCTTTATTTAACAAAGAACACTCCCTATTAAGGACCTCTCATTGGAGAAAGAAAAAATGAGTCTCAGTTAAGCAACATGCAACTATATAAGGATTATATCTCCTGGAAAACTAATAGATCCCACGTTTAAAAGAAGTAATAAAATATGTATTAGTTGGTCTCACTTGCAAAGTGTCATACCCCAATTTTTTACCTAAGATTATATGGTGGGGGTGTATCTTTAATTAATGGGGGTACATAATTGTGTGAACGAAATAAGCAATAGAAAAATATTATTTGGAAATGATAAATTAATTAATTAATTTAATCATTATTTAAAAGTGCTTTCTTAGTCCCCAAGTTTTGCGAAAATATTTTAGAACGCAATTTAGAATATTTTGGTAGGCAATTTAACGTATTTTAGTGTTTGATCTGAAACATATTTTGATACTCAATAATATATATTTATGTATTGAATAATACATTTATGTACTAAATTATATATTTTTGTACTCAATATGATATATTTTGGTACACAGTTGGGATATTTCTGTAATATGTGAATTACTTGTTCCCAAAGTTTCTCACTTTTTAGCTGTGAATTTTCTCTATAAATAGAGAGCTCACACGATGCATTCCAGACACCGAAATTCACAGTTGATGCTTCATGTGCTTTTCCTCTCTTCTCCCTCCTTCGACTTGTCTTGACGAGTCTTTCTTCTTTTTCTACTCCTTTCTGTCCCTTCGGTTTCAAAGTATTTATTTTGTTTCTATGTTATAAAAAAAATGCAAAAAAAATTAGTTTAGGTTAAGAGATTTTGTGGTGATCCAACGTCACCACAACATTTTCATGCTTTTATTTCATTGCTACGTTTGTTTTAGTTTTAGGTTTTATTTATTATTCAAAATAACAAAAACATGCAAATAACATCAAAAATCACAAAAATATTTTCATAATAAACCTTGATTTTCAATCAAGTGAT
>Ga0315914_1002905_pt1 | contig 26243 bp, 10 predicted proteins | sample MpolenodulesMG_FD_203920 | JGI IMG/M metagenome (GOLD analysis project Ga0315914, IMG submission 203920) | Medicago polymorpha root nodule microbial communities from Los Angeles, California, United States - elongated nodules | ecosystem: Host-associated > Plants > Roots > Nodule | place: USA...
GAGAGGCGTTACAAACTTATCTTCGATGGTTTACACCCTCCAACAAGTAAAAGTGGTATTGCGCCTCCAGAGAAGTGGTTGACCACTCCGGATATGGGTCACATCATTGCTAGTTGCTACAATAGAGTTGTTGTTCTATTGACTTTGCCCGAAATGGGTGGTTCATGTGAGACATATTTTCCAATCCGGAGTGCTCCACCACTTAAGCCACATTCCAACATAATGTGTCTTTACTTAATTCCGGACCACTTTCTTCATGTGAAGTTGAAAGAAAATTGTCCGCTACCACCTCCTTGTAAGGAGTGGATGACTCACAAGATTGGTGAGGCGGAGCAATGGCTTTTTGAGTTTTGGGATAGACAAGCCGCATTCGATGACCTCATGTCTAAGGAGCCGATGTCGCCAAAGAAACCAACAAATGAGCACAATCCTATTAATTTGGACACTCCGGAAAAGCCAAAGCAAGAGATCGAAGTCACGGATGAAGACGAAGGTTATGCACTATCACTAGTCTAGTTAGATAAGTTATGACACTTTTGGGTCGGCCGGTGTTCGTCCTATTTTTTGGTGGTATTACACCCCGACATATTTTATGGTGGCCGATTGTGTAATTTGGATATTTATGGCCAATATGTAACTAATATTATATATTATATAAATATATGAAATGGATTAGTTTTTGGATCATTTACGTGTCATTAAGTGTGTTTAAGTGATTACGGGTCATTACCGGCGAATTTGTGAAATTTGGACCGTTTGGATCATTATGTGTGATTACGTGATTGTGAGAAAAACGATGTTTTTGTGTAATTTTGTTCGATTATGTCGAACTATCCGATAATCTTGTTAAACTGGCGTAATTCAGTTAAGTTATGAATGTGGCGTGATTACAGGTCATTCTAGACTTTTTCTAAGTCTGTTTAGTAACTGGTTGCATTTAATGCAGATTCTGTTGTCTGCTATGAACGTGAGTTAACTCACGCTAGTACAAAGGACAACGTGAGTTAACTCACGCTGCATCACGCTGCAATTTACACTAGTGCATGTTAAGTCACGCAACGTGTGTTAACATACGTAGCCATTTGTACTAGCGTGAGTTAACATGCATACAGGTATTTTGAACTTTTACTTTAGGAATGAGCAAAACCGTTTGGGTAAAGAGCAGAATTCTTGAAAATTTTACCTCATTCCCTCATATTTATACCTCTACCCCACAAATACTACGAACTTCCCAAAATATATTTAAGCATAACAAATAAAAATAAAATATCAAACTTACTTTCCACACGCCTTCACAAAACTTCCTAAATGAATATATTATTTTGGGAAATTTTGAAAACTGAGTTTGCAGGAATTATAAGTGGTTTTTGAAAAGTGTTAGGAACAAAATTGGGTTAACATTAAATGGTAGGGGTGGAGGTACAATTTAAGGGGTATGAGGTAAAATCTTCCTCCTGTCTAATAGTCTGAGAGAGAACGGCAGATTAGATACATGCACACAAAAAAAATCAGCTCCAACATGGTGGAGCAGCTGTGGGGACCATTAGATCTATTAAGGGTATGTTTGGTTTCAATTTTGAAACAACAAAATTAATTTTAGAGGAGTGGAATTGCTTTTGACATGTTTGAATGTTCTAAAGTAAAATTGGTTTTGTTTGTAGAATTGATTCTACTGAAGCTAGATTTTGTAGCTTCTGATTTCTACAATCAACGTTTACACACAAATTTAAAATTCAACTCGCTTGTATCCAAACACAAACCACTTTACATTCAACTCACTTTTAATCAAAATCAACTTAATATAATCAATTTATTCAATATCAATTTTTGTCATCGCAAAATCAAACACACACTAACACACTAAGTGAGTGGAACAATATGCATACTTTGTTTAGTGGTGTTATCCTCCTTTTCTAGTGGGTCGTTTAAGATCATCTTCCCCGTCCAAGCAAGGTCAACTCTTGGGGGCACAAAATCTGGATTTGCGGAGGACATATATGTATATATATTTTTTGGTGTGAAGCCTCCGGTTTCTAGGGAAAAGAGGCATTGATAATCCGAAATTCAGCCGTGAGGTAATAATTGTTAGCTTGACCAATAATTATTTTACTTAGAAATTGAACTCAAGTTTTTTCGAACGATTTGTTCTTGGTGAAGCTAATTAACCACTTGAGCTTGCTTGGTTAGGAGGACGTATATTTGTTGCTGGAACATGTGTTCATATCATAACATAAGTTAAAATAAGTTTTTCTTTTTAAAATGTCCCTTTAATCACGATGAAATAGGTATATCCATCACATATATACCCAATTACATGTCTATTTTTTCCTTCCCTTCACACTCTAGTTATATGCATCCTCTACTGTACATGTCACAGAAAATAACAAAGGTGGGATGAGAGAATATTGAAATAAAATGGAAAGATATGAAAGAGAGAAGAAAAATTGAAAGCGCTGCTGCTGTGAGTGATGCATTAGAGGATCCAGGACCCTCAAATTTACATTGTGATATATTTCAAATAAGTGTAAAACACTCATACTACTGATTTGCTTATTCATTAATTATACTTGTCTAGATATCACATTTTTCCATGTTGATTTTGTAGCTCATTTAAAAAAAAAATTAAATTAATGTATCATATGGCCACTACCTTTAGATAGTTCGTTACTATGGTGGTTGCACTTTCTTAATTTATTGATAGTTTTGTATTGGAAAGTTGTTGTTGGTAGGACCCCTCTTATCTAACTAAAGTCATGCTTGCTTACTTATGAGGTAATCAACTTGAATAAGAATAGAGCTAAACTTTGGCAAGATAACATGCAGTATAGAGAAAGCATAGAAAAGCTGAAGCCTTATGTGTTTGGAAGTTTTATGACTAATTTTAGCTTATGGCTAGTAATATTCAAAGATGTAGTACGTACGTATAAGTAAATGTAAATATTTGTTTTTTTTTCTGGTTTTCATTGCTATACCTTAATATACTTTTCTACCCTTTATTTTTTATTGATTAAAGATGCATTTTGAAGCAACTTCAAGCACTGGTCAATTCTTATGATGTGTATTTGTGTGAAGGTTTTAGGATTTGTGGACACGAATCCTTTCACATATTCTCTATAGTCTACAGTATCTACTAAATTTGTGATTAATCATTATATTATTTGAAGTCAAAGCAATATGATGTGTAGTTAACGACATGAATTGGATCTCTGAGGTGGACAGATGGTACTTTGTTTTCTTCCTTTATTTGAAATTTTTTTCTACCTACACCCAAGCAAATATCCTCTGTTACAAATCACAATTCTTAATACCCAAGAAAATCCCTTGTAACACACATTCATATCATGTTCCACAAACACATTGATAAGTTAGTGGTTATGGTAGTTTCCGGGGATTGAACCTTTGTATCCCATGCTTAGAATTTCTTCGGTTTTTGTTAACTCACAAGCCAAACGACCTACTTAAGACAATTAGGACATAATATATTAGAGTTTAATTAATGATATACTGACCTTGTAAAAAGTTTTACATTGTGAGCATATCAAAACCAATCATATGTGTAACTTTATAAGTAATTATATTTAACGTAAAATGTTTTTAATAATCTTACAATTCTGATTAATTGACCGTGTAAAATGATATTTACACTGACGGTATATATGAATTAAATCATATATCTTATCCATCCTTCCCTCTAGCCCACTTGGTCCCTCTGGGGGGGGGATGCCAATTTACTAAATTGATTGCTTCTTTTAACTTTTCCTTGTACTATCTTGTAACTTTTTGACAATCCTTCTAGCTTTTGAGTCTGTAGAATGTAAGGAAGTTATAATGAGTAAGAACACTCATAATAAAAAACTCTCTTAGTGACTATATAGAAAGGACATCCATTATCTTACTCAAATGGAGTCTTCTTTTACTTGTGCAGGAGTTGGTTAATTTACTTTATTCCTCATTACAGATATTTTGCCAGTTTCATTTTTATACATTAACCAACTTAGTGCTTAAACTTATGCTTCTTCTAATCATCTATAATTGTTTAGGCTTTAGATACACCACTTTAACTACCACACACACACAAGTCCTCTCTATTTAGCAGGTTTTTTATGAGTTTGATTTTAAAATTAGGAAAATAATCAGATCCTTAAGACAAAGATATTATCATAAGTTCGTCAGCAAGATGTATTAATTAACCTCCAAAAACAAAGTAAATTTTGAGTTCTCCAATTCAACTTGTTTTGCTGGTTGAAATGGTAATTTATTATATAATGAAGTTGAAATTGTCCATACATATATGCATGTTTTCCTTGCTTTTAAAAGATGGTCTAAAAAGTCAAATTCTGGTTGCACCATTTCTTTCTTCCTTTTTTTAGCATGATTCATCTTTCTTTGGAAAAGAATATGCTTGACAAAGCCATAGAAGGTTAAAGTAATCACTTTCTTCAATCTCAATTTACTAAACTCTCATATTTACTATTTTATCAATATAGTCACCATTATTCCCCTACAAGATTACATCTGCTGCATATGTTTCTCAGCCATAGTTGGTAAAAAAAAATTGAAGGATATATAATATAAAAAAAGTACTCAAATCTAAAACAATGAATGTTGTGTGTATATATATGAAAATTACACATGAATGAGATATAAAAAAACTACGAACCAGGATCCTTTAATGTTGTTTTATAGTGCAGCAGTTATAGAGACCGGTAAAATTAAAGAGAGAAACTTTCTCTATTTGAATTTAACAGTTTTTATAACTGTTGCACCATAAACAGCTGTAAGGGTATTTGACAAATCATCACCAAAGACCATATAATTAGTACAATACGGGATCCCTTGCAGTCGGCGTGGCTGTACCATAAAGGCCGACCGCAAAGGATACCGTTTTTAACTCATCGTTGATCAACCCTTCCCTTTGGCCAGACCTTCATATACCCTAGGATGTAGGAACGGATAAAACTTAAAAACCAATACAGATGCACAATTAATAGTAAACCCTTTATATCTTTTAGGTTATAGTTAAGTAACAGATATATGTACAAATTGACTAATAGTCAATAATACCGAGGAATGGATAACATAGTGTATCTACGTGTGTGCGTGTGTACATCGATAGAGAAACTAAGAAACCTCCAAATCTCTTCTTTTGTCACTTTTTGATCAAAAGTGGCGTATATTATATATATGTTTCATATATATTTTGAGTCTATTTTACTTCTTTAGGCAATGAAGCTTAAGCAAGTGGATCATCTTATACACTATAACAAAATAATAACTGTTACACACGCATATAACTATCATTATTAAGTATGTGCCGTCGTAATTATTCTTTATTATTAATTATGTGATATACATGTTAATTATATATCTTCAGCTTCACGTGTGGAGGTAGAGTAGCAGAGAGAGAGAGAGAGAGAGAGATCATTATGTGAAGTGGAAGCAAATAACTTGGCTTCATTATAAAACAAAGTTGTATAGTATATAGATATATATGTACAAATATATATATATTTATATCTGGAACCCTGTGATTCATGTATGATGATTACCTTGTGAGTGAAGAAAAAAAAATAGAAAATTGAAAAAGAAAACCATGGCCATGGAGTCAAAGACAAGAAGACACACACACATCTAAATATTTCTCTATCTCTCTCTCCCTCAAGTCTCTCTCCAAACCGTTTTCTTATTCAACTAGACTCATCAACCAACCAACTCCTCTTTCTGTTTCTCTCTCACTACTCTTCCCTAATTTGTAAGCAAACCCCACAACCATCACCATCATCATTATCATCATCATTCCCACCCTATGAAGCTTCTTTCTTATTATTATTATATATATACACATATACTTTCTCTTTATAAATCCTAATTCTTTCATCTCTACATCAAGGTGAGGGTGAGGGATTCAATAGTACAATATAATGAGGAAGCCAGAGGTTGCATCTGGAAAAAACAACACAAACAATAAGCTTAGAAAAGGATTGTGGTCACCAGAGGAAGATGAGAAGCTAATGAACTACATGTTAAATAGTGGACAAGGTTGTTGGAGTGATGTTGCTAGAAATGCTGGATTGCAAAGATGTGGAAAAAGTTGTAGGCTAAGATGGATCAATTACTTGAGGCCTGATCTTAAACGTGGTGCATTCTCACCACAGGAAGAAGAACATATCATCCATTTGCATTCCCTTCTTGGAAACAGGTTCACTTCACTTTTCTACATAGCCCATCAATTTATTTATCTTATTACTACCAAATTTGATTCCATATATGCATTATTATTAACATTTTCAAGTACTGATAATTAAGTAACGTCATGTACGCCTCATATGATATATATATTTTTTTTAAAAATCTTGATATGATCTTTAAGTAGTACTCCACCATTACTGCACACATGTATTATGTGATGTATGCCCAAGAATATGATTATCTACTATGCTTCTTCTAGCCGGAGCAATCATCCTTATTTGAAAAAGTGAAAGAGTTACGGAACTAGTATAAATGAATGATTAATGTTTGAAAATAAATAAAAATAATTTGACTCTTATTCAATACCATTATAAAAGTTTTTTGAGGTAGACCATTGCCAACTATTGCGCGAGAGATTAATCTCTGTAGTTGTGCGCAGAAGATACCCGATTCACACCTAAAAAATACCATTATAAAAGTTTTATATGCTTTGATTATCGGGATGAAGGTAAGGGTGTGGTTTAGATGATATCATGTATAGTTGAATTGAGAAGATCACCATTTTTATATTGGCTCCTTAATTCAATCTTTAGTGGACATAAAGAGATTTCAATTGTTAGCTAATAATTAATATATTACACATTTACTCAATTTTTTAAATATATTAATATTTGTATGCGCCAAACATGAGCATGTATAATATGAACCTCAAAAAATGTTTTAAATATGGACTTTACCATTTTTTAATAAAATTGTGAATTTTATAATAATGAAAAAAGGTGAAGAGATGTAGTATTTCATTAAAAAAAATTAAAAAATGTAAATATTCACCTTTAAACTTTTATAAGAGGTCTATATTACTATATTAGATACACCATTTTTTTCTCTCAAATAAACATAGAATTATGATCTTAAATTTTTTTTGCAAATAAAACATTTATGATCTTGAAAACATAGAATTATGACAAAAAGTCCATAGACACATCATAAGCATAGCAAGACTTTGTAGTCACAACTAAAGATTAGATTTTTCAGGCACACACATAAATAAAAAAACTGTAATAAAAGGAAAAAAAAATCAACTTTAATATTATTATTTATTGAATTAATTAAGGGGCATTTTTTTTGTGCGCATCTAAATGAGTTAAATTTGTATCTTTCAAAAAAAGAAGTTAAATTTGTAGTTGTAATCATGCAAATTATTCTCACAAGCAAATAGTGCTTCCATTTAGAGAGACAGACAATTTTGTAAAAGAAGTCTTTTTTGTGACAAAATTTAAGTCCTCCTCAATTTAAGATACGACACAACTAATTCAAAGTTAAAAAAATACATGCACAACATGCATCAAATATATTAATAATAATATATTGTATATGATCAAGACAGCTCCTTGTAGAAGACAAAAGTTCAACTGAAAACAACATATAGGCACTGTGATTCGTCTTTATTTGGACTTCGAGTTGAAGACACTCCATACTACGTGTATTGTTCAAAAAAGACTAATTAACTTCCATGCAAAGCATGCATTCTTTTTTAGTTTTATAAAATTGATAGAAATTAATTAATAAACATATATGTAGTCATATATACTCAACACAACTCTATTTATTGTCTATTTCATAAATGGTATTTTTTTTATAAACAAAATTTATTAACTAAATAGGATTACAAGAGGAAATAGGTCTAAAGGCATCTAACTTGTCTCCAATTCTCTTGTTATACTTATCGTTCTTATTTCTCTCCTTTACTGTAATTTTTTAATTACAATCTTTGCTATTTCAAAAACAATTATTTTTGTGCCATATAATTAAATATTTATGATTTATTAAGCAAACATATTAAATTTTGCTTCATTTTCAAAGATGGTCTCAAATTGCGGCGCGCTTACCTGGAAGAACAGACAATGAAATCAAGAACTTTTGGAATTCAACAATAAAGAAAAGACTCAAGAACATGTCGTCGAACACTTCACCAAACGCAAGCGATGAATCCTCGTATGACCCTAACAAAGACCATAACATGGGAGGTTTTATAACTTCTTCAACACAAGATCATCAACATATTGATAATAACTTTATGCCTATGTTCAATACTTCATCTCCATCACCACCAACAATGCAAAACACAGTTTTCAATACTATCATGTCAGGTTCTGGGTGTGGATTCTTCAATAATAGTACTACAGGAACATACTTGTCACAGAATAATCATGACAGCAAAAGTTTCTATTTGGAGAAAGTGTTTGGGAGTGTAAATATCATTAATGGTGTAGAAGGGGATGAGATGGAAATTTACAATGTTCCTCCTCTAGAGAGTGTTAATAGTACTATTACTTCTGAACATAGTGTAAAAATGGAGAATGCATGCAATGGAGAAGATGGTAATTACAATAGTAGTTATAACTTTGATGACATAAACAACATTGTTATTAACAACTGCAATGTTAGTAAGAGATGTGAAAATAGAGCTGATGATGAGGTGGAAAATTTATTTCATGGAGATTTATCTGTTGGAGATTGGGATTTGGAAGACTTGATGAAAGATGCTTCATCATTTCCATTTCTTGATTTTTCAAACTAATGATCCAAGATCCAACAAATTAAAGTGTTTTCATCCCTTTACATTTTTTACACTGCAGGGTTATATTTGTATTTTTGCTGTTATACAGTACAGGGGAGCAAATTTTACTGATTAATAAGGTAGGACTGAAATAAAAGTCAATCATTGTATATTTGAATTGATGATCATGTAATTAGTCTTGCAAATTTGTCAATTTGTATCCCACAGAAAACTATTGTAGTTAAATATATACAAGAATCTGTCATATATGATATGATATATACAATTGTGAAAAGAGATATATATGTCAATAGATAGTTACACATTAACTTTATGTGGTGTCCCCCCCATGTTAAAACATTATTTTGGGATGGTTTATTTGGAGGGAGGATAGAAGTTCATATCTTAGGTTTTCAGATTGGTGTAGATGATTTGTTTACAGAAAATTTATTATTATGACAACTATGTGGTTGGAATATTTATTGTATTCTGCTTTAATAGTTTTGCTTATTAATAAAGTTTCTGGTTCAACAATATTTTATGGAAATATATGGTCTCAACCGAAAAATATTTTATGAAAATACTTCTAGATATTTTTTATGTTTATAGATGGCTAGGCTACCCTAGGATTGCACATAACACTATTCCATCCATTTCAAAATTTTGGGAGGTTAATATTGTTGTACACATTAAAAAGTCATTTCATTGATGCATACTAAAATTCTTTGGATTTTTTCTTAAAAAAAAAAATTCTATTGATTTTATTATTGATTACTTTACAAAATTCTCATTTTTCAATTAGAGTATAAATAATCTCGTTAAAATAAAACTATTTAATTGTATTCAAGAGTAAAATTGAAAAACAAGTTCATCGTAGTTGTGTGTGTGAGTTTCAGTAGTGTATACCACTTCGTTTACAAACGAAGAAAAAATTATATGATCTTTTTTTTTTTGAAGGAAAAAAAAATTATATGATCTTGAATTTCTAAAACACTTATTATTTTATTATTTTGTAAGAAAAACAGATTACTAAATCAAGGAAGATATAAGTTTTGAGTTGGAGCCTTCTAGATAATTCACACAATTACAAGGTTAATTTTTTTTAAGATATGGAATAGGCTGGTGAGTACAACTTTTATAGTGGTTAGTTTGTATTGCTTTATTCAAATTGAATGTCATTAAGAATTTAAGATCATATAATGCTAAATATAATGATTCTGCTCTTAGAATTTTAGAAAAAAGCAATAATCAGATTAATCGTGTTTGTAGAAACATGGAGAGCATAACTAACCATACAAATATGTCCACCAGATATTCAGAATCAGATGAATGAATCATGCAAGGTGAATGGATGCTTAATTGGATTTCATTTTAAAGTATTTGTGAAAATGAATGTTAGTTATAGATAAATAAAATATGAATGGTAAACTGAAAGTTGAATTCTAAGAGTAATAATTATAATTCCAGCTTTGATTTTCAACTTAAAAGATACCTAAACATGATTGTCATGTCAAATAATGAGTGCAATGAGAAATTTTGCAATTGAATATGGAATAGTTATCATGAAGTAATTTTAACGCAACTTAATTAATTTGAAATGACTAGTTGGATTGTGAAGGAGATAGGGAAGGGGGAGTGCTTTTATATTTCTAACATTGACATCCCATGCAATAACTAACATGCGTGTGTCTCTCAAAGACAGTGATAAACATAATTAATATGATAATATTTATATAAAAAAAAATTAAGCAAGGAGAATGATAAATAGTGTTACATGAGCATTGGTTAAGCAATTAAAATAAAGAAGTTCAATGTTGCCTTCAATGCCAGCGACGGTTCACCGATATGTCGCCGTAATCACATCGTCGTTTTGATGCACCACTTGTTGATTTCTGATTCTTCCAGATCTCTTAAGATCTACAGTTTTCCTAGTTTGGTTTGTCAACACAGCGCTGGTGTTCGGTGGTCGTCCTTATCGTGAAATCTAGTTCACTCCTTCGTGATTGAAGTCAGATTGTTGGGCCAAAAATGACTGTTAATTTGTTGTGGCTTATCACAATAAATGGTTGGTGCGAGTGGATTTGTTATTTACCGTATTGGCGGTTGGATCCACTCCCCGCTTTCAAGAATCTTGGTCTAATGATGGTCAACCTCTATGACTGACATTGACTCTTGTTAATAGTCATTGCAAATGAGACAGATAACGGAAACTGCCTTTGTTTAAATTTGAAATGAATTCTATTATCAGACGGTGTAAGCGATAGCCTTGAAATAAACACCTTTTCACCGATATTAGATCCAGATATGACCTCTGCCTCGAGCACAAATTTACCCATCTTTGTAATAATCAACCTTGTACCGTTACATAAGCCCAAATTTTGATCTATGACCTATGATTTGGAAATCCGGACGCAACAATGGTGTTGAGAAATTCAGGCGTGTGGATGTCGTTAGGGCATGGTTGAATTCACTTATTCGAGTTTATCTACTAACATAAGTGTTGTGGCATTTTTTTTTGTATACATCTTTATTGTTATTATCTTACCTATAAAAATTTACATATTTTATAAAAAAACCGGGGGGGAATAAGAGACTAAATTAATTTTTATCAAAAAGGAAAGCATACTCACACTATCGGCGTCATTTTTGACGACGTATGATTTGTACTTGACTCTTAGCTTTTTGATTGCCTTATCAAGATTTGAAACTGGGTTTTTCACCAGAGGACCTATTAAAGAATGAAAGTGAAATTTCCGTTACGTACAAAACAAAATCGCATCAAAATAAATATATTAACGCAATATGTGATTACCAGTTAGGCAGTGATAGGGCAGAAGAGTTTCAATGTTTCTGCCGGCCATGGTGAATATGGTTGGAAACGATTTTGATATTTAGTTTGAAAACAATTTTGTTTAGAAAGGAACGATGGAAACGATTTTGATATTTAGTTTAGGTGAATATGCTATAGGACGATTTTGTTTTGTTTTTAATAAAAAATAGGTTTGTTTTGTTTTTCACAAAAAATAGGGGACGATTTTCTTTTGTTTTTAATAAAAAATAGGTTTGTTTTGTTTTTCATAAAAAATAGGGTAATTAGTTTAGTTTAGGTTTCATAAAAAATAGGGGACGATTTTCTTTTGTTTTTAATAAAAAAATAGGTTTGTTTTGTTTTTTAATAAAAGGAAATAATAGGAGGATCTGTTTATATGTTTAGTAAAATTAAGCAGAAAAATTAGGAGTGATTTGTTTATTTTGATGAAGCGATTTGTTTATTTTGATTTCCATAACAATTGACATTTTGTTTAAATTAAATAAGGTTTTTATAGTAAAATTAAGCAGAGAAATTAGGTAAATCTAAGGCAAAATATTGCTTACGGATTAACTTTAAGTAACAAGAGATTAAAATTAAGATATCAATCTCTTTTGTTTTTTTTCGAATAAAGTAACTAATAAACTCTCTCTGAAAGTTGGACTTCCTCACTAAAAATAAATAATAAATTGGACTTCCTCACTAAAAAAAGATAAAATAAATTGGACTTCCTATTGAGTTAGATAAACTAGTTCCTTTGGGATGAAAATACTCTTACAAAAAACAAGGTCAAATTAATATTTGAAACTACTTAGAAATTGAAAAACAAAAAAATATTAAAAATAATTCGACGCCTGAGAGATTCGAACTCTCGCGGGGAAACCCCATGTACTTAGCAGGCACACGCCTTAACCACTCGGCCAAAGCGTCTGTGTTGAAAATCTTCAGCTCAAAAATTATGAATACCATATTCTTGAAGCGTACTCTTCACTCTCTTTGCATTCCTCAAAATACCAAATCGATAAACCCTAATCCCAATTCTATCATTCTCACCTTTCATTCGCTTTCTAGATATTCAGTTCAATTACCACATTGCTGAGAGGTGATTATTTTAATTTTCAACCATATCTAAATTCTAATATAGTACTTTGTATCTCTTGGTATGTCCTTAACTCTCCTTTTATCTAACTTGAGCTCAAATCTATTTTACACTGTTAATTGGTGTTAGTGGGAGTGCTCCAAAAGAAATTGTTTCGCCTTCCCTTTCAAGTTTTATTGAAATGGTAAGTCATGAAATTCGTGACATTAACTATTACATCCTTCAATTTTGTTTTTCCAGTACAGGTACTCAAATCAAATATATTGAAAGTGATTGAATAAAGTTCATAGTTGCTGGAGAGGTAACTGTTGACAAAATTTGGACAAGCCATTTTAGAGAGGTAAATCCTTTTAAGCCTCGACCTTGCAAAATTTGGTTTTTATGCTTGCTGATATGTACTAGGACTTGTTATCATTTATTGTTGAAATCATATTTCAATACAAAGCTTTAATCCATATTCAAATTGGATTCAATTGCTTGTTTCTTTCTTTTTGGAGCTTACTACTTGGCAATATAAAAAAGAATGCCAACAAAACAACAAAAGACATGAAATGCAATTGCTAAGTATAAACCACATGACACTTTCAGACAATTTTATTATAGATCTATTCTTAAAGACGTACTTGTAGATTTACAATCTTAGAGACCTGTAATTTGTTTTAGAAATATAATCCACTCTGCTTTGTTCAAATTTGGTGCTTGTTTTTGAGTTATCTCATTGATATATGTGTCATGGTATAAAAATGAAGGGAAATCAATGCTCTGATAACCCTTGGTATTTGTCGTATACTTTACAGATCTCTTGCGTTTCTAGTGATAGGAAGCATAATCTCCAACTAAAGTTATGCATTTAATTTTGGCTAATTTGGACTTTTAGCATATTGTTTTGTTTTTGTGTGGTATGTATGTTTGTAATATAGTACTCATTGCTATGTTTAGAATGTAGAAATAATTTAGAACATTTATTCCAATTATTTTATTTTGAAATTGTTACTTAGCGGCAGCTAAAACTGCCACAAATCTTCTGTTTTTTTAAGAATATTTTTGTAAGATATTTAGCGGCGATTACACCACTGCAAAACATGTACATAAAAGAAAACAACAATGTGCAAAAATGGACATTGTGGTGGTCTGAACTGCTGCTAAATATAGTGGTGGATATTCCGGCAGTTGGGCTGAGCCACCTCTGTATAGACTTGTGGCGCTAAGTTCTCCGTGTTTGTGGAACCACCATTATTCCTTTTAGTGACAGTTGAAACCGCCGCTAAATAAGCAATTTGACCGCCACTAATTCTTGATTTCCTTGTAGTTCGCATGGTGCATATATTGAGATAATTTTAAAAAGTAACTTATATAAGTGAAACGCTTTGTTCCATATTGATGTTATAAACTGCTGTTAACTACTCCCTCCGTTTCAAAATGAGTGTCGCTTTAGCCAATTGCACACATATTAAGGAATAGAATGAAATAATCATTAGACATAACACTTTTACTAAATTGCCCTTACTTTATAAGAAAAAGACAAACTTAAAGTTGCATTGAAAATTGTGAGAGAATAGTTGGAGAGGGTAAAGTTGGAAGAAAAAAATTAAAGTTGTATTGGAAATGTAAAGTGACATTCATTTTGAAACAAATTTTTTTGGCTAAAGTGACACTTATTTTGAAACGGAGGGAGTACTTGAGATGTGTGCTGGTGGTGCCACGTATGTCGGCGAATGGTATGCTGATACAGATGAACTGACTGGAGATATAGCTGATTACATGATACTTGGATGATTTCAGTGTTTTTTTATACTTAAAAGTCAACACCAACAAGGCTATTAACCTTTTAAAGCCTCACGTGTCTTCAAATATTTTACACAAATACTGTGAGAATTTTTAGGAATGGCAAGCACTAAGTAGAGTTTTGAGGGTAACAGTCAGTTTCTGAGAGTCTTAGACTGAATCAATGCCGTCTGCTGCTTTTAAATATAACATAACTTAATGGCTGAAGCAATAATGAAATGAGACAAATAATGAAAAAATATTTCAAAAAGTATGAGAATTTTTCATTCAAGTGTTCCAAAGATAACACGCGTTGTGGCTCTCAAAAGTTCTTTACAAAGAGAAGGTTCTTAAGCACAAGATGGCTGATCTAGTGGTGTTTGGAGATTCTTTGTTGAATACCTAGTTACTTGACTTGGGCTCTTACTCCGTTGCAGGCCTTTACCACTTTCATTAATATTTTTTTCTGACTGAACGAGTAGTGCTTGTCGATGCAGGTTCCATGTTAATACTACTATGGCTAGTAGTGATAGATTAGTTCTTGTATTTTGTGATTCTATTTCTTTCTGTGAAATCTTATGAAGTTATGATATATTCTTTCTTTTTACAGAAAAGTTTAAGATATATTTTGTGATGCTTTGTGCAATAAGGAAAAAATTTCATTCACACCCACTTGCACTAATATTCTGTGATGTCTTACACAAATTTTTAAAAAGCTTATTATTATATTTGATGCCACTTTCTTTTCATATTTGATTGTTTCAGCTTTAAAACGTGATGGATTTTTTGTATGTGGTAAATGAAGTAGATGACCCAGGTTTTTTTCATGTAGCTGGTGCCTGGTTCTTTTTTTTATTTGGTTGCAAGACCAGTTTGGGGACTATCCTTTAGGATCCGTTTGATGGTCAGGATAGGATAGAGACAAGATATGATATAAAGCTGGATAGAGATAGGATATGATAAGGACATGATAAATTTATCCTATCATGTGTTTGATGCGCACATGATAACTAATATGATATAATTATAGTTAAATGAAAAAGTTGCTCTCATAATTAATTAAATATTGTAAAAATGACATGTTATTAATTATAATAGAAAATACATGCTATCATTATTTTAAAAATGACAATATTTTAAAAATGGCAGAATATCAAGATAATAAATAAGGAATGATCTTCTAATCCTATCAAGATAATTTCTAACCCAGCCTATACTCAGGATATAAATTACAAAGGAAAGTTGGGATAGGATAGGAAAATGGTTTATTTTATCCTATCCCTTTGGTGCATCAAACATGAGATTTCAGCAGGATATGATTAATGTATCATATCATGTCTCCCTATCCTGACCATCAAACTTAGAGTCTGGCAAATCAGTTAAACTGGAATTAGTTCTTGAACTAATTTTTTTTATCTGTTTCTTACAAACTGAACCAGTTTTTGAACTGGTTTTAAAGTAGCTCTATTTGGGTTGAAGAAAATCGGGGTTGGCTCTAATTGAGTTCTGGTTCAGTTCAATTTGAATTGGTTTTTTCTGATGAAACTAACCATGAACGGCCATACATAAATGAAAATAACCTAAACTTCCATTTTCTCAACCATAATGCTTTTATATTTTTTTAAAAGAAAAATGTCAAATTGAAAAGTGTCCATTCTCTTTCGCAGGTTGTGAATTGGGTGTTGAGTGGTGATGGATGACCTGCTTGATTCTTCGGTTAATTTGGAGGAGACCCATTTGAAGGAAGGCTACGACGAAGGTTACAGTCACGGCCTTGATGCCGGCAGGGAAGAGGGGAAGCAGGTTGGGCTCAAAGTTGGTTTTGAGGTCGGTGAGGAACTCGGATTCTACAGCGGCTGCATCCACATCTGGACATCCGCCATCCAGATTAATCCGACTTGCTTCTCTTCCCGGGCCAAAACTGCCATCACCCAGATGCAAGAATTGATCCAAAAATACCCTTTGATGGATCCGGAAGATCTACAAGTGCAAGAGATCATGGATAGCCTCAGGCTCAAGTTCAAGATGCTTTGTTCTTCACTGCATGTCAAACTCCACTATAATGGCTATCCTGGTGAGGCCAATGTCACTCAGTTTTGAACCAGATTTTGTATTTTTCTCTGTTCCCATTTCAAAGGTAAAAACTATGCTTGAGTTATAAAATAAATAAAGTTTGATATGTAACTTGCAGTATTGAATACTTCATCATAGGTATATAATTAACATTTATTGTTCATGTACGTAAGATATCGGCCTCTTAGCTTTGTACATCAAAATTTTGATGTCAAATACTCTTTTTCTGGGTACAATAATGTCGAATGCATTGCCGTTTGATTTTTGTGTATTTTTTAAATGTGTATAAGTTGTAAAAGATAAAAAGTAAGAGAAAGATGAGGATAAACATATACAATATCAAATAGGTGTTTGTATTTTAATGTTCAATCTACACGATTATATTGAAGAATTATATTTTGAAGAATTTTATATTAGTAGCCATTAAATTAGATCTTTTTAAGCAAAAATTGAAAGTGTAAAGACATCATTATGGAATATATACAACGGTCCATATGAACGGTCAACAATGACCATGACACCACCGACACCCCTAAAAAACAAAAAAAATTGAAGAAAATGGAAGAAAAGAGGTGAAGTGAATAATGAATGTATTTGTTGAAGATGGAAGCCTATTTATAGCCTAAAACAAGTCCTAGGTCATTACTATAATCAATAAAAACGTGTTAGTGGTTGTAACCGTCCAAACCTACATTAATTGCTCCACACAAAAGAATCCAATGCTGAAGCTTTGCGGATTATACATTTCGGAACTTCCTTAACCCTACAAGAAGTACCAACTTTTCTCTCGTTCACCAGTATCATATTAATCCGGAAAATATATTCCGGAAAAAACAGGTGCATTTCGGATTGTATTTTCCGAACTGCATCAGTGTCATGGCCGGTGGTTTGCACCACATGTTTTGTCGGTGGTCAAGTCAAAAAAACGTGTTTTACCATATTTTTTGACTGCATTTATGACCTCCCAACCGTTTTTTGACCCACCCTCCCTATAAATAACCTTCCAAACCCCACCATCCTCTCCCACCCTCTCTTCTTCCTTCTACAACCATGGTTTTCCATTGTTGGCCTTTCATAGATAAGGGCCTCGTTGAAAACTTCCAGGGTTTGTATGAATGGTCAATGAGGATGGAACCGCACTGCAAAGAAGTGTGGTTCATCTGGGGGTCATGTGGGTTAGTGTGTTCTTAACTTGGCTTGTTTGGGCGTAAGTTTGAGCACCCCCACCTCCCTCAGGGGCATTGTTTTCTTCTTCCCGCCTTCCTCTTCCCTCCTCCCCTGGTTGCCCTCCAACAGGGAAGCTACTGCTATGTCCTATCACATAGCAGTGGTTAGGTTCTTAGGAGATTAGAAATAGATTTAGGTTCTTATGTAATAAGCTTAAAAAGTTTCAACATTATTGTAATGTATTGTTCATATATTAATAAAATGAATTGTTTTTATCTTTTTATCTTTTTATTTCTGGTTTATATTTTTATTTGCATTTATTTTACGAATTTCAAAGCTTAAAATTCTGGTAAAAGACCTTTCCGAATTTTATTATTCGGATTAATCTGCAAAATTCTAACAATCCATTTCGGAAAACATAATCCGGATCAGGGGTAAAATTGGAAAAAAAATAGGGCGCGCGAGAAAAGACATAAGGTGGGAAAAGTAATACTCTATATGTTATGAAGACGCAAAGAATCAAAGAAGGATTAGAAAATGTGTGAACAATTAAAGTAGAGCCACACTCTAGCAAGAGACTAAACTAACCCAAAAAAATGAGATTTACTTTTCCCACCATATGCATTTCCTCGCGCGCCCTTTTTTTTCCTCCAAAAATACCCCTCATCCGGATTATATAATCCGAACTCCTTCCGGAATATTAATTTCGGATTTATTCGTGAATTTTGGCACTTCAACCACCCTGATGGATGTTGATGCCAGTTATGAATAGATGTATTCGGATTACATAATCCGGATATTTTGTACAATTTTCAGATTATATAATCCGAAATGTGTAAATCACCCCGTTGAAAGTCAACTAATGGGGTGAGAAATGATGTTTTTGGATTATATAATCCGGAATTTGCAAAACCGTCCGGATTGTATAATCCGAACTACATCAGCACAGAGGCAGAAGCCATTTGTTTTGGCTCAGCCTCTGTTTTGGCGCATTTAGCCGACAGTTTTGGCCTTTGACCTTATGTTCAATCACATAATTACATTTATAACATAACAATGAACAACACAAAATAATTTGCAAACATTCAAACATTAATTAAACTTAAAAATTAAAATTATCCAAATGTTACATAAACTAACAATCATCCAAAATATTCAAACATTAACATAAGTTATACAATTATAATCAACCCCTTATAACTACAGCGCCACCGCCTCTGCCACCACCCCTGCCACCACCTATGCCACCTCTGGCACCCCTGCCACCCTCAGTAGCTCCCCGACGACGGTAAACCTTCCCATCATGCACCTCTTTCAACACATCCTCCAAATGATGTCATTCCTCAGACCCTCGTGGCACTACACCACTGGACATCACAGCATAGACATGGTCTCTGATGTGGCTCATCCTTCCGCTAAGCTGTAAGTACCCAACCTCTCCATCCTCCTGAGCAGCTTGTGCATCAAGGACCTCACGCTCCGGTGGCCTCGGCACCGGTACCGACATGTTAGGAAGAACCATGCATGGATGGGAAACGCGATAAAACCATTCGATGCATCCCTCTGCTGCCTCTACATCTTGAACTGCACACTGCCCCAACTGCTCAGGTGTCAGCGCATAATCAAGTGCACGCCGAAAGCGGTTTGAGATCTCTACAAATTAAGATCAGAAGGTGCACTCTGAACAGGATGTATCGGGATGGTTTGAACCCTCCCAAACTGACGAAGCACCCTCTCCGACAAATATCTCACCATGCGGTCTCTGTATCTCAGCCATCCAGAGTAAAGGCTGACCCGGTCAAACGGACGTGCCTGACAGTGGTCTCTATATGGGGCCATGACAACCCTCGTCAAATCCAGCGCATCCAGATGATTTTTGTAGTTGTCTAGTGTGCCTAAACCAGACAGTTGTATAAAAAGCATCGCGCGTGGATACTGATTCTCCCGATATCTTGCCCAAGCATCCTTGCTTCCCATACCTAGGAAGTGCTGATACCGTGGGACAGGAGCATGCCGTCAATGGGGAGATGCAGCAAACAGGCCACATCATCAAGTGTGACCGTCATCTTCCCAAATGGAAGGTGGAAGGTAGAAGTCTCCTCGTGCCACCTCTCCACAAAGGCATAAATCAGACCGTGGTCAATCATGTTATAGCTGGTATCCTGAAGCCAAGAAAGATCGGTGTTTTGCAATTTGTCTTTCCACCACCGTGCAGCCATGATAGGTTTGGTTTCTTCATCATGCATCACTTCTATCTTCTTTCTGTTACTATTGCATTTTAAATTGTCACGCCACTGGAAATAATTAAAAACAATACCTAAACATTAGTGTACACTAATGGCTACTCAAACAGATTTAACAGTACATAAACAGGCAGTTTCACAACTATCAACATCATTTTCACACATATTAAATACCTCGCCATCAGCCGCCTTCCTAGCCATGTGCACATGGTACCTCCACAGCAGGCCAGTGTCGTGTGGGCCACCGGGATAGTCATCAAGTGGCTCAGGGTCCACCACCTTCTCCTTCTTCTTTTGCCTTCGCCGTGGCTCGGCATCTTCCATTTCCTCGTCCATAGCCTGAAGCTCCTCCTCAAGCTCCTACTCCTCCATTTGCTGCACGTCCACGTCATCTACCATATTCTCTTGCTCCGGATGATGCTCAACATCAGGCTCGACATCAGCATCGCGTCCTCTAGCACCCCGACGCCCCTGAGGAACAACACCTTCCTCCTCCAGCCGTTGGAGACGCTCTCTCCTACGGGAATCATGCCCTGCCTCCCTTACGCGCCGAGTATTAGAGGTCGAACCTTATGTAACATGCACACAACACAATCAACACAAAATAGTACAAAACAGACGGTCAAAACCAATACTGAGTGTTTTCGGAATTTATTTTCCTGATTGCAACAATCCAGTCTGGAAAGCGAATTCCGGATTGATTCAGTACAGAGGGAAAAAAAAAAAGGAACAAATTACTTGCATGCATACAAAAATCAAACTAACCTTCCATGTGATGTTTGTCAAGGATTGAAATGTGGTGCGTTTGAGCAAGATTTCACCGATTTTGGTTGGATTTTTGCAGTTCGGATTTATACTTCGAATGCGTCCGAAATACGTAATCCGAACCAAAAGTTAATTGTTCGGATTTTGGCTCAACATGTAAGGTAGCAACCAAATATTAGGAACAAAACAACAAATAAACGTACCTCTACTGTCTTTGAAAACAGATATCTGGAGAAACCCTAGCAGCATCATCCATATTACATTTTTACCAATAGCTAGGGAAGAATCCAATCAGCTTGGGAAAGGGCTCTATTGCACCAGAACAGTGACAGAGTTACAGGCGTGAAGTCGGCCCAACTAATTATAACACCTAAAGCCGATATTAAAACAAGCCACTAAAAATTTGTTTTCTGGAGGCCTAAAATATCAATTTGGACCGACTCTACTTGAAACACATATGGAAATGCAGTGGAAACCGGATACAGGCGAGCTAAAATGTAACGTGGGTTATGCGTTATTCCTCAACAAGGATGCTATAGAACCAAAATGTGTGTTCGAGATGAGAATCATGAATTTGTGTGCGCCAAAACAATATTGGTAAATGCAAATAGAACTCCTCAAGAAGCAGAAGCAGTCTGTTTACTGAACGCGCTAAATTAGTTACATGAGATGGTTGTTTACAGGGTTACCATTGAGCTAGAATGTAAACCAATGGTGGATGAAATCTATGGAGATTATACCTATGCAATTGATTTTTGGTCTATTTGGTGTCATATAAAACTCGCTGACCTTTAAATGAAAACTATAAGATTAGTTTTTAATAGGAGAATCGTATTGCTTACGGTTGCATAGACATCATTGTATTACGCTTGTTCTGATAAAAAGTTACTTCGTCTTTTGTAAAATATAAGGAAAAATGGGTCAAAGAAAGTGAATATATTTAGACCAAATTTTGAATCAAATACATCAATTTAATTTGACTCGCTTTTGCTTATATCTTGTAATTGGAGGAGTATTTCGGTCCAATCTATATTATTGATCTTAATAATTTAGAAATGAGATAAGTTTCCTTTTGTTTGGGCTCTGCCCTCTTTGTACCAAAAAAAAGTTTGTTTTCGTTAATGTGAACACTCGGATACCTGAAGTATTTTTTTTGTGTGTAAATCGAGTATTCTTTGTGCGCACAACTGTGAAAAATAATCTCTTGACTCTTGTGGGATCCATATAGGTGTCAAACTCTTAAGAGTTTTAACGTTGTTGCATGTCCAAGACTGAATTTGAATTCATAACATTTGTTAGACTAAAGAGATTTGTGCCAGTTCATCTATGCGCTTTTGGATAGTCATTCCTGGAGTTTTGTTTGATATGTATTCATCATCTAATCATTTAATGTCACCCAATTTATTTATATATATTTAATTATTTTAAAATCAACTTAAGTTTATAATTAATTTTGTTTATAGGATAGTGGTACTTAACAAAACTCTAAGATAATCGGACCGTTGAAAACGAAGAACCACGTGTTCTGAACACTCCGTCCAAAAATTAGCCCAATCAAACGGTGAACGAAAGTGTAGTCGCGATTTTACGGTGACAGATTTAGGAAAAAACGAAAATAGCTTAATGAGACATTATTGTAGGATTAGAGATTGGAGTATGGAAGTAAACAAGATATAAAGGACATAGAGTATACCTTAGACTTCCATGAATATTAAGAAAAGTGGTTGCTAGATGAATACTTAAAGGACTTAAAAAGTAATTTGGATGAACAAGAGAAGAGATGATGATGATGAGAATGGCATGAAGTAGGGGTGAGCATAATTACCGTACCTGCCTGCAACCCAATATATCCGAGTCAACCGTGAGTCCATTGGGCGGGTTAATATGGGTCTCGGGTGACACATGTGAAAGAAATCAGTTACATATGGGTTAAAACTTAAAACAGTCGAAATTGGTTTTGAGATCTGAAACATGCGGTGTCCAAACCCACCCGCTTATTATTGATATTTATTTACTTTATGCAGTAGATATTCGCTCCTAAAGTGTGAGAGAGTGAGATATTTATTTACCAAAGTCAACACATTATCCAATGTATGTACTGCATATGTGACGTGCCTTGTCCTTGCAATTGTCAAGTTATGTTTGTGTTTTGGCTTTTCATATATTATATTTAATTGAAATCAAATTGATACTTGATGCCTCTTAATGCCTGTCCACTCTCCTTGTTTATCGAAAAAAAAATTGATACTTGAGCTTACCACTACCAAACTCTGGTTACTAGAGAGAAGAAACATGAACTTGTAGAAAAGAAAAAACAGAGAAGAAACAAGCAACCCAGGAAAGCTGTCTCAGCCAGCCATTTCTCTGTTTTTTTTTTCTGTTGCTGAGATCCATAACCGATTCAACCCACCCTTGCAAACTGACGAACCGACATATCCGAGACCCGCCAAAACCGAGCCTGCATACAGTCGAATTTGGGTCTAGCTTTGCTGCCTTCGGTTTCATCCAATATGGTGTTTTCGAGCCCGAACCCGCCTGATGCTCTACCCTAGCATGAAGTGTAACTAAATAACTTGAGAGCATACAATTTTCGAAGGAGATGGACGTGCAAGGAGTTATAGTGGTCTGATGGTGTGTCAAGGTGCACAATTTTGAGGGATAGAGAAAACAATTAAGGTAATTTTGTGATGTGAATTAGACTAAATAAACTACTTAAATGGTAGTCCTCTAAATCAAAACCTAAACGTGGGTTATGGGGGAAATCCGCAAGTTCCACTAAGAGTTCCTATCCACTATAGCATAACAAACTATGGCATCATGCGTTTCTAATTTTCGTATGATTGCATTTTATGTATTTTTTTGTTGATGAAATTCTTTATTTTACCAAGTTGAAGACATTTATTGCTAAATCAAGACGATCAAGAAAAGTAGATAACAATACACATAATTAAAATAAACAACTAAATCTTCTAATTAGTTAATAAAGAAAATATAAAGTGTTACAATTTTCTCAAATTCTTTACATATAATATAAGTTGTTGAATAATATATAAACCTAAAAAAATAACTATGAAGGACCTATATAATGTCGGGATGTTACAAAAATCTTAATTTCCCCCACTAACTCCTCCTCCCAAGTGTGTGAAGTTGGTTGCAACCTGAGATTTATTAGTATGCCTGCTTTCATGAGATCCGTGATTTTGACACTTTGGTTAACAAGTGTAGGATGTTCGATCAGGCAGGGAATGCTAAGGTTAATTACTACAAGGCTGTGAATGATAAGAAGGGGAAAGGTCATGAGCGTGGGAAGCCTTATTGCAAGGACAAAGGGAAGAAGAGAGATGTTGGTGGTGGCTCGAAGCCGAATGTAGGTGATGTGAGGTGCTACAAGTGTGGAACTTTGGGGCATTATTCTAGTGATTGCAAGAAGGGAGACACTTGCTTCAAGTGTGGGAAAGCAGATTAACACCATATTAACACAAATCTTAAATTAAAGTTATTAGATTCCTTTACAGTTAATCTTTAGTATTCTGTTCTATATTAAGAACATGTTTATATATAAACACCGGTTAAAACAAAGGATTAAAAATACAAACAACATTTAATAATTGACACCAACCTTAAAAAAATATGGAAGCTTCGACGACCTTAGAAAAATAGGTAACCAAAAAAAGAACTTCCGAGCTTGGAACTAACCTTCGAGTTTCTTTTATAGATATGAAATGTGGTTAACGTAAAAGGACACCTTTTTTTTTTACAAACATAAAAGAAGACCTATTAAACTAAAAAAAACAAACAAATAATAAAAAATCTAAAAAATTAAGAGAAACCTTACAAAAAGATATATGTCGATTTTCAAGAAAAAAATGTTAGCAAGGAAAATATAAGAAATAAATAAAAAATATTTGGTACATTTGAACTGTTGATTTGTGCAATTTTTATCTCTCTCTCACACACACACACAGACACGCATATATATACTCCCTCCGGTCATATTTATAAGAAATATTTGACTTTTTTGATTCATTGCCTAAGTAATGTATTTGGTCTATATTCTTGACAAAATACATCAATTACTCAATGAAACTAAAAAATCAAAGTTTTCTTATAATTGGAATGGGGCCGGAGGGAGTACAATATATTTAATGGTTCAAACTACAAGGTTAAAATGAACGTTATATTTTATAAAGAGAAATACTTAACGTACAAAACGAAATTGGACGATAGACATGGCAATCATCTTCATCGTTTATCAAACTATCCCATTCACTACAAGACTTTCACTGTTTGATGGCCATGATAGAGAGACAGATATGGTAAGTTATTCCTTTTATTTATCTTATCCTACTACTCCTTTGTAATTTTTATCCTAAGTTTAGGCTGGGTTAGAATTATCCTACCAGAATCAACACATCAATCCTTATTTTGCCCTCCCTCTTTCATCTCTCTTTGCAAAAAAAACTACAAAACTTCCCAAATATATTTTGCAAAAATATTTTCATTGATATCGACATTCATTTTGTTTCTTAGAGCTTCCACAATGGTGAGGTCTTCATCATTTAAGACTCGGTACCTAATTGGTACCTCCATTGGGGGAAAAATTTGGGGGTCTTCTAACACCCAGTGTCTTATTTAAGACATCCAATCTTACGTGGGACCCACACTTTTTTAATATTAAAAAATTGAAATTTAATGGTATAAAGTTATTGGTAGTTGATTAGTGAGTCTCATTTAAGAAATTTATGTGAGATCTGGGTTGGATGGATTGAGTACTTATTAGGTATTGCTATTAAAAAATAATAAATGGGTGATGTGTAACCCATTTAAGTACCAAAAATGAAGGTCCTCATTGTAGATGCTCTTACCGTCGTTCTGTTTCTCGTCGTGTTGATGTTCTTTTCCTATTCGTTCCTCCCATTCCTCTACGAAGTATCTCTCACTCAGTCAATAATTTTTACAAAAAGTCGTTTTTTCCATAATATTCTCAAGATATAGAGAACACAACACTATCGTTGGATTTTAAATTATATCAAAATTGAATAGGCAATGGTAGTTGGAATTTCTATTAATCGTTATAAATTATAGGGTTAAATATGTTTTTACTCCTTAAAAATATGTCAACTTTTTGCTTTAGTCCCTCTAAAAATATTCTTCAACTTTTAATCCTCCAAAGTTTTCCATCTTCACCTTTGGTCCCTCCTTTAAAGTAAACTCATATGTAGAATTTATATTTTTGAATAAAATTTTGCAGAAAATTTATAATATTACAATAATCTCTCCCAAAAAAAAATTAGAATTTTTTAAAAATACATGAATTAAATATGAATTTTTATATTTTTGGCGGTTAAAAATTCATATTTAATTTATGTTATGTTAAAAAATTCTTTTTTTTTGTGAGAGATTTTTACGATATTCTACACATTTCTGCATAATTTCATTAAAAATAGGGACCAAAAGTAGTTATTAAAATTTTATAGGGACTAAAAGTTGAAGAAATTTTTAAGAGGGATTAAAATAAAAAGTTGGTATATTTATAGGGATCAAAAATTTATTTAACCCTAAATCTATCATATA
>Ga0315914_1002906_pt1 | contig 26242 bp, 22 predicted proteins | sample MpolenodulesMG_FD_203920 | JGI IMG/M metagenome (GOLD analysis project Ga0315914, IMG submission 203920) | Medicago polymorpha root nodule microbial communities from Los Angeles, California, United States - elongated nodules | ecosystem: Host-associated > Plants > Roots > Nodule | place: USA...
GCTTTAGAGGCTTAAAGTGTCGGTTTCCTTGAATTTTATTAGTATTTTTTGCAAATATGTTTTATGTTTTGCTCAAGACTTGTGACTTTTATTTCAAATTAGGAATACTTCATGAATTTTGAGTAATATTTAAGGAATTTTAGTATTTTTTTTTAACAGTATAGTATTTTAATATTAAATATATTAGTGTCCGCGTCACCGAAATAGCGCCATTACGCGGCCGCACCCCGCGCCGCGTCAATTTTTGGGGTGGTCGCGCCGCATTTCCGCTTTGACAACAGAGCTTCAAACCAAAAGACAAGTTGCTATTATCCTATAATCAAGTGTACTAAAGTACATGGTCAAATCTTATGAACAAGAAAAAATAGCAGTACAAACAAAAGAAATTACCATTTGGAGATCACGGCTTCCTGAAGTGCTCTCCACCAAATGAGGTCGTGCACGAACATCATAGATCACAGGCCTCTCAAACCATGGGATCATAATATGTGTTCCTTCAGGATAGACCTGCATATAAAAGGCATATTATATTGATATACTAAAATAAGGTTACTAGTCACCATACGTCTATGCCTAACAAAACATATTAAAATAGGTTGAATAGGCTTGTTCAAATATTAAAAATAAAAAATAAAAACCAAACTGAAACTGTGAACTAAACCAGAACTGAACCTAAAAAACTGAAATGTTAGTTAGTACAGTTCATTGAACCGAATTTTCAATTTAGAATCAGTTCTACAACTTGATCCTGTTTTTTAGTTCAGTTTATGATACATCAGACGTGTATGAACTTGAACTATATCCAAATTTGGTTCAGTTTTTGACACTCACAAATTAGATGAAATGACAGATGAAATTCAATACTAGATCGACCGGTATACAGTGTGAGAACCTAAACAAAGAAGAAGATTAAATAACAGTCACAACAATGCTGTGCTTTTACAAGTCTCCTTCATACATGACCCAATCATCTAAAACGATATTCTATCATCTCTACAGTAGGGATTCAACAATTTTCTTTCTATCGATTTTTTTTTAATAAGTCAATTTTGGGGACTAAAGCAATTCTACTTGAAGCTACTATTTGTAGCTTTTGGTTCTAGAATTGATTCTAACACACAGATTTATGATTCAACTTGCTTTTAAATGAATGTATCGAAACACAAATCATTTTACACCCCCCCCCCCCCCCCACCACACACACACTTGTTGAAGATGTGTCCGGTGTGTGACACTGATGCATGTGATTACATTCAATCACTTCTATTAACTAACAGTGAATGAAAATGGTTTGACCTTATCTTTGACACCAACAACACGGTTAAAGACAATAGCACGATGACCACCCTCAACATTATACAAAGTATTCGTAGCTCCATACACAGCAAGTCCACCGAGAATGCTAACTTTAAGCAAAGCAGAAATTCCACCACCGCCAGGAACCTTTGGGATCTTCATGTTGTTGAAATTCATCTGTCAAATCAACATTATTATTGTTATTACCATTAAAATCAACATCAAAGCATAGAATAGATCAGAATGCAAATTAGTTAACATATGAATAAAATCATAAGCAAGAAACATAATTAGAGTAAGTGGAAATTGAACCTTGCGTTGCGGTGAGTGGTTGAAGAGGTTGTTGTTTGGTTTTGTGGAAAGAAGGGTTTCGATGGGTTATAGGGTTTTAGGGCTTATTGAGCAAGACACTGCTTCCGAATCTTTCGGGTGAGTGTTTTAGCATTTCTGGGTTGGGTCGGGCACCCGATAACTTTTAAACCATTTCTTGCATCCAAATAAAATGGGTGCTTCCATGGGAGTTGGGATTTAGATATGAGCCGTTAGATCTGTACAAGTTAATGGACAGGATTTTATAATGTCTGAAAGGGTCGTTCTGTCTTTTTTCCTCACTAATATAATGAGGGGGTGAATGCCTCAAATAACATTTGTAATTTTGAGGAGATCTACAAAATAGTTTTTGTAAAAATTAAAATCATGAACTCTACTTTATAATTTTATATTATTAGTATTTTACTCACACGCAGTTAAATTCGTACATTTTTATAATCGTGATTTCCCGTCATTATATGAGATACAATGTAACTGGTATAATGCTCATTGTTCTCTGTAATGCCCTTCATCACTCTCTGGATTACGACCTTCGTAAAAAATATATCATGATCAAACAAATGAAGACATTAGTCAGAAGTCCAAAGTTGTACAACTTATCCAATGATTCTTGTATCTTATTTTGTCTCATTATTCAATGTATTTCAGCTACACGGTGATATTCTCTCAAGTATAAAAGAGAAGTTATTTGAAATTTTATAAATGTCGATCAATATAGTTGAGTCTTCAAACAGATTTACAAATAAGAAGAAAAATTAGTGTAAGTGTTTGAAGCAACACACTTAAAAGAAAAAAGTTACATTTTTATAAAGAGAAAAATTCAAAAACGTCGAAAATAAAACCCACACAAGTGAGAGTTATTGGATAGTATTGTAAATCTATCAAGTAGTCTAATATACACTTGAATTGATATAAACTCTTAAAGAGTCATTAATTATCTTGAAAAACGACTATGTATCAAATTAAATATAAACTCAATCAGGTTCATGTGCAACACTCAATAATGGCAACAACCTTATAGGATAGTTTGTAGAGACTCTAATCCTACGAAGTCTTTGTGGTTATACCTTAAGTGTTTTGATAAAGAACTTTTAGAACCCGTTTGTTATACCTTTTTTTAAGAAGTAAATATTTTTATCAAAATAATCACTTTTAGGAGTAACGCATATGTTTATCACAACTTTTAAAAAAAAATCATAATCTATAAACAATTTCAAATGAGAAGCTCCTGAGAGTAGCTTCTCAAAAAATATTTTATTTTTAAAGGATAGAGAAACTAAGCGTCAAAATATTGAATTTTGTAACAAAGATTATCTTTTATATAGTTGTATCCAGACAAACTAAATTATTAAAAGAACGGGTTTTATTACGATAAACAAACACAAAATAAATTCTTTTTTTTTTTATAAAATTTCTAAATTATTTAACATCAAAATCACTTTAAAAATTAAACACCAGAAATGCAATTCAAACCTCAATTTTCTTCTGATTCTTCCACCTTCAACGTTGTCACATGTTTAACCCTTGTCCTTGACAAAATCTATATTATTTTTTTAATTTCCATAAAGTGTTATTTAATTTTTATTTATTTTAAAACGCCTCACAAAAAAAGTTGCTTTAGGCCTATAAACACCAATAAAAATTGACTCGATTGATAATGAGTTGATTCACCTCCAAGATCATGAGTTGAACATACTTGTCACAAATTCGACCATTGGCCTTAGCAAAATGTAATTTTACTTATTTTAAAAGACCTCGCATATAAGTTACTGTAGGCCTATAAATATGATGAGTCCGCATTGGTGTCATAGTTGTCAATCTAGTTGCATAACTCATTGATTACGGGTGCTTGCGGGCCAATTGATTCAGTTTTGAGTGAACCCGTTGTCCAAACCGATCTAAAGCATATAGATTGGTTTGGGTTGAATGTACACATTTTTGGAATAATTGCTCAAACAAAACTAAAACCATAAACAACATGTTAGTTTGAATCGGATTGATCAGGTAGACTAAAAAATAAATGTTATAAAATATATGAACATTTGTCAAATTTAAAATAAATTAAAATGAAGACACTTTAATAGTCAGACAGTCTCACCATTTTTTTAAGGGTCTTGCTAACCAGTGTCTTAAGGGCAATGGTTAAGGAATTCATAAGTAGAAATTTTGTCTTGGAAAAGTAAATTGTTACAATTGATCAAGTAATAATTACATTATCTTTTATTAAAAACTTATTTATTTTGGTTGCTTAACCATTGCTCTTAGGGCACTGGTTAGCATTCTCTTTTTTTTTTTTTTTAAAGTGTGCAACCAAATCCCGCACACCAATTGTACCAAAATACAAAGTTAAAATATTAAAACTTTCAAAATAAAAAGTTAAAAGTGTGTTGTCATTTCTTTATCTCTATGTTTGTGGCTTTGAGAACGGGAAAAAAACTATCAGCTTAATATGTTTGTAATTTGGCTTGAGTGTATATTAAATAAAATGCTTTTAAAAATAGAACACTTTCCACGAGTTTAACTTAATTGATAGGGATATGCATAATATATATAAAGTTTAGTGTTCGAATTTTGGACACCAGGAAACAAAAAATAAGGATCTTGAAAATTGTTGCATGAATTGAATAAGTAGGGGTGTTCATGGTTTGAATCCAAACCAAAACTAAACCAAATTTTAGTTTTAGTTTGGTTTTTGAACCCTCTTATCTAAACCAGTTCGAATATGGTTTCAAACCAGGTTGGATCCAGTTCAAATCCGGTTTGTCACAAAATCCGGATTCTCTTCCAAAACCAGTTTTGAAGCAGTTTTTTATTCAACCCGAATTGTAATCTGGTTTTTAATTCAAACCTGTTTTAACTCAACATTTTTTTAATTCAAAACCATTTTTAACCCACTATTTCATTTGCAAAACCAGTTTCAATCCACTTTCATTCAACAATGTTTCTACTACAAGAATCAACTTATAAGTTAGGGTCATGGTTCCCTTAAATTGTTCCAAACTCAATCTTTTGTAACACTTAAACAACATCAATATATATCATAGATCATGACAGTAGTAATCACTCCTAAATTAAACCATTCATAAGTTTTTCAAGTCACGGCTAAATTATTGTATGCCAATACCAATAGTAGTTACAATCATTAAAATAACTATTACCATTTAACTCCAGCCACGAATCCTCACAATTTCACGCTCAATATCCTTAAGACCTTCCTTCACAATCAGATTTAACACATGAGCGCAACAACGAGTATGAAAATACTATCCTCCCATAAGTAAACCATCAGACATAAGGGCATTTTTGAGGTGCGATATTCCAACATCATTAGATGATGCATTATCGACCGTCATAATGAGCACCTGATTTAACCCCCAAGCAGACAAACAATTCCACACTGTCTGAGCCATTATATCTCCCGAGTGGCTTGGCACTTGACAAAAATTTAAAATCTTCCTTCCAAAAGGTTTAACACTTCATTCCAAAGTCTTCCTTGTACTTGGTCTGGGTTTCCGTGTGCTTCACGAAAATATGTTTTAGCTCTACAAAATTAAACACCAAACATTAACCCTAATAAATGTTTCAACCCTACTCAAATTTCAACAGAGGATAGCTTAAACAGTAGATAAGTGATTATTGATTAACATGATAAGTGTTCTGTGCTATAAGCTGCAAATTTATCGTTATTTTATATTATAGAGAAATCAATCATTGAAGCTTACACTATACTACTTCAATTCCAGACAAAGAAAACGCTAAATCAAATTCAATATACTTAGCACAGAAAAATAATAGTAAAATAAACAAAATCGAAGAAATAAAGCACTGAAAATTACCGTAAGAGGATGACATGACTTAAGAACCTCCTTGATATATTCTCTAGCGCTCTTCAACTGATCAGGATCAGAAGCAAACACAACAGTTTTGAATCGTCCACTCGAAACACGAACTTCCGCTCTTCGCTGGAAAATCGCAAACGCAATTAACGCAAACGAACTCAAAAAAATGATTAATAAAAACAACGATAAATAGCAAAACGTATTGAAATCAAAATCGAAGCAGAGAAGAAGGAGAAGAGTTCAAACTTAACTGTGCTGAGAGATTGATTTGAGTGAAAACGAAGCAGAAAAAGGTCGAAAACTTGAAGTTAATTGAATCAGATTGTTGAAATCGAAGCAGTAGAAAGGGAATTAGGGTTCATCGATTTGTTTCAATTGAGAAATTAGGGTTCGTGTTTTGAAAATTGGAAGAGAGAAAAAAAATGTTCAGATCTAAAAATATCTGGTTAAAAACCAAAAATGCTCATATCCGAATTTTAATTGGGTTGGATATCCAACAAGTTTAAAATGGGTTGGTTAGTAACCATTTACTAAAAATCCGGATATTTTAAAGTGGATATGGATATGGTTGTGGGCTTGGGCCTTAAACCGGTTAATATGCACACCCCTACGAATAAGATGAGATTTGAAAGATTTGATTCGGATTTATGCCCAATAAAAAAAGCTGTCTAATCCAAACACATTACATTGATTCAAATTGCGGGTTGGGTCGGCTTTACCTAACCGATAAACGAGTTTAACTTTCGTCTATTTTACCTTAATTCAATTACTCTTGGATGCACAAATGTTTGACAGCCATTTACTCTACACCGTTTGATGAAAAATAAAATAAAAGAAAAACGCTTCTTTTAATATTTGGTTCAAAATCAATTTTGATAGTACTATGAAATAAAGTAGCAAACAGATTAATCCAATTCAATTAGTACTTGCCTGTAGAAGATAGTTGACAGACATGCTTCACTGACACTTTGATGATCCAGTGCAGTGGATCCCACATCTCCAATGGACAAGTTGGCAACTGCATCATCATCTACCAAAGTACCAAATTGTGATGACAGCCTCTTTGATAACTCAGCCCCTATCAAATTCCATTGTCCATTAAATCCACTAATATTTGTATTTCTACTACCCTTTTCAAACCAAACTAAAGCGTGTAGCGTTTTGTCTCGTCTCTTTGCCTTTGCACGTTACGCTACTGCCTACTCTTCGCTTTTTTCATTTCCCCCTCATCGAGTCACTGTCATCATTTAAATTTGAATATTACTGAATTTGAGTGATGCACTTTATTTTTCATTTGTGTATATTATACTATATTTTTGTGGCGAACAATTTTCTTAAATAAAATCTAACAAATTTTTTATAAGAGAAGCTAACAATTTTTGTAGGCAGACTAACCCTTGAAAATATATTTTATTTGTTTACTGTTAATTTACTGACCAAATTTAAATCTCTCACATCAAATTATAGTAGCACCAGGCCCTATTATTTTACGGCTTTAATATTCAATATCAAGTTTTATTTTTATCAAGTGAATTACTAATTTTATTTCTTTGACAAAAGTGACAAATACCACATAAAATCCACGCATACAACCGCAAGATTTTAGGTTTGAATTCACACATATAACTATTCTAATGAGTTTAACTTAGTTGAAAGAAATATTATATAATATATGTAGAAATCGAGGTTCGAAACCCAAACACCCTACTTATTCACTTTAAAAATATAAATTTCTAGCCACTAAATAAAATAAAAAAAGATATCAAATCTAATAATTTAAACATTGACAATTAAACTAACTTAGGTCTTAAGGATACCAACATCTAATAATTTAAACATTGACAATTAAACTAGTCTTCTTTAATATAAAATGAAACAACAAATATTAAAAAAATAAAAGAAACCGACTCCACAGACCAACATGAGTCTTTTTAGTGTGTTCTGCCCTCACCCTCAAGTTTTTTCGAGAAACTTTTCAGAATGTCACACATCCCAAAATTAAAAACTTCTCATAAGGCTACACATCTTAAAATTGTTCTAAATCAGGTATGCTTAAGTGTGAAATAAGTAACACTGAACAATTCTTATAAACACTCCTTCAACTTAACTCTGGAGTAGGTAGTACCAATCAATTTTTATAAACCTATATGACCTCAAGAACTCTCCCATTCTCATGTGAATTCGTTTCCTGAAAAGATGTCAGAAGTCATTCATTATTATGCCTAATGCACTGGCGATCACTCTCTATCTTCGAACGTTACAACCTCAATTATATTAAAAAAAAAGGGGGACATAGAGCCTCAAATACGCCATCCCTGCGAGCAAAGAATCCTTGAAATTAAGAAAAGTAAGCAAACTTTCGTTATTATTGCCCATTCTGATTGAGAATCTTTTCTTTTTATGGGCATATATATGCCTAGTTACCTAGTATTATTATCTCACAAAGAAATACATATTGTTTTTTTTATCCCTTGAAAATATGTTTTTTTTTATGGAAAAGAAGGAAAATTAGTCCAAATCTTTTTTCTCATAGAAAAATAAATTTCACTGAGATTCAAATACTAAAACAAAGACAGTGCAATCATATTGACCATGAGTTGAGACATTTTAAATTTTTATTTTGTGTTCAACATTGTTAATTAAAAGCGTAAAAAATAGGAAATTACCCAATGAATCTTCTCTATCTTGTAATAAATAAATAAAAAATCTCGATCTTTGTATTGGCTTTACTGAGAATCGAAAAAAAAGACGAAAAAGAAGACAAAGTAGAAAGAAAGTGGATCTGAAGATATTTTAATTTACCATATTCATCGTTTCGATTACGCCAATCAATAATTTTATTTGACATTTTCCTTAAATAAAAAAAGTAATATCCGCTGAACGCGCCAACGCGCACTTTCTTGTTCCCTTTTTCGTGATTCTACACTGCGCACGTTAGCCACCTTCCTTGTAACTGCCACTACTCTCTCAGTTTTGAAACTTGAAAACTACACTCACAACCTTCTAGGGTTCCGATTCCGATGCAATGAGTCTCCGTCACCGTCAACCCTCCTCAACTCCTCCTCACGAGGAAGAGCCCTACAACATCATCCCAATCCACAACCTCCTCGCCGACCATCCCTCCCTCCGTTTCCCCGAAGTCCGTGCCGCTGCCGCAGCACTTCGCTCCGTCGGTAACCTCCGCCGTCCTCCTTTCGGCCAATGGCGACCTCACTATGACTTGCTTGACTGGCTCGCTCTCTTCTTCGGCTTCCAGAAAGACAACGTCCGTAATCAACGGGAGCATCTCGTTCTTCACCTTGCAAATGCTCAGATGCGTCTCACTCCTCCGCCGGATAACATCGACACACTCGACGCCGCCGTTCTCCGTCGTTTTCGTAAAAAGCTTCTCAAGAATTACACCTCCTGGTGTTCTTATCTCGGTAAGAAATCAAACATCTGGATCTTCGATAACCGTCGTACTGGAGAGCCTGACCTCCGGCGAGAGCTGCTTTATGTGTCTCTTTATCTTCTAATCTGGGGAGAATCTGCGAATCTGAGGTTTGTTCCGGAGTGTTTGTGTTATATCTTTCATAATTTGGCGAATGAGTTGAATAGAATATTGGAGGATTATATTGATGATAATACAGGGCAGCCGGTGATGCCGTCAATTTCCGGTGAGAATGCTTTTTTGAATTTTGTTGTGAAGCCTATTTATGAAACTATTAAGACTGAGGTTGATAATAGTAGAAATGGAACTGCTCCTCATAGTGCTTGGAGAAATTATGATGATATTAATGAGTATTTTTGGAGTAGGAGGTGTTTTGAGAAGATGAAATGGCCACCTGATGTTGGTAGTAATTTTTTTACGACTGTTGGTAAGGGGAAGCATGTCGGTAAGACTGGATTTGTTGAGCAGAGGTCGTTTTGGAATTTGTTTCGGAGTTTTGACAGGCTTTGGATTATGTTGGTGTTGTTTCTTCAAGCTGCTATAATTGTTGCTTGGGAGGAGAGGACTTATCCTTGGCAGGCGTTGGAGGATCGGACCGTGCAGGTTAGGGCTTTGACGATTTTCTTTACGTGGAGTGGTATGAGGTTTTTGCAGTCTTTACTTGATGTGGGGATGCAGTATAGGTTGGTATCGAGGGAGACAAAGATTCTTGGAGTGAGGATGTTTCTGAAATGTATTGTTGCTGCTACGTGGATTGTTGTGTTTGGCGTGTTTTATGGGAGGATTTGGGAGCAGAGAAACCATGATAGGCGGTGGACGAAGGCGGCAAATGATCGGGTGCTGAATTTTCTAGAGGCTGTGGCTGTCTTCATCATTCCGGAGGTTCTGGCTTTAGCCCTTTTTATACTTCCTTGGATTAGAAACTTTGTGGAGAATACAAACTGGAGGATCTTTTACATGTTGTCGTGGTGGTTTCAGAGCAGAAGCTTTGTTGGTCGGGGTTTGAGAGAAGGGCTTTATGACAACATTAAGTATTCATTGTTCTGGGTTTTCGTGCTGGCAACAAAATTTTGCTTTAGTTACTTTTTGCAGGTCAAACCCATGATTGCCCCAACAAAGGCAGTGTTGGACCTCAAGAATGTTGAGTATGAATGGCATGAGTTTTTCCATCACAGTAACCGATTTGCTGCTGGAATATTGTGGATTCCAGTTGTTTTAATTTATCTGATGGATATACAGATTTGGTATTCAATATATTCGTCTCTTGCTGGTGCGGGTGTGGGGTTGTTTGCACACCTGGGTGAGATTCGAAATATGCAGCAGCTGAAGTTGAGGTTCCAGTTTTTTGCCAGTGCAATCCAGTTTAATCTTATGCCTGAGGAGCAGCTGTTGAATGCTAGAGGAACATTGAAGAGCAAGTTTAAGGATGCCATCCATAGGTTGAAGCTCAGGTATGGGCTTGGTCGGCCCTACAGGAAGCTCGAGTCTAACCAGGTTGAGGCCAACAAGTTTGCTTTGATATGGAACGAGATAATTTTGTCTTTTAGGGAGGAGGATATTATCTCTGACAGAGAGGTTGAGCTGCTGGAGCTGCCACAGAACTCTTGGAATGTCCGGGTTATTCGCTGGCCATGTTTTCTTCTCTGCAACGAGTTACTGCTTGCACTCAGTCAGGCCAAAGAACTAGTTAATGATACTGACAAGAGGCTTTATAAGAAGATATGCAGCTATGAGTACAGATGCTGTGCTGTGATCGAAGCATATGATAGTGTGAAGCACTTGCTTCATGAGATTATCAAACCCAACAGTGAAGAGCATTCGATTGTGACTGTTCTGTTTCAGGAAATTGATCACTCTCTTGAGATTGAGAAATTCACTAATACATTCAAAACAACTGCACTGCCGCAGCTTCACCACAAGTTGATAAAACTTGTCGAGTTATTGAACAAGCCTGTCAAAGATTCTAATCAAGTGGTGAATACCCTTCAGGCGCTTTATGAGATTGCTATCAGAGACCTTTTCAAGGATCGAAGAAATCCTAAGCAGCTAGAGGATGACGGCTTGGCTCCACGTAATCCTGCTTCAGGTCTACTTTTTGAAAACGCTGTTCAGTTGCCTGACACTAGCAATGAGAACTTCTATCGCCAGGTTCGGCGTCTGCACACAATTCTTACCTCCAGGGATTCAATGCAAAACATTCCTATAAATCTAGAGGCCAGACGGAGGATTGCTTTCTTCAGCAACTCACTTTTTATGAATATGCCCCATGCTCCCCAAGTTGAGAAAATGATGGCTTTCAGTGTTCTGACACCTTACTACAATGAAGAAGTATTATACAGCAAAGAACAGCTCAGGACTGAGAATGAAGACGGGGTTTCAACCCTGTACTATTTGCAGACTATTTATGATGATGAGTGGAAGAATTTTCTGGAGAGGATGCGTCGGGAGGGGATGATGAAAGACAGTGATCTGTGGACTGATAAACTTAGAGATTTGAGGCTGTGGGCTTCCTACCGAGGCCAGACACTATCACGGACAGTTAGAGGAATGATGTATTACTATCGGGCCCTCAAGATGTTGACATTTCTGGATTCTGCATCAGAAATGGATATTCGAGAAGGCTCACGCGAACTTGTTTCGGTGAGGCAAGATAATTTAGACAGTTTCAACTCTGTAAGGTCACCTCACTCCAAGAGTTTAAGTAGAGCGAGCAGTTCAGTAAGTTTGTTATTTAAAGGCCACGAGTATGGGACTGCTTTGATGAAATTCACGTATGTGGTTGCTTGTCAGATTTATGGAACTCAGAAGGAAAAGAAGGATCCCCATGCTGAGGAAATTTTGTATCTAATGAAAAACAATGAAGCTCTTCGAGTTGCCTATGTGGATGAGAGAACTACCGGAAGGGACGGGAAGGAGTATTTCTCTGTCCTTGTTAAGTATGATCAGCAGTTGGAAAAGGAGGTTGAAGTATACAGAGTCAAACTGCCGGGTCCGTTGAAGCTGGGGGAGGGAAAGCCCGAGAATCAAAATCATGCCATCATCTTCACTCGCGGGGACGCTTTGCAGACTATAGACATGAATCAGGATAACTACTTTGAGGAAGCACTCAAGATGAGAAATCTCCTTGAAGAGTATAGACGTTACTACGGTGTCCGGAAACCAACAATTTTAGGTGTCAGGGAACACATTTTCACTGGTTCCGTGTCCTCTCTTGCCTGGTTCATGTCAGCCCAGGAGACAAGTTTCGTCACCCTAGGACAGAGGGTTTTGGCAAATCCTTTGAAAGTTAGAATGCATTATGGTCATCCTGATGTGTTTGACAGGTTTTGGTTCTTAACTCGAGGTGGTATCAGCAAAGCTTCCAGAGTGATCAACATAAGCGAGGACATATTTGCTGGGTTCAATTGTACTCTTCGTGGAGGTAATGTCACTCACCATGAATACATTCAGGTTGGAAAGGGAAGGGATGTTGGTCTGAATCAAGTATCAATGTTTGAAGCCAAGGTTGCCAGTGGCAACGGGGAACAAATCCTGAGCAGAGATGTGTACAGGTTGGGTCATAGGCTTGATTTTTTCCGGATGCTTTCATTCTTCTACACTACTGTGGGGTTCTTCTTCAACACAATGATGGTGGTTCTGACAGTATATGCCTTTCTATGGAGTCGACTATATCTCGCCCTTAGTGGTGTTGAGAAATCAATGGAAAGTAACAGCAATAACAACAAAGCACTTGGTGCCATCTTAAATCAGCAGTTTATCATCCAACTTGGACTTTTCACCGCCCTTCCGATGATTGTAGAGAATTCCCTTGAGCACGGGTTCCTCCAAGCTATCTGGGACTTCTTAACAATGCAACTTCAGCTTTCATCCGTTTTCTACACCTTCTCGATGGGCACTCGCAGTCATTTTTTTGGCCGGACTATTCTGCACGGTGGAGCAAAATATCGAGCCACCGGCCGTGGTTTTGTTGTAGAGCACAAGAGTTTTGCTGAAATCTATAGACTCTTTTCCCGTAGCCATTTTGTGAAAGCTATTGAATTGGGGCTAATACTTGTAATTTATGCAACACACAGTCCTGTAGCAACTGATACATTTGTTTATATAGCCCTGACCATTACTAGTTGGTTCTTAGTTGCATCATGGGTGGTGGCACCGTTTGTGTTCAATCCCTCTGGCTTCGATTGGTTAAAAACTGTTTATGATTTTGATGACTTTATGAACTGGATTTGGTATAGTGGAAGTGTGTTTGCCAAAGCTGAACAGAGCTGGGAAAGGTGGTGGTATGAAGAGCAGGATCATCTAAAGGTAACCGGCCTTTGGGGAAAGCTTTTGGAAATAATCTTAGACCTCCGCTTCTTCTTTTTCCAGTATGGAATTGTCTACCAACTTGGAATTTCTGCTGGAAATAATAGTATTGCTGTATACTTGCTATCATGGATTTATGTTGTTGTTGTATCTGGGATTTATGCCGTGGTAGTGTATGCACGGAACAAATATTCGGCGAAAGAGCATATCTATTACCGGCTTGTTCAGTTCCTTGTCATAATTCTTGCAATACTCCTGATAGTTGCTTTGCTGGAATTCACAGAATTCAAATTCGTGGATATTTTTACTAGCTTGTTGGCATTCCTTCCCACAGGATGGGGCCTGCTATTGATTGCCCAAGTATTCCGACCATTCTTGGAGTCTACGATAATTTGGAGTGGTGTTGTTGCAGTGGCTCGTCTTTATGATATATTATTTGGAGTCATTATTATGACTCCTGTGGCCTTACTATCATGGTTGCCTGGCTTTCAAAATATGCAAACTAGAATTCTTTTCAACGAAGCATTCAGCAGGGGCCTCCGCATATCCCAGATTGTTACTGGGAAGAAGTCTCAAAGTTGACTGTGAAGCAAGGTAATTCAAATCATTTTTTTAGTTTATTTTCATGTTCAGATTAGGATTTTTGGCATAGCTGTTCTTGTTTGTCATTGAGGTAAAGTTTTCTGAAAGACAAGTTTAACCAGACAATGCTATCCTATTGCTGAGCTGATAAAATTGCATATTTTTTTGTTTCTGTTTTTGGCACCTTGTGTGACTTCCTAGATTGTGTTTTACAATCAAGGAACTGTTTATTTTAAAAATCTAAGCCTATTATATGTGATTAAGCCGGCAAGGAATTTTCTCATCACATGTTTGTTACAATTAATTCTTGCACGAGCATAGTGCTCATAGGCACAATCAGTTGAGAACTCAAGATAACATTAAAATAGCTTCAGCAGGACTTTTTTGTATTCTTCAATGTTACTTTCATATTTACTGAGTTTTTTTTTTATTGGTTGTACTTAATAGACACTGGCCGTGCAATAATTATTGTGATATGAATGCTCAAATTGCCTTTTTCTCCAATGTTAAATGAAGTGCAGCGAATTCACCCAAAAAAAAAAATGAAGTGCAACGAATGATTACAATTCACATTGTTATGCCATGAACCCTTATTCAGCACCTTTTTTGTTTATTCTGTTGTTTTTGGTATTCAGCTGGCTCAGTTGCTGATTATGTCGATTTCCGTGCCTCCTGATTCCCCCCTCCTTTAAATGCCATCATGTTTGAAAATTTAAATTTAATGCATTTTGTAAGTTGTGTTCACTTTTTAGAAATTTTTACCTTGGCATGACTGAACACCAGTTATTTTCATATTGAAAATTTAAATTTAAGGCATTTTGTAAGTTGTGTTCACTTGTTAGAAATTTTGACCTTGGCATGACTGAACACCAGTTATTTTCATATTGAGGGAACATTTCAGGATTAGCCTCAAGTCTCTGGGCAAGGATTCCTTTCTAGATTAGTGTCAATGAAACAGGGAATCGGTTTTATGCAAACAAGGGTTGATTATAAATTTATAATGTTTATTTTTTATGATTTAAATATAGTTCCAATAAAAGGTTGTTTGATTAAATATTTATCTCAAGGAATTTCAAGATATTTATGAGAGAATCGAAGTCCTTTTTATATTTTGCTTTCTAATCAAGTTCCAATAAGCCTATATAAATTCATGATACTTGGTATTGGCGTATTGCCGGTGTTATTCAGGATACACTCATTTTTATAAATTGCAGGACTTGAGTGGGGTGTGCTTGGTTCTGTTCATGCACTAATTTTTGCATTCTTGATTTTGGTTGGCTCTGATCCTCTGTTCAACTCCAACTTGTTTTGTTTGCCTTGGATTAGCTTATTCCTGTGCGGATTGTTGTGTTTTAGCCTCTGTCATGTTCTGTTTTCCTCTGTTGCTGCGTAAATTGCTTCGGTTGTCCTGTTTAGCTCTGTTGCTGTGTAAATTGCTGTGTTCTTAGTTATGTTTGGCTCTATTGGTGCCTTGTTTTCTAAGCTCTGTCCAGCTGTACACTGTTTTTAACCTATTTCAACCTTTTCAAATTCCTGACCTGTTTTGTAAGGTTTTTTGGGCCTCCTGAATTCAAATTGGAGGGCTTTTTTTAATTGCTTATTTCTTTGTCTTAATCTTCCAATTTGATTTTTATAATGAATTCGGAGAAGTATGTGCCTTTTGTATATGATTGCATCACAAAATGTCTTATTTTGTTGTGCTGTTTTTCCTGTAGGGTCGGAATCAATGGAGTGCCTTTTACATCACGTGGTTTGTGGAGCTAGAATTGAGACATCTGTATATGGTAATATTTTTTGTTGACATATACAAATACAATAACAAAAGTTTCAAAATAAACCTTTGTCATTAAATTTGGTTAGCTACACCATCATGGCCTCAATATTGGTTTATAGTTCCTCTTTTAACTTCATTGAATTATATATTGTAAATCAAATTCTTCTATCTTTAACTATTGAATTATTTTGTATTTAGTCCACCCTCATAGCCTCAATATTGGTCTTACCCTCCCTTCTTGCTTATTTATGTGTATCCTATATCTGAGTGGGTATGAACCATGCTACCTTTTCAATACTCGGTAACCACCACTTCAGTGCATAAATGTTGTGACCAATTTTGTCGATCTTGTGAACACTTAAAATGAGGGCTTAAGCTCATCTAACAAATGGGTATCGTAGTAATTTATATATGTAATTGGTTGATTTTTGTTCGGGATCTTGGGGAGTCTTGTTAATAAAACTTATGCCAAAGGCCCATACCAATAACTGTTTGTGTGATGTCTTCCAAGTAACAATAGCCTTCAGTACCATGTTTTCAGTGAAGCCCCTTGTACTTCAATGAAATATGAAATATATTTACACCAAAAAAGAGAAAATATAAATAGAAGGGCTTCAGTTATCAGCTTTTGTCTTGGAATTATTATATGTTCAATGCTTATTTCTCTGTTTTACTGGGTGCTTTTTGGCTGTGCCTTGTGTAAAGTAATCCTCAAGTAAATTGGTTTTGCTTCTTGGCTATCATTTTACAATTGCTATGCATGGTGTGTTCCATCTATGCCGCTGTTCTAAATTTGTTCAATATCTTTGTCTGAAGGTGTTTCCTGTCGATAATTCTTTTTTATTGTTTGATCTTAGCTATTATTCATGTATTTGTATGTGTCCTTTTGAGTTGTCACAACGCTGGCATTCTGTACCCTTTAGTGTTTTGCGTCCTCGGAACTATCGAGACTAAGTTAACTATCGACTTCCCCTATCTTTGAATATTTACCTTTTAGCTAACAGCTCTGTATTATGTTTGCAGGATTCACATTGGAAATATATGCAGGGAGAAGCTATAGAAGACTAGAGATTAAGACTTGCCTTGTGTTTCCCCAATTTTCCTCTGGTTCTTGTTGTGATTATATTTTGTTTTACTTGGTGGAGGAGAATATTATTTTCTGCTTTCCTTTGATGGCCGTTGTAATTAGTCAATTCTCATGCTTAAAATTGATTTTGGTAGCTGGTAGTGGTAGGTGATCTTCTGCTTATGTGTGTTGCGGCTCTGGCAGAAAACGGTAAATTATTCCATAGAATGATAGTAACATGATTCAGATTTTTTTATCATATATCCATAGCCTGAGATTTTTTACAAGAAAACAATATTACCGACTTAAGCTAGCAGTACTGCTAATTCTCTTGTTGATGACTAGGTTAATTGAAACAAATTAAATTAAAGAATTTGCCAAAACATTATGACGTTGTTTGGTTTAGGTGGTCAACGCCACTTAGTGGGTTAAAGTTTGATTGTTGTTTTTAATGTAAAAAAAACTATACCACAGGTAAAAAGAATCGACTCTACTTTTTCGATTAAAGAATAATTGAGCTCTCAATTAGTTATAAATGAATAAATCCTTCTTTTTCACCCAACGAAGATGTTGAAGAAAACTACCACCACATCACATAGGTAGAATGTAAAGCACGTGTAAAACCAATTAATATGAACGGTAGATATTGTACGGTTTTTGTGTTCTTTTCGGGAGTAATTAATTAATGCTCCGTTTTGTCCTAAGCTATTAAAGTCAATTGTTAGAAACTTCGTGCGTATATCTAAATTTGACTTTCATTTAAATAAAAGAGCAAACTCTACCAAAAAAAAAGCAAGAACAACAAACATTGTTATCTTGAACACATAATTAGAGATGTAACAAAAAAAAAACACATAACAGCTGCTAGACACGATCAAAGCACCCCCTATGACACGTTGTATTATATATATCATAGTTGAGATTCATGTAAATTATTAAAAATATTGTAGTGCTTCTTTGCTATTGGAGCAAGTTTGACAAAATTACAGTGAATCATTATAGTATTGTCCAACCTAATGAATTTAAGAAATACTAACATGGAGCCAATTGACATAAGGTGAACCCGAGAAATACACACAACTCTAGTATCTACATCAAAAAGTTCGAGAACAAATACTTACAATAGGCTCTGATATCATCTTAATTTGACATCGAGTTAATATTGCCAAACTCAAACTCATGCAGTGAGAGTCATCCACCACTTATAAATAATCACTATAGTGAGAAATCTCCAGCTGCCAACAAATGTTAACAATTCATGATGATTTTGATAATTCTCAGTGTACAGCCAATGGGGGCAAATTGGATTCAAGAATGTCACTTGTATAACTTTCAAAAACTTTTCCATCTCATCTCAGAAAAATGTAGATTTTGTATATCTGGATTACAACAAACTTCAAAATAGATTACTAATCTATGCCAAAACACTATATATACCCCACTATGCACCCAACTGCACCATTGATTATAAAAATAGGATAGATATTGTACAAAACCAGCCATAAAAGAACTCCTTTCCTCTAGATTTGCCATTTCCATAATTTCACTAACACACGTGTTTGAAACTTGGGTTCTGTAAAGTCAATCCCTTGTTGACCTTGGTTAATCTGCATGAATGTTCAATAAATAGTGAATACATTGATGGCCTTTCCCATGGTACCATCCCAAAATCATCTATAAACTCCAACATTCCGCCGACTAAGAACTGCCAAACCAGAGCACCTGCTCCGGACCGGTTTTTCTTAGCAGATTTGTGGGATATGTCTAGAATGGTTTTGTACATCTTCTCTCGGTTCGACAACGAAAAGTTTGTGATTGAGTCTGATAATCCATATTCAGAGAACAAAACAGGTTTGTTTAATACATTATCACCATCTTCAATGTGAGAAAGCATCCACTTGGAGAGGAATTTCATATACTCTTCAAAATCTTGCTTATGAAACCTACGCAAAAGACGAATAAAAACAAAGGTCAAATTACAAAATAAAAAGATATCTGAAATCATAATGAGAATGGTGATAATGTGTACTTCTGAATACAAATCAGAAGAAAGATCTTAAAGGGGTTAGTTAAACATTTCAAACAAATTATTGATAAGATGGATTATTGATTCGAGATAAAACATGAGAAACTCAGCAGAAAACCTTCCATTCTGTAGGTGGAGTTCTCTGGAACTTCTGAAGTATATAGCAACAACACTTCAGATTAAAGGTGCGTTCGGTGTCTGATGCGTACATCGATACGACACTGACACATGTGGTTATGTTCAATAAATTCATTTTCTCAAATTATTACAGGTGTCGATGTGTCAGTGTATTGTCCGGTGTCTGTGTCAATGCTTCATACGAATCTAAGAAAATCCAAAACTACAGATATAGAATTTAAACAATGTTTGCTTACCAATGGTCAGGATAGATATGGACAGAGGTGAAGTCAATATTTGAGGTCTGGGAGTTCCGAATAAAATCAGATCCAAGCCTGGATGCCCACCCTTCTGGTGGGTTCACAGTCAACCTTTTTGGGTCATTAGGACCATAAAAACCTTCAAGTCCAATAGTGACCAGATGTTTCTTGTCAATCGATTTGACAAAAGTTGACATCTCTTCAATCCAATCCTGCAGTTCTATGGCAATTAAGTAAATTGTATACTCAAAGAAATCCAGGAAACAATGAGATATTTGCATTGGTCAAGTATTCACTTCAACTTCCAATTTGTCATTGATAATGCTAGCATACTTTTTTTCTTCTATAAATAAACATTTGAAGGGGGTTAAAGGACAGGTACATGACTTACTTGGAGAGTGTCACCAGAAGGATCAGTTATACACCGAGGTTCATTGATCAGTTCCCAACCAAAAATGATAGGGTCATGTCTATATTCAATTCCAGTAATAGTATTTTTCCTGGTCAGAATAGTCTGCGACAGATTGAGAAGAAACAATTAATTTATCTTGCGACCAGAATTGGCGACTGCAAACATGCAGCTAAAACTGAAATGCCTGGCCGGCAAAACAAAAAGCAAAGAATCGACATATGAATACAGTAATAATCGACATCAATGCTGTGTCAAAACTCAAGAAGAAGAAAAAACGAGATAGGCATAACATACCTTGACATAATTTTTGAAATAACTACGGATTGATGGATCATAGAAGAAAGAATCATTAGATGAACTTAACCCTAGCCCTTCTTGCCACGCCCACTGAACATACTGATCTTTCCCACCATATGCTTGCAAGTTATTTACTAAGCTTAGAAGCAGCCTAATTCGATGTCTCCTTGCTTCTGCTATGACATAGTCCAAGGCCTGTCACCCAAAAAACCCTCAATAAAGTTTTCATTCATCATGCAATAATTCCAAACAGAAAACAAAGATCTTGCTCCATGGACCAAAAGAGCTACCGACACGAAACAAAAAAACATTTTTCATTTCTATTAGGCGTGACTTCAAAAAAGTATAATACAAAAAGAAAGGCAATCATCATAGACTTCTAAATCATGTGTTCAAAATTTTCTAAATTTACACTTGAGGTGCTGGCTCAGTAGTAAGAGCTTAGCATTGTAACTTCAAAGTGCAAAGTTCAAATCCCCTCCGGGGTAGTTGTAAAATGACCATTAGTGTCACTTAAATTAATAAAAATTTCTCCTTTTCCCAATTTTTTCTCTCTCATAAATTTAAGCACAAATAAACTATCAAAATTTGACTTGCCAATCGTTGACCGATTTCAGTAAGAAGCGCAAATACCATTTCAGGAAGAAATCCACATGGTAAATTGAATAAGACTAAGATAAAGGGAACGAGAAATGATAAAACTCCTGCATCTTCATGTTGAGTCACAGACAAAATTGTAGAGACCAATAACAAACAACAGAAATAAAATCTTCAACTTTATACTACTGTGATTAAAATCATAGAGAGATAGAGAGAGAGACCGCTTCTCACTTTTTGTCTGTATATTGTATCCTAACACATATGATCATACCACTTTCCAAGATCAATGGTAAAAATGTCCTCAAATTTCAGCTCTATAGGACAAGCATTGTCAAACTTTACAACTATCACCACTTCAAAAGTTATTTTCCTACAAATTTTGCAAAATTGGGTCCCTTCCCGAATGAATCTCACTAATTACACGTACAAAGTTATCACCAGTTATATTATACATACAAAAATACAAACCTAGTTTTGAAAGCATTCAATCATATCATAAAAATACAACAAAGTTTCAGGGAAAAACAACAAAAAATTTAAAGAGAAGGTATTAAGAAAATCAAACTAGCCAACAACCTAGAAAGTTATAAACTCTTAACTATGTCGGTATTAAATTCAAACATACAAAAACAAAATAAGTTACAACAAAACAAAAACAAAATATGAAATTCAACAACAAGAAAACAAAAAAAATGACAATCAGAAGTTAAAATACCTTAAAAGCTTGTTCATCAAAAACACCAGGTGAAGTCTGAAGGGCATTATAATCACCATCATTAAAAGCCCAAGTTCTACAAACAGTTAGACCCATTTTAGCACCAGCTTTGAGCATTTCACCTACCCTAGGTCTTGTATAAGCATCCACAGATTGAACCATAAACCAATAAGAGTTCCATCCATTAATGTAAAAAGCTTTTCCATCCAACACAAACTGAGACCCTTTTCTTTCCACAAAACTCAACTCTATTTCCTCATCATAATCCATCCTTACCCCAAATGACATGTAAATGAATAGCACCACCGATGCAAAACCAAATATTGGATAAAATAAACCATTTCCAGCCATCATGTAGCTGAAAGGTGAAAACCCCTTTTCACTTTTTGCAACAAAAACCACAGAAATTTAACGGATTTAAGAGATTTTCAGATACCCTTTTGGCTCTTTTTTCAAAGGGTCGCTTTGTTTTTAGCTCTAGATGAAGATTTTTTAATCCACTTTTTTCAGTCACTGATGTGAATGTGTTTGTTCTTCACACCCCAAATGATCAGAATGTATAGATCTCTCTTCTGAAAGAGATTAACTTTAAGAAGTGCTTAAAAGTGCAACTTTGATAGAGATGTAACAAGGGGTGTTTATACAGAAAAATGTGTTGCTTCTATGGGAAAAATGAAAACTAAGAAGGTTATAAGGTTGAAGAGGAAAAAAGTGAGTGTGGTGAAATGTTAGTATCAGAAAATTATAATTATGTTATACTTGGATTTAGATCTGAGTAAGAAGTGGAAAATTTCTTCAGTTCTAATATTTAAGGAAATTTAAAAGACAATTTCAAGAACTGTGGGCCACCTTGTGTTGTATCATATCTGTGTTATACCATGTTCTGCAAATTTTAAAATTTGAAACTATAGTGTGTGTTGTAACTCTATGTTAAGATTCTTTATGCATAAGGTCATATATCAATGTCCGGTCCATTCAATTGCTAGAGATATTACATTATATATATGGATTAAATTTCCCACTTATTCACCTTTAAAAGTTGAAATTTTAGTAATTAAACTATTTGATCAAAAAAAAGTTACATATCATATAAGCGTGTAAATGGGCTAGGTCAGGTCAGACTTTGTAAGACATAAGCCTAATTTACATCAAAGTTTATAGGCTTAAGTTGATCTATCACCCGTCATAAGCTCATTTTTAAAGGTTCAATCTATTTTATACTAAGGTCGAGTAACGGCTATAAGCCTTCTACTAAATAGACTAAATCTTATGAAGACCTAAAACACACGAATATTAAATAATGAAATCTTGCAAATTTATAATCACACCGGTATACCTGTTACTAAATAACCAAACCATATGAAGACTTGAGTTTATAAAAGAAGCTTCAATGTTATCAATAATAGAAGAAATATTATATATAAAAAGCTTAATAGACGAGCCTAACATGTTTTATAGACTTTTTTGTAAGCATTATCTTGATCTATTTAATTAAATATGTTTTGTAAAAAGTTTGCGCCTAATCTTCTTATTAAATGAACTGAGTTGGATTAAACCTTAAATAGACTAGATCGTAAGTCCATGTTGGTTGGTCTGGCCTCTTCCCAACCCTAACATCATGTTCATAAAAAAATATTTTGCTATTTAGAACAAGATTGTCTATTTGTTGCATATAATAGATATTAGCATCTTCCACATGGAAGGTTTTCATGCTAGACAAAATGTACAACCACCATTTTCCATATATTTTATTTTATTAGCCTACTATTAGTAATAACATAACTAGTAGGGTGATGCAATTTGATTTGATTTTATTATAAAAAATAGTAGTTTCAACAAAAGGACAATTGATGCATGATTCAGATTTCAGAAGATTTGTGTTTGATTTTATAATAAAAATAGCTTGCTGTTTTTTTTCTTTCTAATTCACAGCCTTATGTGCAAAATGTTCATTTTCATCACAATGCTCATCTTTTTTAAAAAGAAGAATTGGATCCCCAAACTTCAACAAATAGAAATGTAAATTACATCACATTCATATTTTACCAAAACAAAAGGATAAGGCTAGCAAGAATTGTAAGAACATTGTTTAAAGAATGAGAATTGCTAAAGAGTGTCCATATACCATCTTCATGAGAGTGTTACCATTAGTCTTAGTTTTATTTTCCTTTTTACTTTCTTTTCCTTTTACATCTTTGGTTGAAAGAAGGGCTCAACAGTCATCTTCATGGTTCTGTAGAAAGAAAAAAGATTTCTGCTCTCCTCCAGCACAAAACACTTGCGCCCTGCAGTGTTGCCGAAAATGCCCATGCATTAGTTAACTAACGCTGCACTACTTAACTAACGCACATATAAAGAATTGCGTGAGTTAACTCACGCAGCCATTAGCACATGCGTGAATTAACTCACGCCAGTCTGTGCAAAAAACCAGAAGAGGCAGAACCTCTATTTTCCCTATTTTTTTCAGTCCTTCTTTCATACATTCATTCATTCATTCAATTGCATGCATTTTTCAAATTCATTCAAGCATTCATTCAATCAAGCATTAACTCATAATTAAATTACGAAAAATAACGGAATAAAATAACGAAAAATGTCATAAAAATGCTAAAAAGCGCAAGTGTAATAGATTAGAACCAAATCCAACAAAATGTCATAAAAAACTACAAAAAGTCATAATGGTCCATCCCGTGGACTCCTACTCCTCCTCCGCGGAGCCGGCATCTGCTCCAGCATGCTCCACTCAGACTGTATGCCCTGCATCAAACGCATAACCTTCTCTGGATTACGAAACACATCAGGATGCCCCATTGTACCGTCCACTCTGGCCCTGATGTTGTTGATGATCTGGTATGGGTCGGGAGGATGCCTGGCCCACTGCTGCTCAACAATAACCTCCTCGTAAGGAGGGACATGACGAGGAGGGGCATCAACTGCGTAGTCAGGAATGGCCGCAGGGGGGTCCACAATAGGATGTGATACTCTAACGAACCATCTCATGTACCCCTTAGTATGACCCCTCTGCTGATGGCTGAGGACATGTAGAGTAAACTCCGTGAAGGCCTGGGCCATGTCATGAGCCTCAATGTCTGTAGAAGGCCTGGGCCGTGTCTGGACATAACTGTACTGCCTAAGAACCCGCTCTGGCAAGTGACGGACCATCCTGTCACTGCCGGCCATGATCCATCCGGAGTACCAACATATGTCCTGAAAGTGCGAGATGTGTCGTCGTTTCTCGTACGACCTCCAGGTGACATGAGAATGGTCCAACGAATCAATGGCAGCTCAGTAGCGTCCAGGATTAGAAATGCCCCTGGGAGGTTTCCATTGACTCACAAGCGGGGCAACAGTAGGGTCGTAGGCATCATCTTCAATCCTCGGAATGATGTTCGTGAAGTGTGCCAAAGTCCATCCCTGCAAACACAAATAAATAAATTTATATCAACACAAGTATTATGCAAACAATTATACATTTACGATCCAATAAGTAAAAAAAAAGAAAAATAAATATTACCACAAGCAAGGTCATGTAACCACCACAGGAGGCCACAGATGAGTCGGAGGTAAGAGATAGCTCGTATAGGAAAGCAAGTCTCATCCCACCCCATGATCAGTTGTCCAACTCGTCCATTTCTTGCAGCGCAAATAGCCACAACAAATTAATATTTTTGTTGTTCTTGCCGGAAAAAATGGTCCAGCCAAGCAAGAGCAACAAAAACACCTTAATGCAGGCCAACCTAACTTGAGCTCGCTCGTCTTGCTCCTTTTGTGTGTCAGGCTCAAGCAGCTGATTACACCTATTCAAGAGCTCCTCGTAGCGCCTCTTCAGTACACCAAAACTGACGTGAGCAGCACCCTGTTTTGTCATCTTTTTAGCGGCAACCTCCGTTGTAAAAAGTAGGTCCACCTGCATCATCTCTAGCCCCTCCTCACGGGTTAACTATCTATCACGAAGGAGCCTCCCAGAGATGGGGGTGCCTAGGAGACACGCCACATCATCTAGTGTGATGGTCATCTCCCCAACAGGTAGATGGAAGTTGCCGGTCTCCTCATGCCATCTCTCTGACATCGCACAAACGAACCTGTGAGAGATGTTCTTGTACCCACTAGTCAGGAGGGGAGTAGGACCAGACGTATTCACTTCATCCCAAAACCATTGATTTTGTTCACACAGCCGAGGGATTGTCAGGTTTTTAAGGCTTAGTTTCTTCTCGTGCGAGATACATTTCACCCTATGTTTTTTTCAAAACTGAAATACAAAAACAAAAAACAACAAACAACACCATTAAATAAATAATAAGTAAAATAAACATTAAATATATTCTAACATAAATTTTAATTCTAACATTAAATAAGTAAAATAATAATTAGAATAAGTTGTATAAATAGTAAAAGAAATAAAATAAACATTAAAATATACTTACATCGGCATCGACCCAAATCCTGCATGCCACATGTCCATCAAAGTGAGGTAAAAGCGCGAGCTCATAAGGCCCCCCTGCATAGCCGTCCAGTCCGGCCTCGTACACCACCCTCGACACCCCCTGAAAACGACCCCCACCATCATGCTGCTGATGCTGCTCAATATCATCCTGCTGCTGAGGCTCCTCAATATGAGGCTGCTCATGATGATCCTCATACTGATGCTGCTGATAAGCATCAAACTGATACTGGTGAGGCTAAGGCTCCTCAAAATGATACGTCTGATCCTGCGCCTGCTCATACACCTCATAATCCTGCTGATACTGTGTCGGGTCCACCGTCTGGGATGGACCCGTCTGTGACGTTGATCCCCCAGCAACATCACCTTTCCCTCGACCAGCCATAGGAGGGCGTAATGCTTGTTTCTCCCTCCGTAAGCTACAAGTAGGGGCAGGCCGCCCTGCCCTAAATCTGTCACTCCTATCCTGAGGCGGCTCAGGCGGTCTCTGAGACGTATTCCTCCGAGACATATCTGCATAACATTTCAAAAAGCAAAATATCAATGACACATTTTCACACGGACATTGTGTCATTTCTAACAATTCAACAACAACACTAATATTTCACCAGTGCCAATTCAATCCGTCAACTACCACATTGTAGTCTAACTAACTATAATCAACATTAACAAACATATTTCTAACCAATTTCATCATTAACATTGAAAAAATCAAAAGAAAATTCATTGAGACATTTTAACAAACACCTAGA
>Ga0315914_1002908_pt1 | contig 26230 bp, 17 predicted proteins | sample MpolenodulesMG_FD_203920 | JGI IMG/M metagenome (GOLD analysis project Ga0315914, IMG submission 203920) | Medicago polymorpha root nodule microbial communities from Los Angeles, California, United States - elongated nodules | ecosystem: Host-associated > Plants > Roots > Nodule | place: USA...
AAAAAAAACATCCACTATTCGCTTTTACTTAAATCAAATTACACATCCAAGGTATAAAGCTTTTTCATAATAAAGAAAGTGATTCTATGGTTTCTCGGGGTATGGTTGGTTTCCCTTTTGTCGCCCAAAATTGGCATTGGAATGTCCACATTTTCATGTGTTTCAAGGGAAACTCAACATGGTTCTATAGACATACTTTTGGCATCTTCGATGACAATTTTTTAAGGAACCCAAACTTGGTTTCCTAAGTGGATCTCACACTATCACACCACACATATGCAACTCAAGCATGTATTACTTCAATGATTGAAAATTAAGCAACTTTTATGAAGGAAGATTGTTTTTTTTGACATTCATTGTGTCTTAGTAACACAAGTAAATGACCAAAAAACCCAGCGGCAGTTAACTGCCGGCGTGTTTTTTAGTTATAAGTCAGCGGTAATTAACTACCGTTGTGGGTATTTTAGTCTTTAACTTGTGTTTTAAGGAAGTATTGAAAGTCATAAAAGCAATTGTCTTTATGAAATTCACACTTTTAATCTTTTTTTTATGTAAAATGCATCATGGACTCTTACGTATTCACGATTGTAGTACATTAGTTATTTACGTTTTTTAAAGGGAAATGTTCGAGTGTTGTTTAAGGACCTTAAATTGTAACTTTTTATGAAAGTTTGTGTAATTAGTGCGTTGAAAATTGAAAACTTTAACATTTTTAAAGAATAATTATATAATTTAAAATGCTTAAAGAGTGCCCCGGATACACTCGTTAATAAGACTCTTTTTTAAATATCAAATTGATACTTTAAGTTTACTACATTTGCTATGTTACCCTTTTTTATTCAACTATGTTAAACATTGGTTACGTGACCGTTAAGTGATGATGTGACATGTTCGACTTGGCGAAAATAAATAATGAATTAAATTTTTAGCTTGATTATACTTTTGATCATCTTATTTTCTTAAACTCGTAAAAATAGTCATCCTTTTTTGAATTTGAATTTTTTTATCTCCTATTTTCATATTTATTGCAATTCTAGTCTCGATCCATTTATTTTACCCTTAAAATGATGAGTTTATGTCTCAAAAGTGATATTCTCTAAGATTCAACATTGGCTAGCAAATCACCTTATATAAAAGGGAAATGTTCTGGGCACTAGTTAAAGAAAACTAATATAGAAATTTTGCATTGGAAAGTAGCGAAAAGTAGATTGTTGAACCTTTTTTTTTCGTGGTGGTCAGGGTTCGAACCCCGACCTTGCATATATTATGCATTGTCCTTACCAACTGAGTTAAGCTCACGATGACAGATTGTTGAACTTTATTAAAGTAAAAAATTTGTTATTTTTAATAAAAAAATTCTATTTTTATTTCCTTAACTAGGGTCTGGGAGCACTGGTTAACATGACCCTATATAAAAATAGAGGATTAAAAGGTTAGATTTTAAAAATGAGAAACTACTTTCATGAGTTTCATAAAATTAAACTTAAAAAGTCAATTGTTACCCGACTGAGGAAAAAATGAGTCATCAAAGACAAAGAAAGTGTTGGGTATGGGGTTCGAACCACTCGCACTTATGTGCAAAAGAAAACACAATATTTTATTGGCTTATTCAGTCACCCGGTCCCTTAACTTAATTAATTGTCTCAATTTGTTCCATAACTATAATTTGTACCAATTTAGTCTCCTATGTTTTGCTCCGTTATTAGTTTTAGTCCTTTCTATTAACGTTTTTTTTTGCTTAATTACATAAATAATCCCTTAACTTATTTGTTGTTTTCAATTTGATCCCTTAACTCTAAAAAATTTCTGTTTGATCCCTCAAATATGCTCTGGCAGTCAGTTCGATCCATGTCAGTTAACTTTAACTCAAAATGTATTAGGTGGACCAACATTGTAGGTGGTCCACCATAGACCTTATAAATTTTGAAATTTCAGCTCTTTGATCTTTTTTCAAAAAGGGGACGGCTAGATTATGGAGGTCTATTGTATCTAACGCTGCATCACCAACATCTAATTTTTTTTTAACATTTCTTCATCTTCTTCCCTCCTCATCTTCATCATCATCTTCATACATTCATAAAAAATTTCAAGTAAACCCAAATTTTTTTTCCATAAATAAAAAAAATCCCAAATACTACATTCATGATGTTCATATCTTCATCACACAAAAAAAAAAAACATAAAATTATAAAAACTAAATATCAAATTTACATAAAATTATAAAAACTAAATTTCTTAACATGTGCTCTAAGCGCACAAGTTAACTTGACCCTTATTTTATTATAGGCTTAATTGAACTGCCGGTCCCTTAACTTATTTATTTATTTCAGTGTGATCCAATAACTCTTAACTTTTGCAAACTGATCCCTCAACTCACTTACTGTTAATTAATATGGCCTCCTCTAAAAGGAGATCGTTAAATAAGTGAGATCTACCAGATTTTACAGTGCATCACCAACACCTGATTTATTTACTTTCTTCTTATTCTTCCCTCATCTTCATCTTCATTCAATCTTCATCATCTTTATTAAATAAAAATAAAACCCAAAATAAATAAATAAAAATACTCAATTCAGATTACATTCCAAAACTGAAAAATCAATCAAATCCCAGTTCCAATTTCAATAAAAAAACACGTAACCTCCCCATTCTTAGTACTGCACCATAAAACCCCCAACAAACAACAAACAAAAGGGATGTGAGTTTGAAGAAAAGTTTTCACTGAAATCTCAAACTACTTGAATTCTATTATTAATAATAAAAGCTAGATTTGAATTTGTTCATCTGGAAACAACGTAAGAACACAATGCAACAGGAAATAATTTTCCTCACAACAATTAATTCATGAAAAAACTAAATTGTTTAATGAAAAAGCTATAATTGAATTGGTTAATTGAATTACAGTAACCAAAATTGAAATGGTTAAGTTGGAAAAGGCTTTAATTGTCCCAATAAACTCAGAACAATCACTCCAAGATTGAATTAAATTTCCAACAACAAAAACACAACATGAACAGAAGTTAAAAACGCAGCAGAAAGAGGAACGCAACATGAACAGAAGTTACAGCATAAACAGAAGTTACAATCTCAAGATAGGAAGAGGAACACAGCATGAACAGGAAGAGGAACAGAAGTTAAAAACGCAACAAAAACACAGCATGAACAGAAGCTACAAACTCCAAGATCTAAGAGTTCTGTTGAGGTGGTGGTGGTGAATGATCTGGTGTGGTGTTGGTGGTTTTTGATTCGGCACCGGTGTTGAAAAAGAGAGTGAGAAATTGAAGGTGATTGAGACAGAGATGTGATGTTATTAGTGTTGTTGTTGTGATTTATAAGGGGGAAATTGAAGGTAATTGATTTTTTTTCCTTTAGAAAATGAGTTTTTTTGAGAGAGAAAAAAAATCTGGATTTGAATATGTTGATGAAGATATTGAATGAGAGAGGGATAACCATTGTTGAGGGTGAAGAAGTTGTACAGTGGATTAAATCATTTGGGTCATTAAAAGTACATTAACAACTTCATTACCATCAACACCATTAAGGCATTCACGGTCAAAAAAAAAAAAATCACCCCCATCTCATTCCATCAAAATATTAAATTATGGGTATTTTGTTGTTTCTGGTTTGTTGATGATGAAGATGATTGAGTTTTTGTATGAAGATTGAGAAAAATGATATGGAGAAAATGAGAAGCACAAAAAAAAATTTGGGTTTTTATTTTATTGTACGAAGATGATGAAGATTGAATGAAGATGAAGATGAGGGAAGAAGAAGAAAAAGGTAAATAAATCAGGTGTTGGTGATACACTATAAAATCTGGTAGAGCTCATTTATCCAACGATCTCTTTTTTGAGGGGACCATATTGATTAACAGTAAGTGAGTTAAGGGACCAGTTTGCAAAAGTTAAGAGTTATAGGACCAAATCGAAATAAAGTTCAGTTAAGCCTTTATTATAGTATAAATCCAATTTTCTAACAGAACAATCTAGAACTAAAAGAGCCAAACAAAAACCATCACTACAAAAATCCACAAACCCTAACATCCAAATATCCCTGTTCTTCTTCTTCTTCTTCTTCATATCGATTCAATTCAATTCCTTCCTCTTCATCAATGGCGGAACATTTAGCTTCAATTTTCGGCACAGAGAAAGATCGCGTTAACTGTCCATTCTACTTCAAGATCGGTGCATGTCGACACGGCGATCGATGTTCTCGCCTCCATACAAAGCCAAGCATAAGCCCTACTATCCTCCTCTCCAACATGTACCAGCGTCCTGATATGATTACTCCTGGTGTTGATGTTCATGGACAACCGATCGATCCAAGGAAGATTCAGGATCATTTTGAAGAGTTTTATGAGGATTTGTTTGATGAATTGTCTAAGTATGGTGATATTGAAAGTCTTAATGTTTGTGATAATCTCGCTGATCACATGGTACGTAATTCATCTTTGTTTCGTTAATTTTTTATGTGGCACCAACACTTCTGATTGAAGACCTGTTAATCTGACACGACACCGGTATATGTAATTACATTACAGTTACATTCAATTATGTAATTTAATTAAATTAATACTGGTGTTGACGTGTCGGTGTCGTGTTTGTGCTTTATAGGTTTTTTTAGGGATTTGATTTGTTTTGATTATGTTGTGATTTGGTTATGATTTTTTGTTTTTCAGGTTGGTAATGTGTATGTTCAGTTTAGAGAGGAAGAGCATGCTGCAAATGCTGTTAAGAATCTCACTGGAAGATTTTATGCTGGTGTGTTATCTCATTTTTTTGTGGTTTATTGTTGTTTTTTATTTTTGAATTTAAATGTTGATAATTGATGACTATTAGATAGTAACTTAGTGTGCATATGACTATGTGTATTTTTTGGGTAATGAACTTAATTATGTATGTATTTGTATAGGGATTTAGATTCTATAATGTGAAATATTGAGTTTAGAATGGTAAGTAAATAATCTCAATTGTTGATGAGAAAAAACTGTTGATATTGTAACACATTCATGATTTGCTTTCATGTGAACCAGTGTTGTTAAATAGCGGCGTGATGGCACTATTGCGTAGTAGAATTTGAACAATCCGCTATTGTGAAACAGTGAGTGACTATAGCAGTGATATAGCTCTGCTATGGAGGAATTTGAACAAATTGCTCTTTTATGTGATCCGCAATTGACAACACTGATGTGACCAGTTTTTTTTTTTTTTTTTTAACCAATGTGACCGGTGTTGTTAAACAGCAGTTATAGTGGCTATATAGTGCTATATCATATCGGAATTTGATTAAGTTGTTGTTGTTGTTCCACGATACACGGTTGAGTACAAAATGTTGTCAAATAGCGGCTATAGCGGTGTTGTAGCATTGTTGCATAGCATAATTTGAACAAACGGATTAACAACATTGATGTGAACATATTATCCACTCTTGATTTTCTTATCAAAGATGGAGAGATTACTTAGTTTACTTGAGAATTTGATTTAGAGGAGCCAAATCTTTTATTATAGATGGTTATCCAATCGTGTGCTATTATCTGTTGAGCTGCAATTTTTTGTGAAGTTTGAATATTAGACCTTTTGTTCTTCCCTTGCTTGCAGGTCGTCCAATTATTGTTGATTTCTCACCGGTGACGGACTTTCGTGAGGCTACCTGCAGGCAGTATGAGGAGAATACTTGCAACCGTGGTGGTTATTGCAACTTCATGCACTTGAAAAGAATTAGCAGGTAATATTTCCAACATTGGTCAGTAACCGTTTTGTGGTTTAGGTATTTTTTAACTAAACGTTGGTGATTGTTTAATATGCATCATGTCCAGGGAATTGAGGCGTCAATTGTTTGGAAAGCGCCACGAAAGGCACAGTAGGAGCAGGAGTCCTTACAGGCATCGAAGCTATGAGGAGCGGCCTCATCGCAGTCGTAGCAGCAAGTATGATGACAGAGACAGAGACAGGGACTATCATCACGACAGTGATAGCAGGAGACGCAGGACTTCAAGTCCTGGACGGAGGAGGGGAAGGAGTCCTAGTCGCAGTCGAAGTCCTGTTGGAAGGAGGAATTGTAGTCCAGTCAGGGATGGTAGCGAGGAGAGACGTGCAAGAATTGAGCAGTGGAACAGGGAGAGGGAAGAGAAGGAACCCGCAAGTAAGGTTAATACAGAGGAAACCGGTAATGGCCATAACGGGCGCTCACAAAATGCTAGCGCATATCATGAGAATCAGCAGCAACGGGAATCTCCTCGGGAGGGATATTGATCTGTCTTTACTACTGGTTTGTGTCCACTCTCTCTTGTTTTCATATTCCTATAGTTCTAGGCAACAGTTTTATTCTAGCATAGACCACCCACAGAACAAGTATAGCTCACCACCCATTTTCCGCTGTGCAGGTGGTGCAGGTACACTGTTCCATGATGTGGAATATGCCCCCTCCCCCCTTGGGATTTTTTTTATTATGTTTTGCATGATTTGTGATTGCATGTGTATGCTTGTACCACTTTATGCAATCTCTAGTTTGAAGCATATTTTCTGCATAGATCTCAGCAAAACTAGTTTCCTTGCATTTTTTAGTAGGCTTCCATAGTAGTCAAATATGTTAGAGGTACTGCATAGTTGAGCTCTTTTTTGTTGCCAATGCATGTATGCAGTTCATCTGAAAATACTGTTTTTAATCCCTTCACGTCATTATAAATTTTTGGTTATCCTCTATTCGTAACTTTTGTTGGTTCTTTCCGAGCTCTTTCTTGTTGCCAATGCATGTATGCAGTACATCTGAAAATACTGTTTTTAATCCCTTCTTGCCGTCATTATAAATTTTTGGTTTTCCTCTATTCATAACTTTTGTTGGTTCTTTCTGAGCTCTTGTTGCCAATGCATGTATGCAGTTCATCTGAAAATACTGTTTTTAATCCCTTCTTGCCGTCATTATAATTTTTTTTCTCTATTCATAACTTTTTTTGGTTCTTTCAAAATTGTTAAATATTGACCCTTTTCTGGATGATACAAAAAAAATACCCATTTTTCCAACTAGCCAATTATTAACACTTGTGTGCTTGCTTGTTATCGGGGTTTTATTTGCATTTGCTGGATGTGTGTGTTATTCTTTTACAGTCAGGGACCCTGATCACCATCACACGTGAAGACTAAGACTAGTGAACGACCACTTTCAACAGTTCTTATAGGGTTTTTTGTTTTCCATGAGCTCTGTTTCAACCCTTTTGAAATTGGAAATAGCATTATTGTCTTACATATTTTATGAGTTTTGCAGGTTCAGGTATCCCTGCATCTAAGAGTCGAGTCATTGAGTTAATTGCAGTTATCATTGAAATTTGTGTACAGGTTATGCCTATGCTGTTGGAGGATGTTTTAATTGATTTTTAAGGTATTATTTATTATGGGATCTTGAAGAGCAGTTTCAGCTGGGAAGTAAAAGTGTAAGGATGACTATTTAGGTGAAGCCTTCTATCATGAGTTTTCTCCTGGTTGCAGGCTGAGGAAAATGACTTTAATTTTCTTTTTCTCGTGGCATGTTAGGATGCTTTCTTATTGTGTAAGCTTTAGATGCCTATTGATGAGTGACTTTTGAACTCGGTATTTTTTATATTTCGCCTGTAAAATTGTTACTGAGGTTGTAGATTTGAACCATAATGATGCTTGGATTTTCATTTGATTAAATGTTGGTGTATGTTGAGGTTATCATATGATGTTTGTGAAAACATTAGCTCTGTTTGGGAGTTTATCCGGAAGGTATGATGTTTTGTTACAAAGGAAGGAGAGATAAATGAACCGAAAGATAGTGTCCCCAACTTAAATATAAAATTTATTTTTCTTTCCTTCAAAAAAAAAATTATTTTTCTTATTAGTACAAAACCTCCTGATGTGGGTGAACTTAAAACCATACTGGAGGGAGAATTTGGAGGGTTTTTGAGGGCTTAAATTAGTTTTCCAAATGTCATCTACTTTAATACTCTCATGATTAAAAAAGGTTCATTCCTAAGGAATAAATATTCCGTAAAAATTCATTCAAGAGTGCACATGATCTTATTCAAAAGTAGAGACTAAAAGTTAAAGTTGGAATATTTATATGGATTAAAAACTTATTTTAACCCTTGATACTTTAATAGGTGGTGTTCTTATATTATACAATGTAGCGTTCCGTTGTTCCAATTCAAAGAAATTGTTTTGAATAGTGATTCAGACGTATAGTTAGCCAGTAGTTTAAAGTCAGGGAGATCGAGTACAATAAACTTCTTTTTAGCAAACAAGGAAACATAATTTGATTAAAAAATAATTTTTTAAATGTAAAAGATAAATAAGAAACTCTAAACTATATTTAATATGAGAGACATTTAATTAGTAAGTAAAGTTAAACAAATATTGATTTAATAGTAGAAGAAATAATAAAAAGTAGGAAAAGAAAACAAAAACAGCATTGTAAAAAAAAATAGAAAAATAGTGCATACGTTCTAGGGATAAATGCGTTTCTAGAAAATGACGAATTGTTCAAGATAATCCGAGTTCGATTCTTGAGTAGAATAGTTTTTGGCTATATTTTACTTACCTCCTGACCAAACTTCGAATCACTAGGACCTCTTTACCATGAGAATTGAAAGGTTAATACAAAAAGAGAATGACAGTTGACTAAATAGAATTGGAGGGTTTTTTTTTGGACCGAAAATAGAATTGGAGGGTTAATACAAATATTGGTACGAAGTTTTCATCACTGTTTAGTAATGACTAATCTCCGTCAAGAAATCTCTAAGACAAATAAGGTGAATCCTCACGTTTCAACCAAAAAAAAAATCATACACAAGGTGGGACCAAGCCCTACTATTTATATTTAAAATGAAATACATTTTCCCTAAAGCTTTCTTTGAGTGCAAGAATACCAATGTTACTATAAAATAGATTATAACGATTCAGATTTAGATTTAGTTCATTTCAATAATTTTTTAAATACATACATATGAATATTTATTAAGTTTAAGCATGTCATCAATCTTATATTTAAAAGAACAGTACATTATATGATATCATATTTTATCTTTATTCATTAAACTAGCTAATTAAAATTATTCATTGAAGTTGTTGTTCTTGACATCTATTTATGATCAAATGTTACAATACCTAGAAATTTCACAAAAGCATGAGTCTAAGTGTGAGAATTTCATAGTAGTAGAAACATTATGACATAACATACACATCAAATTATAAGCTAATCAGAAGTAACATAGAATTATGTATAACTAAATTGTTACGCTGACAAGCAGTAACATTTTTTCCCAACACAAGTGGGAAATTTATAATTGAGACATACATCCTTTGCACAATCCAGATTAGTTTTGCAGGGGATTAAACCTGTATTTTAAAAGGAGTACATGAATGTTGGATGATGAAATATTTTTCATATGATAAAGAAGAAATATTGAAATTTGTGTGAATATGGACTTACTATGTTGACCTAGAATTACGGAAATCATGATGATGAAAGCATAAACAATTTTTAGAATTTCAGCCATATTTTGTCTCCGTAATTTGCATGTAATAAGCAAACAACTAGTTTATCACTTCAAAGGTAAAAACACATCATGCTTTAATAATCTTAATAAAATTGGTTTTATCCCTTGCAAAGTTGCAAGAAACCATTCATATAATCAAGATTCTTATAAATGCCTCTTCGGTACATTAAGGTGTCATGTGTTATCTCTTTTTTTACGGAAACAAACTTATAGTAGCGTCATCTTGTGTGAAAATGTGATGTGCAAGTACACACAATTGTAACAAGTAATAATAATATGAGCGTAAAGATCGATCCCATGATAATCTACGATTGATTAGTTCCGGCTATCAACAATTTAACGAGTTTGTTGTTAGCAAAGATGGTAAAAAAATATTTTGGAATTTCAATAGTGTTCAAGTTAAAAGTAAAAGAGTTAAAACAACTAATTTTGAAAGAAATACCAAGCACATAGAAGACTAGTGTTCTGTTTTCCAAAAATGTTAAAGAAATAGCAAGCATGTTTTAGTTCAACTTTAATTAAAGTGATTATTTTTACTCTCAAAAACCATCTCGCTCGACACTCTCATCACCGAAACCTTTCACAGACTCACTTTCGTCGCCAATTGTAATCTCGCACCGTATCTCTCAATCTCCGCTGCCGCGCCGTGTGGATCCATCAAAGCCACCGTACCTGTAAGTACTTCTCTTTCTTCCTTTTCACGTTTCTCATTTCAATCTCCGATATTTCCGATTTCTTACATATGAATCACGTTTCTGAAATTAGGTTACGATTTTGATCAATGTTTCTGAATCTGTAGAAGTAATTCACAAAAAATGAAGTTCAAAATCGAAGAAGTAACAGTGTATTTCCCCTATGACAACATATACCCAGAACAATACGCATATATGATTGAATTAAAACGAACCCTAGATGCCAAAGGACATTGTTTACTCGAAATGCCTACCGGAACTGGAAAAACAATCGCTTTACTTTCATTAATCACAAGCTACACACTTTCAAAGCCTCAATCACCAATTAAGCTTATTTACTGCACTCGAACCGTTCACGAGATGGAAAAGACTTTAGCTGAGTTGAGACTGCTTCATGATTATATGGTTAAATGTATTGGTCCGTCTGCCAAGATGCTTGCGCTTGGATTGTCTTCGAGGAAGAATCTTTGTGTTAATAATAAGGTTCTTGCTGCTGAGAATCGTGATTCAGTTGATGCTGGGTGTAGGAAATTGACTGCTAGTTGGGTTAGGGCGCTTGCTGCTGAGAATCCGGATGTTCCTTCGTGTGAGTTTTTTGAGCAGTATGAAAGAGCTGGGTCTGCTGCTGTTTTGCCTCCTGGTGTTTATACTTTGCAGGTATTTCGAATTTAGTTTTGTTTGTTGGATTTTTATAGGCTTTGATTATTTCGTAATCTTTATAAAGTTATAAAAATAAATAAAAATTGATTTTTTTTTACTATCTTAGGTTGTTTTGGAACGCTGGATTTTTATAGCCTTTGGATGATATGCTATTCTTAAATGTATAAAGTTTTTATAGAAATAAAATAAATATTAATTTTTACGATGTTAGGTTATTCTGGAATGCTTGATGTTTGTGAGTGGGGTTGAATGTTCAGTGTTGAATACTGTTTTCTGATTTCTAAATGTTTGAATTCGAAGTGTGGTTGATTTTGATGATGTTTGCAGATTCTGGAATGTTTGATTTGATATTTTTTCAGTGGAGTTGAGTGTTCGGTTTTGAATGTTGTTTTCTCTGATTCTTAAATGTTTGAATTTGAAGTGTGGTTGATTTTGATGATGTTTACTGATTTTGGAATGCTTGATTTGATTTATTTATTTTTCTGGTGGGGCTGAGTGTTCAGCATAGTTGTCAATAGCAGCTGCGCCGCCCACTATTGTGGCGTGTACTATTGCAGCGTGTAGTGAATTTTTAGATCCCAGCGCTCCCAATCGCGTCGAAGCGGTGCGAAAGTGAGAAGCGGCCGCAACGGCCGATATAGTGGGTATCGATTCGAAGCGGCGCGGGTCAACGCATCCGCTACCATCTTCAATGACAGGTTCTCTGCCTCTGTCAACCTAAAATAGTGCAGTCATGTATCTTCGAAGAAGAGAATGAGAAGAAGGAAGAAGAAGCGAAAAGCTATAAAGAAAAACCGACGGATGAAGTGATAATGGTTATAGAAGAAGAAGGATTGAAGAGACGTAGATCTAGAGTTCAGATGGATGGTGGCAGGCGGCGGCTATGTTTGTATAGAATAGAAAGAGGAGAAAAAACCAGGGTTTGGTTATTTCACTCTTTTATATAGACTATTGGGCTAGGTCCATAGTGATATAACGTGGACTCTATCAATCTATTTCTGCTTTTGATTTTTTTTTTTGTTACAACTTGGACTGTTTAATGATAAAAAAGGTAAAGAAAAAGACTTTTTTGGCTAATTATTAGTGAAAATCAGTTATTTATCTTTAACTTTTCATTTATATTAATTCTAAATATATATATATATATATATATATATATATATATATATATTTTATACTTTCTTACCCCTCAGTTAATAATATATTTTTTAGTATTAGTATCCACACCACCGAAATAGCATCCGCTATGCGACCCGCTCCTGCACCACACCAATTTTTGGGTTGGCCATGCCATGCCGCATTTCCGCATTGACAACTATGGTGTTTAGTTTGAATTCTAACCATAACTGACTGAAATTTTGATTTTTAGATATTTCTTGATTTGAAAGTGGTCAAACTTTGAGTGTAGTATGGCTGTCACAGTCTTTATTCTGGAACTCTGTGTGGTTACAATACAAGCAGTTTTGCTTCTACTTGAGGTCATGTTGTGTTTAGCTTGACTTTGTATTTGCTTGCACCAACCGCGCCTCACTTGTGTTTGGTGTGGTGTCTTATTATTAACTCGTTCACTTTGCCTTTGCAAATTTTGATTTAGATAGTTTTTGGAGTTTTCCTATTCTAAAATGTTTGTATCTATATGCGTGATTTTTGGAAAACTTCCATTTTGATTGCTTTCCGATGTTCTTGGATTCCAAGATGCCGGAATTTTTGTGGGTTTGACTGAACAATCTGATTTTGAGCCGTTTTGGTTGTTTCTTGGTGTTAAGATTTAAGACTTTCAAAGGTTGACATAATTTTGATTTTTATTCATTTTTAGTTGTTCTGTGGTTTTGCATTTTGATATGACCAGACCTTTTAAAATGTTTGAATCTGAATGTGTATGTGATTGTAGGATCTGAGAACGTTCGGGAAGGAGAAAGGATGGTGTCCTTACTTTTTAGCGCGGCATATGGTCCAGTTTGCCAATGTGGTGGTCTATAGTTATCAATATTTGCTTGATCCAAAGGTGGCTGCCATAATATCCAAGGAAATGCAGAAAGAATCAGTTGTTGTATTTGATGAAGCTCATAATATTGATAATGTTTGTATCGAAGCACTTAGTGTGAGTGTGAGGAGGCAGACTGTTGATGGTGCTAGAAGAAATATAAATAGAATGCGTCAAGAAATTGACAAGTACGTGCCGTTTCTAGCTTTCTCCTATTGCTTTGTGATTTAGATTTTGCAGTGACAAATTCAATAGTGAACAAGTGGGCATAATTAGGTTAATATGTGGGTTCTAGTGATTGCAATAACTTCTGTTCACTATGCATGTTATAATCTTGCCAATTTTCTTTCACCTAAAGCCCTTAAAGTCTAATTTTTCATTGAAGTAGTTGGGACACGGTGATGAATTTGTGATATCGAATAAATTTTGAAGTTTTAAAGTTAACTTTTATAAACTGACAGAGTTTCGAAGATTTTGTAGGATGTGGGCCACATCCAACAAAGTCTTTTTATTAGTTAAATTTGATATTTTAATTAGTAAGTTTTAGGTAAAATACTAGGGGTATAATAATTTTGATTTTTTTGTTTTAGTTTTAAATAGTGAATAAGGGGTATAATTTGTTAAAAAATTAGGGGTTCTAGCAATTGTAGTATCTTAGGCTTCTTTGTAAATAGTGAATAAGTCCCTTCTTTATTCCTTTGGTTACTTGAAAGTTGAAATTTCCCTATCTTTCCCTTTCGACGGTATCAGTCTTGCTGAATTTTCCATTTGTTCCCATTACTAAAATTTGTGTTCGGATCCTCTTTAATATTTGAACTGGTAGGAAGGTTCAAGGCCACAGATGCTGGTAGACTCCGTGCTGAATACAACAGGCTTGTCGAGGGTTTGGCTCTAAGAGGAGATCTTCCTGGTATGTATGATGTCACTTTTGTTATATTTATATCCAATATTCACTAACCAAAACTTATTTTCCTTACATAGCTGCGGATGGTTGGCTTGCAAATCCAGCCTTGCCTGATGATATACTAAAGGAGGCTGTACCTGGAAATATTCGTAAGGCTGAACACTTCATACAGGTCTTGCGTAGATTAGTTCAATACCTTGAAGGGCGCTTGGAAACTGAGAATGTAGAGAAGGAAAACCCTGTTAGCTTTGTTTTCTCTATTCTTAACCATGCTGGAATTGACCAAAAAACATTGAAGTTCTGTTATGACCGCCTTCATTCATTAATGATGACATTGGAAATTACAGACACTGATGAGTTCCTTCATATCCAAACAATATGTGATTTTGCCACACTTGTGGGCACATATGCTCGTGGTTTTTCCATTATAATAGAACCTTTTGACGAGAGAATGCCTCATATTCCTGATCCTGTATTGCAGGTTAGCGCTGATGTTTTGATTTGTATTTACTTCATTACTATGTAATGCTGAAAGTTAATTTTAGTCTATGTGAGATCTATATATTTTCTAGTATATATTTCTAATTTTTCTTCACCTATGGCATTTCAGCTTTGTTGCCATGATGCTTCTCTTGCCATAAAACCTGTTTTTGAGCGATTTCAGTCGGTTGTGATTACATCTGGCACATTAAGTCCCATAGATTTGTACCCTCGTCTTCTGAATTTTAACCCTGTTGTCAGTCGAAGTTTTACAATGTCCTTAACAAGAGATTGCATATGCCCTATGGTTCTTACCCGTGGCAGGTATTCCCAAGTCTTGTTAATACATTTTCAACACTGTTTTCCTTAAAAACTGCCTCTCTCACTTCCCCTTTTGATTTATTTTAATGTTTAATTGATTTGTTGTTTCAGTGATCAGCTCCCAGTCAGTACCAAATTTGATATGAGAAGTGATCTTGGTGTAGTGAGGAATTATGGACGGCTCTTATTGGAGATGGCATCAGTTGTTCCTGACGGGATTGTATGTTTTTTCGTCAGTTACTCATATATGGATGGTATAGTCAATAGCTGGAATGAAAATGGAATTTTGAAGGTGAGCCAAATGTCCACAATCCCCTTTATTACCGGTAGTGTCGGTTTCATAGTTACATGTTGCTAAAAGCATCTCTTATGCAGGAAATAATGCAGCATAAGCTTGTCTTTATTGAGACACAGGATGTGGTAGAAACTACATTGGCTCTTGACAACTACCGCAAGGCTTGTGATTGTGGAAGAGGTGCTATCTTTTTTTCAGTTGCGAGGTAAGATAACTGAAACTACCTATATTCTCTTGGGTTTAATTTTTTTTTTTTTTTTGCAACACTTGATAAGATTAATCAAACTGCACTCTCTGTTTAACTAAAAGGGAAATATGTACTGTTTTATGGTATATTGAATGGAATATTTATCATCAGCTGACCTATATATTAAGCGTTTAATGATGATGCACTACCGGTGTAAATTAGCTTTACACCGTTGGCCAACGAAAACTCGTCAAATCGCCACATAAGCCCATTTTACGACCGCTTTTTAGAAATAACTACCACATACTTTATTCTTATTGATGTGAAAAACTATTTTACTCAGATGGTGCATATATCCTATTCTCATAAAATATCATTAATTAAAATATGTAAAGTAAAGGCGGAGAACAGTAGAGCAAAATACCAAAACATAGTGGGGGGGATAAAACACACTTTTTTGGTAAAAGGGATAAAACACTTCAAGCGCAAAACAGAGCACAGTCATCGATCGAATAAAGAACCTTGTTTTCCTCTTGTTTAAAGTGCACAAGGACGTGTCTAATAAAAAATGTACAGAAAAGATAGTTTCGGCACACAAAATAGCCTTCAACTATATCAGTCTTCACAAAGAGAATTTTGGGTGAGCAGCCTTCGTTAACATCTCCACGAAATAGAATGGCTTCGTTTCAGACTTTCAGCTTTTTGCCTTTCATGGGCTTCTGAAATTATTTTGAAAAGATCCTTTGAAAGCAATTACTGAGTCAGTGGGCTAATGTCTAAAAAATTACTGAGTCAGAGGCATGACTCCACCTGCATGTTCTCACCACGCTTCAGCAATTAAGTTCACATCACTCTCACTATACTACACTTGGTACATACTGTATGCATACTCGGGCCGTACTGGGTACTGGTGGTACTTCTACCAATTTAGCGTACCCATGCTTCAGAGTTGTAGGCATAAAATGATTTGTTGGCATATATTTGGATGGTATTGCTAGCTAACTCAGTTTCTGCTTCCTCTTTCATAATTTGACAAGAGAAGTGATTAGAGGGTTTATTTTCATGTGGATGTACCTTGGTTGGTGTATATTAGCCAGTTGAGTACAAAATTTCATGCTAAGTTACTATGTTTGAAAACTGAACCTCCTGCATCTATTTCTGTGTTTAAGACAATTAATTTAGTCTCTTTCAAGCTCCTTTCTCCTGAGTTCTACATTAAAATAGGATCTCCAGATTTGAACACTGATTTTTAACCATATCATTTTTTTTTTGTCAATTCATGCTTATGTACATACTTGTTGCATTGTTTGCTATACATGCAACAAGAACTAGATTGTTCAGATTTTAGAAATTATAATTGCATTTGCAACTCCTTTGGGTTATGGCATATTCTGACCCTTGTTGTTTATAGAACATAAAAAGTAAACAGAAGCCACTTCTCATGTGGGTTTCAATCAGCTTATTTTTGCTGCCAAACACACTATTTTCGCAGCTTCTTTGAAAGCTTTTGAAAAAATTACATTTCCCTAATAAATAGAAGTTATGACAGTTATATTGATCAAATGGTTTTGCTGTGTTTTGTCAAAACCAAGTCTTTGGAAACTCCATTTTGATCCAACTCTTTGTAATGGTTTCTCTCAATCTTTCTCTGCCTCTGGTTATTGTGTTGTTTTTGTGTGACTAACTTTATACTTAGGGTAGTATTCTCTTCTTTTCACATGACCTGGCCATCTTAGGTGCAATTGATTCTACCATATTTTCTTAATATGTCATTCTAATATACTCATGATCTTGGAGTCAAGTTCATCACAGGCTAAAAATCAATATTGTACTTTTTGCAGAGGAAAGGTTGCGGAAGGTATAGATTTTGATCGACATTATGGCCGTTTAGTAATCATGTTTGGTGTTCCTTTTCAGTACACATTAAGCAAGTGAGTTCCATTTGATTAAATTTTTGAATAAGGGTAATTTATAACTATTGTATATCTGTGCCTTCTTTCACTGTCCAAATTGTGGAGGTTATATTACTGGTTGCAGAACTTACTAGAGAAATTTTTCAGGATTTTGCTTGCACGGTTAGAATATCTACGAGAAACTTTTCAAATCAAGGAAGGAGATTTTCTAACTTTTGATGCCTTGGTGAGACTCTTTCTCTCTTCCCTCTCGGTGATATGATTATTTGATTGTTAAAATTTCTGAAACTAGAATCCTTGGTAACATTAATTTTTTTTGCGTAAGCAGAGACAAGCTGCACAGTGTGTGGGCCGTGTAATCCGTTCAAAGGCTGATTATGGGATGATGATTTTTGCAGACAAAAGGTTAGTGTTTGTATGACCATTTCTTCCACTTTCAAAATTTTAGTTTGCAAGTGGAAAGTTCAACATTGCTTTTGTAACTTTCTTAAAATTCTGTGTCTATACTGAGATCACAACTTGTATTTATAATAGTGTTACAATAAATACATTGGATGCTTGATGAATAAGCCCTAACCTAGGAAGTTGTTTACTCTAGGAATAATAACAATCAATCTAGGAAGTTGTATAGTTAAAAGAATACAGATTTACTTGATTCTAACAACTTGAGTGCAATTGTGCTTCTGAAAGTTGCTGGTTTCTTTTTTTATTTAAAGTGCACAGTGTATTCTCTGTATATGTAACCTTTGGTGGAATTTGTTACAAATTGGATTGGAAGTTATTGTCTGTCCCATAAAATAATAAATAACAAGCAACAACTGTTTTGACAAGCTCTTGGCAAGGAAATAAATGTAAGTTTAGGACTGCTAAATTGGGGAGATGTTGCTGTAAATAACCAATTTAAACATTGAAAATGTGGATAACATATTTAGTTGCCTAAGATATTTCCCTCTACTTTGATTCGGCTTCTACATAATTCAAAATCTTGATACTGCATGTACTGAGCATGCCTACTCGTGATGAATGTATCATTTACTTGGTTTTGGCTTCTACTTCATTTGTCTTTAATAGAGTTATGGTTGGTTATTACCATTTGCAGGTATAGTCGTCATGATAAACGATCTAAATTGCCTGGTTGGATACTCTCTCATTTACGTGATGCCCACCTGAACTTGAGCACAGACATGGCTTTGCATATTGCACGCGAGGTCTGTCCTCATAGCTTTATTTTGAAATTTTATAGTAACTTGCATTACATTATTTGAATCTCGTTGAAACTATATGGGCCATCTTGTTTTTGGTTTTAAGAATTCTCCTGCTTTTTTTTTTCCTTTCTATTACAGTCATTTGCCATTAGATTGGTTAATACTGCTATTTATCTAGATAAGTATATAGTCCCAAAATTTGGAATTTGAAAGTACGAATTAGACATCATGTATACACATGGGCTTGTTTAGGGTCTGCTTACTTTGTGAAAACATGTTTTATTTTTACTTTCAAAAATGTGTTCATTTTAACTAGCTAATAGTTATACGTGGGTACTTTGAAGTGAACCATTGTGATGCATAGAAGATGATGCTAGATAAGGATGATATATTTTTGTAAAGAGAAGTGTTATTACTTATATACTGTATAGATATGATTTCGTTTTATTAGTTTTTTCTCTATCCTCAGTCAAATCAATAGTTAGAAATTGTGTATTTTAATACTGTTGTCAAATTTTGGTTGTCCAAATAACATTCCTCTTTTGTAAATAATGAAAACAATTCTTTTGGTATTTTCATTGTTTCTAAAAAATGTGCACGATTGTTCACTTCGAGAGTCTCTTATTTCCTTGTTAGCAAGTAAAAATAACAAATTCTAAAAAATGAAAATAGGAAATGTTTAGTTTTACAAAATAAATGGGCCCTTAGTTTTTGTTTCGATTTTTATTTTCACTTTTGACTATAAATTTTTTGGTAAACAAGAAACAAAGTGAATGAGGTGGCATTTTTTGTAATGAAGTGACAAATGAAAATAGACACCAAACAGGCCCTAGAAGAGTCTCTTTAGCTCTAAAATTGTTTTCCATTTTATTTGTTTCTTGTTTTAAAATATTTGTGTAGGTAATTGTGAACAATATTTCTATTTTTACTGTTTCTTATCAAATATTTGAAAATGGTAACAAAGTTGACTAGTGGTGGTGTCTTGGGACCTTGGAGTGTGCGCCTCTCAAGGTCTCAGGTTAGGTTCAATTTCCCCTGGTGCCAATTTCGGTAGGCGAAGTCCATACAGACCAATTTATATGGCTGCATAATGACCAATTTCCTAAGAATGTGATAATATATGGTTGCATAATGACCAATTTCTTGTATTTTGGATGCAGTTCCTCAGGAAAATGGCCCAGCCATATGATAAGACTGGTGGCACTGGCAAAAAAACCTTGTTGTCTCAGGAAGACTTGGATAAGATTGTTTTGGAGGGCAGCATGAATGATATGTTGTATTGAAGCTATCTATGAATTTGAGTGTAACTGAGGTGGCCTTCTTTTTGTTTTTGAAGGATGAGGTGGCCTTCTATTGTACTTATTAATTCCTAATACAGTAATCATATTCACAGATATTTAGTGCTTGGATTCGCTTCAAGAGCATCATTCTTGCATCCTGATGTAATTTTAACGTTATTTTTCACAGTTAAAATTGCTGCTACCGTGTGGTAATACCGTTAAAAATAGTCGTTTCCAAACATACACAATGTCATTTTGATGTGATGGGCGCCATGTAGCAATCCATAATGATGTTTGGCATGAAGGTTCTTGTTTAGGAATTGGACTAGAAATTCTTACAATGTTTTGTAGTACTTAATAAAATTAAATTATGCATTTGTCAAGGCTTCTTAGGGGTTTATCAAATTTAGGGTAGTAATTTTTTGCACGCATGTTTTATTTGGGTTCCGCTATTTAACTAATTTTTTTATTTTAATGTTGTTTATGTAATCATCTATCAGTGATTCATGATGAAAATCTTTTCATTTGTTGAACTCGTGAAGAAAATCAGTTGCTAACCTAGGACGATCTTCTCACCTTAATTATTCTAGCCATTGCTTATGATGACCACACAAAAGTAATACAAAAAATAGCAAGAGCATCTTCAATGGTGAACTTCATAAAAAGTATTTTATGGGTCCCGTTAGAGTCATATCATTTTGATACAACTCATTTATATTTTACTCCAATGGTGTAATTTTAAAATACTCATTTTGGGTCTCACAACTTTACCTAATCTATTAATATTTTATATATATTTTAGTTTATTGCAAGCTAACATATTTATTTAACTATTTTTATATTGAAAGCTGCATCAAATACCGTGCTCCCAAATCATACCGTTCATGATGGAAATCTTTTTATTGACCGAGTGCCTCTGTTTAGTATGAAACCATATTAACAAGTTCCAAATCATGGATAGGATAATCCCTTTCACAAATCCTTAGCTAGCGTGAAGACATAGGGCCCGTTTGGATTATCTTATTTTAGAGCTTATATAAAATAGCTTATGCAAATAAATAAGTTTTTATGTACTATTTATAAGTTTTTAAGGTAGTTTATGAAAAATCCATTTATGAAGATACAATTTTCGTTAGTGAGAGTTTATAAATTAAAATAAAAGCTTATTTATTTACATAAGCTATTTTTCATAAGCTTAAAATAAGCTCAAACCAAACGGGGCCATAAGCTCCAATTTCCTCGTGCCACATAAAACACATCCTAATCCTTGCTGAGGTGCATCACCGTAGTTCCCTTAGAATTCCTCTAACTGCAACAAAATCAAAATGAACAAAGGTTTCCAACTTCTCCTTTAAAAACTTGGACTATCTTCTCTCTTCCTCCATCGCGCAAATGGTTGTTCTTTCTTCGCGCAACTGCTTGGAGTTGGTCCACGAACAAGCAGGGTCTCAAACCTTGATGAATCCAAAGCAATTATTTTATCTTGATACAACACGACCCAATGATTCTCTTTCTCCAACGACTCAAGTCTTGGCAAACATATTCTCCAATTTTCGATTTCCCTCAACCAAAGGTCATAGTATTCTCTTATTCCAAAATAAATTGATCTTCCACTCGTAAGTCCTCACTATCCTTACAGACACAACTGTTCCCCCACCGAATTCTAATCGTTCCCAACCTTCACTAAGGTACCAACCAAAAGAACTACTCCTAAAAGGTTCCTAATAAAAATCTTACTACACATTTATATCTAAGAGCACAAGTTAGCCCTAAGTGCACAAGTTATGTACATGATGACTTCAATTGTTAAAACCAGATGTATTAGACTTATGTTAAATGGAGAATTCCTTGCCACACGGAAGGAAACAAACCTTGTTTTTTTTTTTTTTTTTTTTTAAAAATAAATAAAGAAAGAAAACAAAAATTAATGGATGAATTCATACCTTCCCTCAAGTTGTGTCAAGCCACCGTTGGAAAAAAATAAAAGAAAATATAGGTCGTCTTCTTCTACTATTTTCGGTTCAAATTTTTCAAACGTTAGAGTTGTCTATTTGTTGTTTGTCTCCGGAAGACAACTCTAACGCTTGAAAAGTTTGAAACTGAAAATTAGTCATGCCCACTAAAATTACAATACCAAAATTATAATAACTAGAAAATCGATATTGATGGTAAGCAATTTCTTTAGGTGACAGTTCAAGCACTTTTATGACATAAAGTAATTCCCAATTTATTTAATACCTATTTTTTTTTTATCCAAATATTTTTGGTGACACAACTAGGTTTTATAGTACCCATCTGCGTCCGCATGAAGATTCAATTCTTTCTTAAAGCTTCACATTCGGAATTGCAATGTTTACATCAAAAGTTGTCTTGTATGAACTGACTCTAGATTCAATGTATTGGCATGACTTTTTAATGCCTATCCTTGTTCCTCCACTTCCACAAAGTGTGACAAGAAGTAGCATAAAAATCTTTCTAATTCTTCAAATTTGAACTTTAAGAAAAATTCAGATTAAGCTAAGCTGCAACCAATCTATCACATTAGCATGGAAAAATTGATGTATTATATCGACATCAAACACACGCAACCAAACCATCATAACCATAGGTAAGTCAAGAACTAAATTCAAAGTAATCTTAATGGTAAAGCGCATTGCCAAGATGCATCTTATGTTTAACTATTCACATAAAATGCATAATTATTTAACAAACACAATAATTTATTGTAGTTGTCAACTACTACCAACACATTATGAGAAAACTGTTCGCCCGGAATGAGTAGAGACACTATGAATTTGTAGTATTTGTGTCCTCCTTGATGCTTCAAGAGCTAAACAAATAAACTCCATTTGTGAATATAAATATAAACTCTTTTTAAGCAATCCCTATATTTAAGCACCATTTTGACTAAAAATCTGTCTCTAGATATAAACTCTTTTAAAATTAATAAATGCATTTTTTTTTCCTAAACATACCCCTAATTAATACTAATAATTTGTCTTAAAATATGAAAAGTCAAATTTAATACACATAAACAAATGACAACTTGGTACTATTAACACACAAAATAGACACATTAATTGCATCAACAACTTTTCTCAAAAAATATGAAAAATGCAAAGGGTGCTTACATACATGGACGAAATGAGTATATAACGAAGGGTCTTGTTAACAAGTGCTTTAAAGACACTCTTTAAGGATTCTAAATTAAGAAACTATTCATTGAAAAAGTTAAATGTTTCAATTTCCGATGCATTGAATGCACAAGTTTCCATAAAAACTTACTATCTAAAGTCTTTAAAAAAAAAACTCCACCAATTCATAAAAGCACTCCCTCCGTTCAGAAATGTAGTTAATAGTGTATAAAAAAGAGAAATTGTGAGTTATTTTACAAAAATATCATTTATTATTAATGGTATGGAAGACATAAATTAAAAGAATTGAAAAAAGCTAGTAATAAATAGTAAAGGGCATAATAGAAAAATAAGTATTAATAATTTCTTGAAATTGTAAATTGACATAATTTGGAACAAACAAATTTTGTTAGAATGACATAATTTGGAACGGATGGAGTATTTTTTGTTGCGCTAATGTGTATAAATTACGAACAATATTTTTTATGAAATTTTAATTTTGATTAAAATTATAGATATAGATATCTATCACTTTTAAATTGTAACAAACTATACTTATCTTTTTCAATGACATCAATAATACAACATTCTTATAGAAAATGTGTGCAAGGGTATAATTGGAATTAAAAAGTTACCACAAAATCATGTATCCCAAATTGGATTTTACTGTTTTTTTAACTAATAATAATTTAAATAATATTATATAAAAGATAAAACAGTAGATATAATACTTTAAATGAATGGTAAAACCGAAAAGGGAAAAAGTCAGTCTAAATTGATATATTTTCTTTAGATATAGGAATAAATATAAAATGGAATGCATTTTCTCTTAAAGGTGTTTTAGTGCAAAAATACCAATGTTATCATAAATCTATTTACGATAATTCATATTTATTTCAGTGATTTTTGAAATGTATACATACAAATATTGATTAGTTTAAGTCAAATCGCCAATCTTATATTTAAAAGAACAATGCATTATAATTTGACAAAATCATAATTAATCTTTTTCATTAAATTCGATAATTAAAGTCTTCATGAGCTTAGCTCAGTTGGTATGAACAATGCATAATATATACAAGATCCGGAGTTCGAACTCCGGCCACCCCAAAAAAAAATTCGATAATTAAAATTATTCATTGAAGTTGTTGTTTTTTATATCTACTACTTGCAAACAAAGCTAACAATAGTTGCATAATACTCCCTCCGATCCTATTTATAAGAGAAAGTTGGGTCAACAAAAGTTAATGGATCTGGACTCAATTGTTAACTAGATACATCAATTTTTGTTGACCAAAATTTCTCTTATAAATAGGACGGAGGGAGTAATAATAATAATAACCTGCTTTTGATTATATTAAAAGAAATTGAAATGTCACAAAAGCGTGAATCAAAGTGTGAGAAATTTCATAATATTAGAAGAGAAATGCTAGCAACACACATTCTAACACACACTTTTCAACACACTCTCTTTGATTGGTTAAAATTCACATGGGACCCACCAAATTTATATGGGACCCACATGATTTGGTGGGACCCATGTGAATTTTAACCAATCAAAGAAAGTGTGTTGGAAAGTGTGTGTTAGAATGTGTGCTACTAGCATTCCTCATAGTGAGAGAGAAGAAGAGAAATGCTAGCAACACACATTCTAACACACACTTTTCAACACACTCTCTTTGATTGGTTAAAATTCACATGGGACCCACCAAATTTATATGGGACCCACCAAATATTTGAGTTTTTGTTGTTCTTGTTGTTGATGCTGCTTTCATTGTTGGGTCTAAAATCACCATATCCTTCAATGTGAAGATCAATAACCAGTGTGGGTATTCAATACATTACATTGATGACAATTTTCTAACAAGCGTACTAGAGTGTCAACAAGTAGTAAAATTTATAAAATTAATCTTCACACGAATTTCATGATTTCAACTAAACTAGTACGGAGATGGTTTATGATATATGTAACAAAGGGTGTTGTACTTGGCAACTAGATTGGTTTTATTTACTTAAGAGATGGATTAAAAGGCGACTAGGTCATGTCTGATTCCCGTCTCTAAATGGTTTGGGTAATTACTTGATTTTAAGATATTTGATCAAAATAGTTAGGTCAATGTATTGGTCACTAACACTCTTCAATTATCACTGCTCCCTAATCTCTTAGATGAGCCCGTAACTCTTGAAGGTTTAAGAACGCCAAATTAAGTACACAAATTATTATTAGATTATGTCTAAAGCTAATAACAATTGAACAATTAAATTAGGTCAAGCCCCAAAGTTAGGGTTAGTAATCATTGGAACTTAGATCGGTTTATGAACATTCGTAAACACATAAAAAATATTAAGAATATAGTTAACTGAATAAAATACCAAAGTAATCAGCTGAATCCGTAGCATAGTTTAAAGTTACATGATCATATACAATTACAAAGAGGTTCCTCTTTCATTATCTAACCTAGATAGAATTATCTACTCATGATTCTTAAACATAAAATAATTTATATGAAAAAGAAACATAAGAAACGGATCATCAGTTGATGATTCTTTGACCCCTGGATAGCTCTGATCACTCTTAATCTGCCGAAATCACGTTTTTGGCCTTCGTCCACTCATCAAAAGGTGTTTTTCCAGTGACCTAAGGGTATGCCTTATATATGTGCGTGTTTCTCTAAAATTTAGGGAAAGTTGGCTAGTGACACGAGTGTGTAACTCGCGTCGCGAGTTAAATAAAATGTGAAACCCCTTACCCTTAAAACTCATGATGAGGGACTCATAGCCCACGATCAGGTGAGACTATAGCAAACACCTTGCATGTCCTTCATATCAATGTTTTCTTCTCACTAGAACGTCCTTAACGACTATGTCCCAAGAATCATCAGTGATAAACTTGTAAAAACGATAACATGGTCACGTAGTTGTCTTGTTTGGCTGAATTTCCATGATTTCAAGACTACTTTCTTGCTTTTGTCCTCTCTCGTTCTCAAACACGAAGAGCTGCTTACATCCTAAAAATTTATGTGATTAAATTTATTGATGAAGCTCTAGCTAAGAGAAACAAATATTTAGCTTTACAATTCATAAGCAAAACGTCTACTTCTAAAGCTTTTCATGCTAAAAAAGAATCCGAGGACAACAAATACAGTGGGTGGTATATACATAAATAATTGGAAACTTTTATTATTAAAAAATAAATAAAATTATTTGTATGATTCAAAAGAAAATTCTGTTAAAAAAAAAAGTTTTCCAATATTTACCAAAAGAAAAATGTGGTGGGTAAAGCAATTCAATAGGTGCCATCGACTGTGGGGTATAACTCTAAGACTTTGTTCAACAACATGAAAATGAATTATGCTGTTCTCCCAGCACATTTTGCTCGCAACATGAAATGACCAACATTATGCTCTTCTCCCAACACATTTTGCTTGCAGCATCATTAACCATTGGGCTAAATCTAAATCTGGTTCTTTTTATAACCCAAGAAGATTATTTTAATTTACCCACGGTAAAAAGTTTTTGGGTAAAAAGAAGCAAATTTAATTTTATCCCTGTTGGAACAAAGGTGTTTCACAAGTCACCTATTGAGTTTTGACAATAACAAGGTATTAAAAATAATCAATTGGATATGCTAAACAATTTGTTCAAGTGTGCAGGATCCATAATC
>Ga0315914_1002910_pt1 | contig 26207 bp, 12 predicted proteins | sample MpolenodulesMG_FD_203920 | JGI IMG/M metagenome (GOLD analysis project Ga0315914, IMG submission 203920) | Medicago polymorpha root nodule microbial communities from Los Angeles, California, United States - elongated nodules | ecosystem: Host-associated > Plants > Roots > Nodule | place: USA...
AACATAAAACATTAACCCAAAAAAAAAAAAAAAAAAGAGAATGTACATAAGTTTAGGTTGACTTTTTTCCTCACCTATATTACCTTTTATTTAATCTAATTTTATAGTGTAAAGTGCTTATGAGTTATGATATGTAATTATGATCTTCCTAAAATATGATCTTCCTAAAATACAATTTGAAGTACTTTTGATGTCTATTTTGAAGTCTCTTTTTATTGAATATTTTTGTTCATAACATTTGCATCTTATTTCCTATTTTCTCTGATAATCTTGTAGTCTTTCACAAATTGAGTGTTAACTCGTAAATTTGGATGAGTTTACGTTTTTAGGTGTCAAAATCGTGTTAACTCGATGGTAAACTCGTTTTTTGTTGAAATCAGAATGTTTGCCGAGTTTGAGCGGAGTTAACACGTGGTAAACTCAGGTAAAATTGTCCGAGTTAACAATTAAGACACATATTTTTGGTTTTGGACCATTTTTCTGAGCCTGTTTTATGTTAAAATCCAATTTATTTTTTCAAGCCCAATAGTCTAAAGTACTTGTCTTGACTTTACGCTTAACACTTTCTTGCCTTGTCTTGCCTTTATATCTTTTGAAACCTTCTTAAACGAACACCACATCATACAATATTTATGATTTTGCGAGTTAATTTTGTATTTTGATGCTAAGTTGAGCATAACGCTTTATTATGGTGGTTGACTTTACTTTGCCTTTATACTTAAGTCATATTTTGAATTATTGACCTATTTACAATATTTATATTAGCTTTACATATGTCATGTATATAACAAATTTTATATAATTTTAATTGTACGAGTTTACCTAGATAAAACGAGTTGAGATAAACTCTTGAGTTGTAAAACCTTGCAATCCTGTTCTTCAATAATATGTGCATATAAGATGCTTTTGACCTGAATCTGAAGTACTTTTGATAAATCTGAAGTTCTTCTTATCAATATGAAGTCCTTCTTAACACATTATGATGTTCAAAATCATGTTTCTAGGGATACCTTTGCATTGTGCACTTGTCATATCTTGTTCTTAAAAACAGAAAGAAATTTGTTAGAAAATAACACATATCATAATCATTATGATCTACATGTTCAATTACGTTTGTTATCATTATAACATCAACTTATGATGTATTTTGTGATTCTCTTCAACAGACTAATCTTGTAATGTCTTTATTTCATCGATTATATACTTATAATCTTTCAACTATATCTTTCCCTATCAGTTTTCATATATCTTGATATCTCGCAGGTAACGAGATATCTATTTTATCTTCTAACTTTCGATGTCTCGCTCGGTGAGCTTATAAAGCAACATTATATTTCAAAAGTGTGTGTGATTGTAAACCTAACTTGATGTCTTGAAAGGGATAATAGTGTTTTACCCCTGTAATATAAGTCATTTTCGGGTTTGCTCCCTATAAAAAAAAATGGATTCGGTCCTTGTAAAAAAAATGTTTCAAAATTTGTCATGAAGGTCCAAAACAAAAAATTTACAAGGATGAAAAACAAAAACAAAAATTTACAGGGTGGAAAATCAAAAATAGCTTATATTACAAGGGGTATAAAACACTGTTAACCCGTCTTGAAACTAGCATATACAAATACTTCTGTTCCATGTACCTTAGATAAAAAGTCTTTGGCCAACAGTTTCTAAATTAAAAGATCAATTTCGGATTAGGTCGGAGAAACATTAAATACAAGAATAGAAACATTGATATACTCATATACTGAAATAAAACTTATATATAACCAATCAGATCAAGCACAACTTGCCAACCTAATTTCAACATAAAGAGATATCAGTTTTATATAACCATATAAGTTCCAACAATAAAGAGATAAAAAAAAGGAGTGATGTTGCATCAATACTTGATTCCTCATGCTTCCCATGCAACACCTGCGTTGAAACCCTCTTTACCCCACTCTCTACGTTTTCTTCATATAATCAAGTGATAAAATTAGCCAAATGAATTTGAAGTTTTCTATTTGCAAAGTTTCTGAAAGTGGAAATTCGTTGGATGATTTGTATGTACGTTGGGAGAATTGATGTTTCTTCACCCATGTGGGTCATTAAACCGCCTCAATTTGCTAGGAAAATTACAATTCAATATGGTGAATTGGCCTTATTTCAAATTCCCACTTTTTGTTTTCACGACTTCAGTTTTCTTGATTTCTTTTGTTTGGCTCTTCATTAATAATATGCGAAAACCACACAAATTGTATTAGAAAGAGGCAATAGTACAAGAAATATCAATTATGATCTAGATGTTTAATATTTACATAAAATTAGGGGTTTTCTTCAGGTTTCTAATAAAACATGTCAATAAGTGTCATATATTATATAAGTAAAATTATGTCATTTTGAAACTTATTAGGAGATCACTAAGATTAGGTAGACTTCAAGACTCAATGAACGTTAACAGATGTATATTTCATCCACTAAAGAGGTCCTCATGCTGTCACTCAGAGTTGAACCGACATTTATATGAGGTACGATTTAACTCATGACGAACCAAGTTAATATTCACTGACGTGTTTCGGTTGTCATTAGTTATGGATATCTGACAAATTTGTTATGGGTTATCTAAGTAGGGTAAGATATGGTTTAATTAAACTAAAATAAATTTCCCAAATCTTTAGAATCATAGTTGAATGTGATTTTAGATAAACCACCAATCTGGTTAAGATAAACAGTCATGCTCTTAGTGTCAAATCCATGAACCAGATTCTAAAGCAAACTAGATGGTCTATACATATATACAATTTAAAAAATAATCAGAAAAGGAGAGAAGTATGATTAATTAGAATAACGTTAACGATCATTTTACAACCATCTTAAATGAAATATAAGCTATGTTCTTTGATCCCTAAAAAAAAAAACCTTTGTCCCTTGAAGCTACGTGGTCAAACTTTTAATAGTGAGTAGACAACTCATTGACATACAAGTGTATAAATTTAGTGCATGTTTGGATTCACAGTAAGATTGGAAGAATCAAGGTGAACTAATATTTTATTTTATTTTTTTAAGTGTAATTCTCAAATATTTTAAAATGTAAAATAATTCAAAATTTAGTATTTTTTTTGTTAATCCTTCGGTTCTCAAGGATGTAAAAAAATTCAGAATTTAGTATTTTTTTTTGTTTATCCTTCGGTTCTCAAGGAAGAAGTTTTGTACTTTATGAAAGGGCATTTCGTAAATTTGAGTTTCTTTTTTAAAAATAGATTTATATTTTGGAACTTTTTTTTAAAGTATGGATGTGTTTGTTTTAACTTTAAGAAAAATAGATTTTGTATTAGCAAAATCCAGAGATTTTTTAAAAAAATCTAAAGCTATTTATGTTTGTTTACTATCCAAAAAATCACTTTTTTTAAAAATAATGATTTTTAACTAGTTCATGTGTTACCTCCTTGTTTTTGAAAAAAATAGATTCTAAAAAAAATCTAATCCTAATAACTTTTCATTTTTGGAGTAAAAATAGATTTTTTTGATAAAATAATTTTTATAAAAATCCTAAACAAACACTTAGAACTGACAAAAGTGATTATTTTTTATAAAAAAATATATTTCTTTTAAAAATAATCCAAAACAAACGCACCCTATATAATAAAATAAAATTTTGTTTTAAAAGCATTTCAAAGGCATTTGGCATGGTCAAAATTTGTAAGGGGCTGCGGAAACTAACGTTAGAAGTATATATAGTAAAACTATCGTTTTACCAGAAGTGCCCAGTTTTTTTAACGGACTTTACTTTCAAAAATAAAATGGCCCTAGGTTATGGAAAACTCTGTTTGAACTTCCAAAATTGCTCTTAGGCATCCCGAAATTACCTTGCCGTTCCAACTGCACTTAACTACCGTTGAGCAATTCAAGATATTTTTTGCTCCCTTATATTAAATTACTCATACATTCCAGCAAATAGAGCTACGTAGGTTAGAGATATGCACGTATTGGTAATAGTGGATACTTTTTTATTTTTTGGTCAAGTAGCCTAATGGTTAGAGCTTACACAATTTAATTGTGGAGAAGTAGAGTGTCCGGAGTTCGAACCCTGACTTTGCATATAAAATGCAATATCTCTCCCAACTGAGCTATGCAGTATATGGATAGTGGATACTTGAAGCAAATGTAATATCTCCTTTTGTAAGTAGTAATTTTGGGCATGATAAGTTCCATCCCATCTTTTGTTGTGTGCATTCTGCAATATCGTAAGTGAAATGAAAGACTTAATGGTATAAAATGAGCATTAGATGCTTTAATCACCTTGCTTTTTTTAGTGTTTGATTTCATATACTTTGATTGCTAAAAATGTGTGTTGTTATACACTTTAAACTAAACTATATAATGAAGCAACAATAAGGCTCAGCTTATAAAAATTCTTGTAAAAAAAAGTAATAATTCTCCATACGCAAGCAAAACTATTACTAGTATTTATCACTGTAGTAGAAATGCTTCAAATAAAAATCAATTTATATATAGTATAATGTTAGTTGAATTTTGACAAAAAAAAAAGAAAAGAATGTTAGTTGAATAAGTGTGGTATATATAAACATCAAAGAGCATTAAAAATTGCGTAAAGGAGGCTCACAATATTATTTGAATCATCCACACGACATGAGTATTTAGAATGACGTTTGAAGAAATTTTTTACAAAATTTGAATAAGAAGTACATGCACAAGTAAAGAACCAAGTATTATCTAAAGCAATTGTTTCGAGTAATTTCTCCTAACCTATATCTATATCCACAACAAACTTTTATGAATTCTGAAAAAAGAATAATCAACAATTCAATGTACACATAAAGAAAGAATATGACACCAAGATTTGCCGCCTGGAAATTTCATGAATTTTCATTCCTCAACACGTGTATATCTCTAACCTACGTTCCTCTATTTGTTTACATGAACGGTAGATAACTACCATTTAGGATAAAAGGTAATTTGTATATGCCTGTGAGCAATTTTAGAAATTTGAAGAGCAATTTCTATATTCCTGGGCTAGAAAAATACTTATACGGTCATAATTACAAATCAAAGTCATAAAATATATATCATATCATTATTCATTTTTCTTTCATACTTTTCTTTTATGTAAGTTTGTCTAAATAAACAATATTTAGACTTGTAATCATGTAACTGTATCTCTCCGGGCTAATGCAATCTATTTCCTCAACTTAAAATCTTCGATACTCATCACATTAAGGGTGTGATGTGTTTAAAATTGTACCGTTGACAATACGAGATTGTTGATGGATAATATTTAAGTATTTCGGTAACGAGAAATGATATTTGTACGGTCATTTTGTGATAACTTTTGGATAACTCTCTTATACTTATTATGTTTTTACTATATCTCTTCCTTTTTCTCTTTATATTGGTTTTGACCAATAAGAAGAAAGAAAGAAAAAGGTTGTCACAAAATTATCATTAAATAGTTGTACAAATATCATTACTCTTCTGTAAATGTGTTTTTTTTAACTAAATAAATATTATAGTCGATTCCAACGAAATTTCAAAATCTACCTAAATTTAGTTTATGGTATAAATCAAGTATCTTTTACATGTTGCGAAGACTATTCTCTTGAACATTTTAGGATTCAAATGAACGAAAAACTTTTTCTCAAGGTCATCCCAATAAATTTTATTTGTAGAGACCTGATTGTCATTACGTAACTTTTTAGACTTATTTTGATATTCTTATCGAGACTATTGCAATTTGAGACAGCCACGAGTATGAAAAGCAAGAAAATATGAAGAAAAGGAAATAGTTGCATCGTGTCACGATGTTAGGACCAAAATTGAAGTTTGCTTCTGCCTATGAAATCGTGGCACAATTTTATTAAGTGTGGCACAATTATGAAGATGGTTCGAGAAAGATTTTTGGTCTAAAGCTGGAATCGTGGCACGATTATTGAGGATCGTGATATGATTTTGGTCACAAAATTTTCCTATTTAAGCTAATCCTGTATCAAAAACAAGGGTTCTGAATTTTGGAGATCTGAAGCACGATTTTGAGAGCACAAGACTGAAAAGATGGCCATTCCATCCAACTCACTGTCAGTTTATGTATGTTTGAATGCTTCAACTGTTTGGGAGGAGGAATTTCTAATTAGCTTGAAAGAGGATTTGGAGGGCCATAGAAGGGAGAATATGCCAGATAGTTGGGGTTGGAGACCGGAGGAGGGTGGTGCTTTCTCAATGAGATCTTGTTATTTGAAGTTGGTGCGTTTGATGTTGGAGGAAGAAGTATGGAGTGTGGAAGAAAGGGGAGTTTTTGAGACTATTTGTAAAAGTAAGGCCCCTTTGAAAGTGATAGCTTTCTCGTGGAAACTTTTTCTAGATAGAGTTCCCACGAGAAGTAATCTTTCTAGGCGAAATTGTTTACCCCCGACTGAGTCTATGTTATGTGTTTTGTGTGGGAGAATGGAAGAGTCATCCAAACATCTCATCTTACATTGTCATTTCACGGCAAACGTTTGGGAAAGTGTTATGAATTGGCTTGATTTCTCTTTTATTACTCCTCCGAATATGTTTGTGCATTGAGCATGTTGGAGTAATGAAGGGAGAAATAAGAGGATTCGTAAGGGGTTGTGGATTATTTAGCATGCTACCATTTGGGCTATTTGGCAAGCTAGGAATCACATTATTTTTCGGAATGAGGCGAAATATGTTGACGAATTATTATTGAAAATAATGGTGATGTCGTGGCAGTGGAGCTTGAGTAGACTTTCTATACAAACTTGTTTATATTATGAGTGGATTTGGAATCCACAAGAGTGTCCGATGAGGTAAATGTTTTAATTTGGCTAAAGGTTATATGTGCAAAGCCTGGTTGTGTTTCCTTCATTATAGTGGCTGTTTTTAATTTAATGGAGTTTTGGTTTCCATTTGGGGTAATTGGTGAGGTTGGAGCGCTTGCTTGCTTTTTGGGAGCTACTGTTGAGGCCTGGGTATGCAAGGCAAGGATTGGAACTGATCCTACTGTCATTGTGTTTCAGTTTCATGTTTCTTTCCTTTTTGCATACCTTAGCATCATGACTAGCTTTGTGGTGGTTTGTTTGTAGTTTGATTCTATTGGTTGTTTTTAGGTGCTCCGCCTATGTACGGTGCATTTGTATTTTTTTCTTTTCCTTGTCGCGAGTGGTACTGTTTTTAGTACTACTTGACGTGAATAATATTCGCCAATTAAAAAAAAATTGATTATGTTATTTGTAATTTACGTTATGAGTAGCTAAATCTCTTAGAGATTATGTCTGGAGATGAATCTAATGTAAGATTGTCTGAAACATCTGGCTGTGAAACTCTATTGCTTATGAATGTTAATATAGTTTTATTCAATTCAATTGTTCTAAATGCTTTTTAATTTTATATATTGACAACATATAACATGAATTTGTGAAAATGAATGAGTACTGATCATAACTTTCAACTTAAACCTAATTGAATTGTTCAAATAAACAGGGTTAGTCTAGAAATAGATATAATCGTTTATTTGTGATATTAGGTTAACACTTTTAATACCTTTGAGGGATATTAGATCACCTAAGGAATTGTGGGTTGTAATCCGAAAAGAGGGTTCTAACTCAAGGGATTGATTAGAACTATTTTTGTTAACCATCGTAAAACTAGAGGAGTATTCATATAAAATAGGTGCAGTTACCAAGCAGTCGTAGTCAGAGGATTCGAAAGACCTAATCCGCACATTTCCTATACTTTAATTGACTTTTACTCGCTTTCTTACTTTTTATGCAACTAAATCGAACTGCCTATGGCAAACCTAAAGTTTATACATCCGAAATATTAATCTTATTGCTAAATTGAGATTAACACAGTCCTCGTGGATATTAACTTAAAATTATTATTTCGATAGATTTAGTTTTCATTTTTAGGTGAGACATAACACAAATTTTAATATGAGACCTTTTTAGTTTGCATATGAGACCCTTTTGTTTATAAAATCTAATAAAAAAATAGTATTTTTTGTTCGGAGGCCTAAAGCGAGCTTCATTAGCCGTATCTTTAGGTCGATCATACTCTTGCTAAAAGTTTTAATGCTGCTTCATGTCCAAACTCAAATTCAAATCTGAAATTTTTATATAAAAAACATTTTTATTCAATTTATGTTTGGGTTGGTCATGCTCTGCCTAAAAAAATTTAATACGACCGCATGCCCAAACTTATCTTCAAATCCGAAATTCGTATATAAAAAAACTCAGTACTAACATTACCTTACAAAAAAACAAAAATATTATTGTCATGGAAACCAATAATATCTAGTATGTCTCTTATTCCAAATCGTTAATGTAGTAGTTATATTATACATACCCCAGCAATCTGCTATCCTGACTAAACCCTCCCAGGTTCTGGCCAATACACATTGCAAATGCTCCACCATAATTATTCGTACTGCGTATCTGCCCTTCAAGGCATGGACAAACAATACCATCACATGTGAAAATCCTTGATTGGCAGCAAATATCCCTAACTAGTTATGCTATTTTTATTCTTTGCCCATATCATGAATTATTACTCATGGGACCATAAAAGTATATATTTAAGTTATCTGATGGAACCAATAACAAAAATCAAATTTATTAATACTATTAATTCTGAGTAACTTACCTTAGATCTTCTTTCTCTCGATGCCCTAATATTGAACTTGGTACGTCTAGGTGGAAGCAGGGTCGTTTCTGAGATTCTGGTGGCTTGAGGGCGAACCTATAGTTTGGATGCTAACTAATAAATATATATAAACATCAAACTTGATACAAAAAACTAAGAATTTTTTTTTAGGCCTAATAGACCCCTAAAAAAAAATTTGGGGCTCAAATTCCGTACTTATTTTTGGGGCCTAGGGCGGTCGCTTTCTTCACCCTGCCTCAGATACGGCCCTAGGTGGAAGGATAACACCTTACAATCCAATGACTTGTCAAGAGACAGGAATAACTTACTTTAGATAATAAATAAATAAATCAATCGTTGATGTTAGGGGTGGGCATGAGCCGGGTCGAGTCGGGCTTTACTTAAATAGGCTAGGCTTAGTTGAAAAAACTAAGGCTTAAGCCTTGACCTTTTACATGTCAAAGGCTTTACTTTAAGCCTGACTTGGCCTTTTTAAAAGTCTGACCTGACCTATTAGCCTGTCTAAAAGCCTAGTTTATGTTACAAATTTCAAACAGAGTCTGTTCATCAATTTTTTTTCCTTTCAATTTGTACAACATACTTAATATAGAGATAAACATTAATTAGATATAGATTAAACTAATGAAACACAATTGTAAAATTTATAGATGGATAGAAACTCAAGAATAATCATGTCTGGTAAGAGCAAGGATTCAAACTTAATCTAATAACCATACTTGACCTTAGGCATATCAGTAGCAAGCCATACAAAATAAAATAAAAAAAACTGAAAAAATAATAATTGTGGCATGAGAATTTGAAGGATCAATGATTCTTTTTGATATATATAAATATAAATAATAAATATGGAAAAATGTAATATACTCGTATACGGGCCAGTCTGATAGGTTTGATAGACCTTTTTATAAGCCTAAGTCTGACCTAATTAAATTAATAGGCTTTTTAAAAGCTCAAGTTTGACCCATTTATTAAACGAGTTAGGTCGCGCCGGGCTTTTAGTAGGCCGAGCCATAGGCCCCTGACGAGTGAGCTGGCCTTTTCCCACCCCTAGTTGATGTTATATGTACGTCTTATACATAAAATCATGGATGTATTAATTATCAGCTTTTAATTTTCTCATTTTACTAACAACTGGTTTTATGCATAGTTAAATTCTTTTAATCCAACTCTCGTTATTCAAATTGAAAATAGCAATACTAGAATCATTCATTTCTATGTTTCATAGCTTATACACATAATCAAAATGATTTAAATCTAGTGGTTAATGAAATTTAAGAAAGGTCAAATCGATTGAATATATTAGTTTCTGTCCATTCCGAATTCTATTTAGCAATGATAAGATAGAGAGTATAAGACTCTTGAGGTGACATTGTAATTGATAAAAGATGGGAAATGATACAATGTTAAAAAAATTATATGTAAAAAATGGAAATAATGCAATGAGTGGTTTTATTTATAAAGTCAATGAGTGTTTCATGATTCTAACCTAATTTTACAAGTAAATGTTACATGAACAACATCGTTTAATTTCATTTCAAGTAAAGACTGAATAATACATATATCAGTCTTAGTTTATGAGCAGTGAATTTGATCTCACAAACTTAACATTAAGTGTTCATATAAACACATTTTTACTGAGTTTGATGAAAAAAAAGATAATGCTGAAAATATTTGATGACGTAAAGGATCAACTTGTTGCAATAGAACAAAAAAAACTTAAATGATTAACTTGTTAAAAATATCTAACTTAAAATATCGTAAGAGGTATTTGACCTGAGAAACAAGCTCTTCAAAGTGACATCTCTAAATTAAATTTAATAGAAATTTTTGTGTGTACATATTGTCGTGTATCTAAGACAACCAAACCAAGTACACTGAACCGTACTAATAGAGATATTTGGTTTTATGTGCATAATCTCAATTTGATTAAACCAAGAAATATTCAAAATAACATACTCTTTTATGCTTCTATATTATAAAAACAATTACATATTGTTAAATGGAAAATCAAGATTTTCTTGAAACATGAAGTGGACAAGAGAATTTCAAATTGTAAACACCAAGCAAGAAATCTTGGATTGTCTAAAGTATCAAAGGCAAAAACCATTGCCACTCACGAGCATTTCACGTGCTTACATGTCTTCTTAATGTTCTACAGCTTTGCGTTTTGGTCTATTAAGGTATTTTTAGATTAAAGCCATAAAGGGACATGGTTTAGACAGAATCCATAGTGAATGCTATCAAGAAATATTTAAAGTTCCCATGTCCCTTATGGTTACACATTTCTCTCCCACACCTTAGGGTTTGGATTAATACAATGGATTCCTTGGACCCCATAATTCGACATGGATATCACATTTTAAAAATATACCCATGCTCAAACACATAAACCAAGCTCAAACTTTTATTGTTTTCTTTGTTTTTTACGTTTTCAATTCTCCATCAATTTTATGTTTATTTGTTTAACAATGTGCCTCATTTCCTGTACACCTTCCTCGCTGCCTTATTAAAACCAGTCTTTGATTAAGGATAAAAAATAAAGCCATAAATAAAAGAGTAGATAGACGAGCACGTGGGTCTTTACTTCAACCGATAGAGTTAAGGGTGTAACTTTGAGTATGCATGGGGTAGCTTTGGCTATCCCAAACAAAATTTTTTATTTAGCTACCCTAATGATACAATATCAACAATTAATAGATACAAAAAAAAATAAAAATCAAAAGATTGCAACTTGTTTTACATATTTAACTTTTTCTTATTTTGACACTTCTGGTGTCTTAATTAATTATAAAAAAAAAGCTTTGTTATCAATAAAAATTGCTAAAACAATTCTCAAAAATAAAATGGATGAGAAGTTTCTTGCAAATTTCCTAGTTTTTTACATTGAAAAAGATATGGCAACAAAGTTACAGATAAATATGACTGTTTAAAGTATTATCGAACTCAATTTATTAATAGCTATTGCGAGTTTTCTTTTAATGTTATTATAATTTAGACATTATATAAGTAAAGTTATTGTAAATTATATCCTGATAAACTAAATTTAATATACTAATTTTAAAAATTTACTACTTTTTGTCGAAAAAAAATTACTTTATTTTATTTCTTTATATTCGGTCCTTTCATACAAAATTTGCTAGCTTCACCGTTGGATAGATTAGAAGGTAAAACTTTCTCTTTATTTTAAGTAAGATTAGAAGGTAAAACTTATATTTATGTTTTCTAAAAAAAGATAATTTTTTATATACAAAAAAGAAGATGAATTAGATAAATAGAAGCTGCTATTCTAAGTGACATGGGTGGAGCACAAGACACAACATATTGAGATTGTGATTGTCGTTAAAGTTACGATAAGCCTTAATTAAATATTATAATAAGCACTGGCCGGGTTTAAAGAAGTCACTAAGAATGAATTCGCAGCAAGTATTCTATCCCTTTCATACACTAAGCCATAATCTGGAAGCAGGGAAAACAAGGTAAGAGATACAAATATGAATGACTACATAAATTAGAACAATAGAAAGAAAAAATAATCATTAAATTTATTACATTTTTCCTATAAAAATTGGCATAGATGATTTGATATTCGAGCAATTTTTGCATAGACACAATCTTACATAACATTTATTGGGACACACATACATAAATGATAAAATTTAAAAAAGAAATAATTTAGTCACATTAACTAATATCATTTCTATTTTAAATTTTATCAATCATGTATGTGTGTCTAAATATTTTTGATTTGAGGTTGTGTCCAACAAAGTATTTCTCTTGATATTAAGCTTGCACCCTTTATAACCTAGGTTTAAGTTTGAATTCTCAAGTTATATGCATTATTGTGTCAAAAAAAAAGTTATATGCATTATGTTTTTTTTAAGAGGAAGCTGTATATTATGTAGGTTCATGCTAACTAGTGTCACCGAGACATTAGTCAAAAAAACAAAATATGTAAGTTTTGTATTGAAAACAACATTTTCTATACTTCCAAGTATTTGATTATACAAGTTCTAATTTTTTTTTACTACATTTGTTTCTTTAACTAATGCGGACAAGTTAACATTTTCTTGGCTGTATATTTTCACTAAAGCTTGTAAATCTATCTATTCTAACATAAATATGAATCTCTCTTAACATAAATTGACTTTTATGTGTAAAAAATATACCTTACATTTCCCCATCTCAAAATGTTGTGGATTTACTTAATTATAAAAATAAAAAAAAATGTTTGAGACCCAAATTTAAATATTTTAACATTAATGTTTTTGATGTCTTCACAAATACATCGTAGTTACTTAAAAAAAAAATCGTAGTAACTTCAAAAAAAAAATCATAGTAATTACTTTTGAGATTACATGGGTACAAAATGAAAAATGACATTGTCAGAAATTATTTTCTTCTTCACAATGAAAAATGACATTGTCAGAATGTAGTCATTGGCACACGATTAAGCACATTAAGCCATAACTCGTGGAGCCAGAAACCATACATTTTACATTTATACTCTAATGTCCTTTAAGATAACCTTATCTGACACATAGTTGTCTTTATATCACATATTAGAAATCACATGCCTAACTTTGACTATTAGCCTGCATTACAGTTTTGGGACAATCTATAGTGCATCATAGATATAAAGTTGGTATATGTTAATTTTGCTCTAGAAGATAGAAATTTTAATTTTGAGGTAGGAAAATGGGTGAAGACCAAAGTAACACATCAGTTCTGCTTTTCACCTAACATTTGTACTAACACTATCCGGTGAAAAAACTAACAACTAAGCACACATAAAAAACTTTAACCTAATTTGAAGAGGAAATTGCACATGAGATTGATGTGAATCAAATTGGTAAACCTATATAGTTAAACAACGTGATAATTATGATAAGATTGCTAAAACTATTCTATTAATAATTATATTTTTTAATTTCACATGTGAAGTAAATTAGAGAGGAAATTTATTATTTCATCATTGATTTTAGTTATTCTTGTATTGTTACAAAAGTTTATAGAGAAAATGAGAGTTGCATTGACAATGTAAATAGTTTTACATTAACGTTTGATAAGAACCTAACATTTGTTTGTTTAGTAAGAACTCAAATTTACAAGAGTATATATGTATGTGTCATTAATTTTGTTTCAAGAAACTAGCATCAAAATTCACGCATATTAAATGACGAGAAAATGGTATTGCAGATTCAAACTTATATTTCAACATATCAAATTTTTTTAGTGTCTTTTATCATATGAATTGTACTTATAAGATGTGTGTTATTAAAGAATTAGTTATATAAATTTAACAATGTCAATCCATTAATCGCTTCTATTTTCAAACTTAACAACATAATTAAAGGTTTTATGTTTATCTATATACATCATGATATAATGAGACAATTCAAATCAATACGTAAGTTTTTCTTTGATTTTGATGGATATTCACTAAAGAGATATGTTAATTGAGCGACTAAATTGATTGGTGTTGTTGAATTTGAGTGACTAATTTACTAACTCTATAATTAATGGATCAAATTGTTCAACCCTTATAATTTTGAAGTTCGAAATATTGTTTTACTTAATTAAGTTGATATAGAACTTTAATTTGAAAATATAGTACATACTAGGAAGCTTCATTGTGTCTTGCCCAAATTATGGGTTCTTATAACATGGTCAAGAAACCATGGAAAACCCAAATATCTAGGATAACAATGGCTTTTTATTTAGGTAACCCTAATTAACTTAAACATTGTTGTTTAGCTCAATGGCCGACCACTTATCTTGGTGGTTGATGTCACATAAATGTTGGTGCAGAGAGAATGGGGCTTGGAATCTGCATTGGGGGGCCCTATCGACATTTTATTTTGTACCATGGACCACATTTCTTTTCTCTATATAAGAACCCCTTTTAGAGCCCCCATCAACAAACACTTCTTCAAGGAGTTCCAACTTTTCAACAATATTCAACACACACTCACACATTGCTCCATCACTCTCTAGTCTCTCCAAACTACAAAAGAGTTTGAAGTCTTTTCTTTTTTGTATAGTATTCAAAGATGAGGAGTAGTAGTGATTCAAACATGAGAGGTTCAAAGAAGAAGGTGTCATCCAAAAAGCTAGGAGGTTATCTCAAAGAGCAAAAAGGAAGATTATACATAATTAGAAGATGTGTTGTTATGCTTCTTTGTTGGCATGACTAAATCATTGTTGATAGAGAAAATGCACTCAAGGATCCTCATGAGCATGGAGCCTTAGGGATTATAGAATATTCCTAGATAGTTCAAGCTTATGTTGATGATGAGAAATTAAGGGCTATTCATTTTGCTTTGTCATTCCCTTTTGTAAATAGCATAGAAAAGAAATATGTGAGACAATTTTCCTTCACATCATGCCTCAACAGTTAATGTACGGTTTCTCAGTTTAAATCAATTAAAGTTTGTTAGAAAAAAATTCAGTTTATATATTGTTTCTTTGATTCTGTATTTACAACTCTACAAAGTAATACATTTGACATATTTTTGTTTGTACTTTTTTTTCTTCCAATAGGAATTGAACTTGGTATCATCAAGTTTTTACAACACTGACTCACACCAAGCATTTGCCCTAAACTTCATTGGCTATCTTGTTTTTGAATTGTTTGGTTATTTAAGTGTATAAGAAGATTAAACACTCGTTACGAACGACTGTCTAATATGCATAAATAAATTAGTTTTGTAACATGTACAAATTTATTTTCTACCATTAGAGTAATAAGTCACTTCGTATCATACGAGCATTTGGAGTAGGTCAGCCTCGAATCAAATTCTAATAATAAAACTTATTGATTCAATAATAAAATCAAGTATGATAAATGTAAATCTTGTTTCACCTCTAGACCACAAAATTAACCATTAAGAAATAATTTTTCTATCGATAAAGATAAAACTCGGTAACTCTAGATTTACAATACACATAATTAACCATTTGTGCTAGCTTTCAAAATTTGCTAATGATAGTATTCTACAGTTTTTTGAATAAGCTAAGGTTAAATTTCAGATTTGTTGTGTGTAGTAAAGCAGAAGAAAGTCAAAGAATTGAAAGTTTGTTCACTGATTAGATGGAGGAGAATGTTACCTTTAAAGGGTTAAAGTGAAAGTTAAAATGAAAAGCAAAATTGCATAAGGCCTATATGTATAAACCTACAAAAGGACACAAATGGGTGCTTATGAGCTCACAAGTATGTTGTGTCTTTTACGTATAGGCTTTCTGTGTTGTGGTCTTGTCACAACTCAAAATTTCATTATATTGCATTTGAAAAAAGTTTTATGAATAACATGTGTTCCCCCGATGATTTGACCCATAGAGCATCCACATCCATTTTTGTTTTTTAAATGGATCTCACGTGGACACATCACTCATTTATAATTTTTTAATAGTAATACTTAATAAGCATTCAATCACTCCAACTCAGATCTTATACAAAGTTTTTAAATGAGACTCACTAATCAAGTATCAATAACTTTATATCAATATATTTCAATTTTTTAATATTAAAAGAGTGCGGGTCTCGCTTAAAAGTGAATGTCTTAAGTAAGACTCCGAGTCTTATAAGACCCTGAAAAAGATTCTCCACATTGGAGGTACCTAATAGGTATTAGGTCTTAAATAGTTAAGACCCTCCCAATGGAGATGGTCTTATTTCCATTTTTTTTCCATTGTTTCTTGCACACATGGTAAGCAAAAGGTAAGTAAAGTTTAATCGAGAATTATTTCACCTATAAATTAAACTCAAACTCTTCCAAACAATTAAATTATTAAAGGACTCTTGATGTTTTTCAACCTAAATATTTTTTTTGTCAAATAGCTTAGCGGATAGAGAAATTCATCGTAAAGGTGAATAAATGGAGTCTCCAGGGTTCGAACCCCGACTTCTACATATAAATGCATTTATCCTTTATCAAGTGAGCTAAACTCACACGACTACTATTAGGGGCCGAAGGGACCAGAGGAATACTCTTCAAAAAAATTTTTATAGGAAAAATGCCTTTCAGTCTTTGAAACTCATTCTTTTTGTGAACCAATGTGTGGACTTGTATTTCTATTCAGATTGTTAACATTCTCTTTTTATGATGTTCTCTAAGCCTAGTCAGATTAAGTATCTTCTGTTTATCAATTTTCTGCCAAATAAAATAAATTAATTGAACGCGCAAATTGATTTTCATTGCAAACCATTTAAAAAATCTTTAATAAAATATATTTTGACCTTTTGAAATATTTTAAAACTACGATATTTTTAGCCCTTATACAAAATAAGTGATACATAATTACCGATATATAAAAGTTTTTTTGTTAAAGTTTTTTTTGTTATCATGATATTGCATAAAGTTTTCACCTTCATTTAGCAATGATTAATATTTGTCGGTGAACCTATTGGACAGAGAATGTGGATTCACATTCCAACAAGAATTTTTCAATACGCAAGAACCAGGAATTGAACCCATGACGACTAACTTAATGGGTTCAAGTCCTTTATCATTCAGACCAATCCATTTTTATTATAAAATGTTTTTCTATCATGTGCAAGCTTAATATGCTTATGGACTTGCAAATATTTTCATACCCTTAATTATGGGCTTGAATATATACATTTTAATTAATAAAGGCTTAATTCAACACTCGGTCTCTTAGCTTATTATTATTTTTTTATTTTGGTCTCATAACTCTTAAAAGTTTCATTTTGGTCCGGTAAGTCCTCCTTCGTTTACCCTTGTGGTCCCTTATGATAGTTTTCATTTTTTTAAAAAAAAAACATTAATTATGTTCATATGTGACGTTGTTACGTGACATTTCTTTTCCAAATCTCTGAACGTAGAGAGAGAAATGAAAACATAAAAAGAGAAAGCGATTGAGAGAAGACGAAGTAACAAACACTGGAAGAAAGGGAGTAGATCAGCGAATCGACAGATCGAACAAAGGTACCAAGGAAAACGAACGAACCCAAGTGTGTTATTGTTTCTTCATATTATTGACGAGTTGTTGTTGTTGTTTGTTCTAACTAGGGTTTCTAAATGTGTCCAGGGTTTATATTTTTTGTTGATATTTGTTCTTATTATGGTACTGTATCGATGAATATGAAAGTTCTAGGGTTATTATTCACATAAAAAGGTGAATTTTGTTTGTATGTGTGTCAAAAATGGTTTTGTACGTTTGTTTTGTATGTGGTCCATTATTTCGAAATATGTGCATGCTTTTTTATTAGGGTTTTTGCTTTTTTAAATGATTCCAAACATACAAAGGGAAAATTTGAGTGTGTGATACATCATGCTAGGGAATTTAACAATTTCCTCCATCCTGAATATCAAGGTCCAAAGGAAATAATTGAATGTGACCCGGATTATTGGTGTTATTTTGAAATCTTACAAAAGTTAAGAAAGTTAGGTTACTGACTGATTGAATGTTTCTGGTATTATGATCCTGATTTGGTTGGTGGAATGATAGTGTTGAGAGATGATTTAGGTAGTAGAAGGCTGAAAAATATTGCTAGAATGTTTGAAAGGGTCCATCTTTATGTTTTATATCCTTTATCACAACCTGAAATAGTCGAGCATAACCGATTGGTTGAGTATCCAGATGTGGGGTCCACTATTGTGGAGGAAAATCAAGAAGGTCCCACTGTTGAAGGTGGTGTAGAAAATGTTGTTAGTGGACCTAATGTTGTAGATAGCGGGGTACATAAATTAGGGCTTAACTGAGACGTGAATAATAATGAGCTTAGCTTAAACTTAAAATATAACGGGCCTAGATCAGATGTGTTTGATAATAAGCTAAGGAAATGACTTATGGATAATTATGTTAGTGGGATTGTGGATGTACATGTGGAGGATGATGTGGACAATGATGACAGTGAAGATAATGTTTTTGGACATCCATTTTGATAACTCAGGAGATGAGGTGCGTATATGAGGTAATTTGGATAGTGAGGTAGGTGGGTATGGAGTTAATGAAGACTTTTAAAGGAAACCATGCTGACTTAAATGATGAACCTGTTAGGGATATTGCTGATGAGGTTGAGCAAATAGTTGATGGTGAAGATATTGTTGAGAGATGTGAAGTTTATAAGGGTAATTATGCCAAGGGAAACGAGAAAGTTGGCTCTAAGAATAAGCGGAAAAAGACTAACACTACTATGGGGAAAAAGAGGAGAGGAAGGCCTAGGAAAAACAAAACTTAGAAGATCTTGTTTTTGAAGATGACATAATTGAACAACTTCAGAGGTCTCTTAACAATCAAGGAGATACATGTCAATCAAGTGTAGTTGGGGACATAGGTATAAGTGATGTGGATGAATACATTACTGATGAGTTGGATACTGGAGCTTACAGTGATGAAAATGGTGTGGAGAAACCAAATTCCCAACTTTCAAAATGCGAGACAAGGCAGTGGATTATAATTGGGAGGTTGGCTTTTCTTTTGGTCAAAATCAGAGGTTTAAGAAGCTATGAGAACTTATGTTATACACTCTCGAAGGGCTTTAACATTTAAAAAATAATGATATGCAAAAAATAAGAGTTGTGTGCAAGACTGGTTGTTTATGGGATGCATATTGTGCTAAAATATTAAGTGAAGAGACATGGAAGTTGAGAAACGTTGCAGGCAAGCATACATGTAGTAGGGAGTATAGGGTGAAGGTGATGAATTGTAAATGGTTATGTGCTAAGCCACACACAAGGGTTAGGGAAAATCGTGACCTCAAGATTTTATTCATAATGGAAAGGACATAACAAAAGTGAAATGTTGGTATCTGCAGAAGCAAAGCATATAGAGAACAAAGTTATGTAGTTGATTGAGTTGATGTGAGTTTTAGAGATCAATTTACAAAGATGTATGACTATTGTCATGAATTATTGACGTCCATTGCGGGTTCTACTATCAAAGTTACCACAACCCCTTATCAAGGAACTGAGGCTGATTTGAAAAACCCTGATGCAATGATTTGTCGTCACTTTCATAGAGTATATGTATATTTTAAGGGATGCAGTGATAGTTTCTTCAAGTGCAGGCCCATCATTGGTCTTGATGGTGTTTCCTTAAGGGCTATTATGGTGGAATGTTGATGGCTGCCATTGGAAGGGACCCCAATGAATAAATGCTTCCAATTGCATTTGCATTTGTAGATGGAGAAACTAAAGATTCATGGACCTAGTTTTTGAAGCTCCACATAGATTATTTGGGTGGCACAAGACGATGCCAAACTTACATTATCATCAATGATCAACAAAAGGTAATATTACTAGCATAACTTCTCATTTAATTATAATGCATGTTTATTATTTCTAATGTATGTTTAGTACTTCTGTCAAACATGGTTTTCTACCAGCAATTGATGAATTTCTTTCAGGGGTTGATCAAAGGTTTTGTGTAAGACACCTTTACAACAACTTTATGAAGAAACTCCCTGAGAAAAAATTGAAAGAATTGATGTGGAGAGCTACAAAGTCAACATACATAAATGCTTGGGAAAGGGAATTGAAGGAGATCAAGGCTGCTAGTGAAGAAGCATTCAACTATTTGATCCAAATCCGACCTAGACATTGGACTAAGGCAATGTTAGCTGACGCAAAATGTGACACACTGGTCAACATGTCAGAAACATTTAACTATGTCATTGTCATTCCAAGGACCAAACCATTTTTCACTATGTTGGAGGACATTAGAGTTTGTCTGATGGAAAGATGAGAGATGAATAGACAGAATTTTTTTAAGTATGAATATGTTGTTATGCCAAAGATTAAGAAAATACTTGAAAATGAATCATCTTATACCAATAACTAGCTAGTAAGGTATAATACATTCTTTTAATACTTTATAATATATAATTCTTTTCTTATGTGTAAGTTTGTTAAATGTTTCTTTAAATGATATAGACAAGATGGTGATTATGACTTTCAAATTACATATATCGCATCACATGGAGATAAGTATGTTGTTAATATATTGAAAATGGTGTGTGATTGTAGGAAATGGTTGTTGATAGGACTGTCATGATGTCATGCCATTTCTTGCATGAAACACAAACATTACAATATCTTTGACTATGTCCCATCACACTATAAGAAAGAGCAATATGCTGCATGTTATTCTAGCATGATATATCCTGCTATAAAAAGACAACCTGGAAGACCTTAAAGAAGATGAGATTGGAAACTGGTGAGCTAATGAAAGATGACTCACAGATGAGGAGAGCTAGGTATGGTATCAAGTGTAGTAAGTGCAAAGCAAGTTTACATGCTAACTTCCTCCACCACCTCCATCTGAGACACCCCTGAATCAAGTAAGCCAGAACCCACCATCTCAGACCCAAACAATCATAACCCACCACGTTAGAACCAAAGTTGGTTGTTTGGGTTTGAGAAGCTTGATTTTGACTTGGTGGATTCTGAGTTGTTTGGGTTTAAGAACCTTCCATTTTTAAACATCAACAATTACATTAACTTCATAACAGTGGTACATTGGTTGAAACCATTACATTCATTCATCATATTCAAACTAAATTACAACTGGAACAAACAATTCAACAAACTACCATTACCTATTTCTAATAAAATCCACTCCAAATGGACGTGGTTTTGCAAACTAACACCGTCCTTGACACCAAAATACCCCAAAACATAAAAATCCAAAAATGAGAGCCACCATCGACCATTTTCTTTTTGTTTTTGCTAACTCCGCCTTCAGCTTCATATTCTTTTTCTTCTGCTTCTCAATGTTCAATTCCCTTTCATATATAACATCATCATCAACTAGCTTAAAAAAGCTACAACCTTTGTCACTAGAATTTCTATAGTTTCTGCAACCCCAAAATTTATTCCCACAATTATGATTTGATGTATCAGTTATAGTTCGAATTACAAGTGATTAACCACACCTAATGTTCGGATTTGATCTTCTTCTCATAATAGATCCAACAAAACCATATGAATGTTCGTGTACCCATTGTCGTGACTGGGTTTGACATTTCAGAGAAGATGAAGGTCGAAAGAAGAAGAAGAAGAAGAAGGAGGAGGAGGAGGAGGGCCACAATAAGGGGATAAGAAGGGTCGAAGAATCCTATTTTTTCTCAATACATCCCCTTTTATATTGCTGACATACCAATGTTGTGTAATCAAATGATTTTGCCACATAACATCACCATCTGTACATAATTAACATTTTTTTTTTGAAAGTTAACAAAAGGGACCGCAAGGGTAAACTTAGAAGGACTTACGGGACCAAAATAAAACTTTTAAGAGTTATGACACCAACATAAATAAATAAATAAAGAAATAAGTTAAAGTATTGTTTGTTCATTTAATTCTTTGATAAACATTTATATAAAAGTGATCTAGTTCGAATTAAAATTTTAAATAATTTCAACTAAATAAATTTTAAGAAGTTTTTTAAAGTAATTGACGGAAAATGCAATGTAAACTTTCAAAAACTAACAAAAATATTTATATCACTTACGGTCAAACTAAGATATCTTTATAGAAACGTCAAAAAAAAAAAAAACTTTATAGAGTTAAACTATTATTTTTACTAAAACCACAATTGATAAAAATTTGTGAGCCGTTATCGAAACTCTAGTTTCTTCTCTTTTCTTTTTATTGAAATAAGTGATTTCTGCATCTATTTTGTTTTTTATTTTGTGATTTCGCCGTCTTAGTGCGATGTTGGTTTGTTTGTCGTCTTTGTGTGATGTTGTTTGTCTTTCTTGTTTTGTTCAGGTATTTGTTCAGTTTAGATTGTGAGATCAATTTCGATCTATTGCAGATCCAATCAATGACTTTGGCGTCGTCTACATTGTTGATCTAGAGACATGAGTATTTCGAAGACTTGAATATAGTCATATGTGCATGTTTTTGTACTTTGCCGTTTTATGTTATTAGTATGGATGTTGTGAGTTTGTTTGCAGATTCATCATTTTTATGTTGTGAGTTTGTTTGCAGATTCATCATTTTTATTTTTAGCGAATTTGCATTGTATCGATGTACTCAATCATTTTAAATGAATAAATATAATTTATTTTTGTAAAAAAATAAAAATGAAGTTAGTTTTAAGATTTTTCACCTTTATATCAAACACACTTTTGATAAGATATACTAATTTGACTTTTCTTTCCTGTTTGTACAAATTCAAGCAAATTTGATGGACACCAAATAACACATGGCTCTGCAGGGGAAAAAAAGGAAAATAAACTTTATTAAAACATCAAAACTTTTGCACTCGTGTGCATCATCATTATGAGAATATATATCCAGTTCAAACATTGTTTCGCTTCATTCTTTGCTTTACTTTTTTAATGAGGAAGAAAAATATAAATTTCACTGTTTTAAATTAAGAATTAATGTATTCATTTTTAAATCTAAGAGTGTATCTAAATGAGCTAATAGAGAAATTTTAAAGAATTTAGAAGAAATTTAAATAATTTAACTAAATTACCTTCATTTCTAAATATTTTTGTTTTGATGGAGTAATAATATATTGCATTATTATCATTTTTGGACAACTTTTATAAATTCTAATTTTTTAGGTCAAATTTGAAAATTAAAATTAGGGGTCAATTTATAATTTTGAAAAATTAAGGTGTAATTTTGTAATTTTAAAAATTAGGGGATATATATGTTGCAATTATTTGGAAATTTATTGGGGGTAAGTTTGAAAAGTTTGAGGAGCAAAATGCAAAATTTGAAAAATTATAAGAAAGAAGAAATTTGTTGCTCAAAATTTTATTTTTTTTTGAAATTCTTAGCTTTTAAGTGTCATTTGAAATTCTCTAAATTTATGTAAAGCAAAATACTTCATAAATTTCTATCATTTTCAAAATTCTCGAAATTATAATTCAAACAATGGAATTCACATAAAAGTATTTGAATTCTCTCAAAAACATTATATTACCTCAAAACTTTCTTTCATCTAAACACACTCTAAGGGTGTTTCAATGATATGAATCGAGTCACTTCACACATCATAGGATGTTTTATGTTTGAATTAAACTTTAAAATGCAATAGGGTTAATACACTCTTAAATGATAACTTTTTTGTCAATTGTAGTCCTACTTGACTCGAAAAATTAATTTCAACACTTTTACTTGAAGAATTTTCAAAGATTATGATTGAACATAATTCCATCCTACAAAATCGACTTATAATATAAAGATTAATTTCGTTTATAAATTCATCTCTATTTCTTGTTTAATGTGAGATTTTTAAGAAGAATATAAAGAATGTACCAGAATGTATTCGTTCTAAATTTCACCAGCTCAGATTAAATTTATTTTCAAATTAACGAAGAATAAATGATATCCATTTTGTCTTAAGTAAGTTTCTTTGGTGAAATAAGAGACACTGCAAGAATTTTATGCAGAAGATCTAAAGTTCTAGATACAAAAGACTAACGTGTCAAAAAAGAAACACTAAAGATTAATATACTCACTTGATTGGATATAAAAATAACACCTATTCCAAAAATAAATTCTAGAAAAACTTAATATGATTACCCTTCATTTGTAAGAGAAATCGATTCTAGTATGAGATAGGACTAAACAAGGGTACCTCACCTTTATGGTTCAGTTAATCTGTAGGAAAAGGCTTGGTTGGTCAAAGTGGCTGCTTTATCATGCACACATGCACTCCCATAGCCACATGCTCCACCCACTCAGCATTCACATTGACCCTCACACTCCATATGTCTCTTTCATAATACTATTTCCCATTACTCTTTGTTTTTTTTTCTACAATACATGTGGCTAGTTGGGTCCACTCTTTAAAGTTATTGGCCCCATCTTTAGCCCAATCAAACCCCTTTTATCTCTATAAAGCATGCATTGCACACATGAACGGCTCACCTTTTGACCAAAATAAAATGTGTTACAACAAAATTGATTTCTACGGTTCTTTTGAAGTTTTAATGATAATAAAATATTAAAGAATAATTGAATTTGTTAATATATGTTGAAATGCGCATGATCATAAATTTAAATTTAATAAGGTCTGAACATGTATAAGAGCATCATATGCAACGGCGAAGCTAACCATTTTCTTTTATGAGAGGGCTAAATTTAAAAAAGTAAATAAAGTGTATTTTATGTGTTGTCTTGACAATTTTTATTGTTAATAAAACTCTATTTGTAGCTACTTAAAAGTGTAAAAATAAGATGAAATATATCTTTTTTTTGACAGAAAGATAAAATGTATCTATCAAACAAGTGGATATATTTTGGATTTTCTTTTATACTAGTTTTTGACAAATAAACTTATTTGTAGTAGCTAAATATATATTATTGGGGTAGCTAATTACATAATATATTAAAATTTTAAAATAAAAAATATTTTGTGGGGTGGCCAAAGCTACCTCATGGTGAAAGCATAGCTTTGCCCCTGATCATATGCACAAAAGAAGCTCAAAGACTATGGTAGAAGATCTGAAGAATGGTCAATCAGAAGTCAACAATTTGGATAAAAAAAGGATGATACTAGGAAGAATCTGACTTGGAGGACCTCTAGACTCAGAAGATCTTAAGGGAGCCAAACTCCATGTCAGTTTTGTCCATTTCTATAGCTGTCTCTATCAAAGTCTGATAGTACAGTTTGTCTTCTTCTGACCAGATGTAGAAACCAACAAATAACTTTAAGGACAAAGAGAATGAACAAATAATTTCAGTTTATGCAAAGGAATTTCAAATGTCTAATAAACGAAACTATCCATATCAAGCAAAGAGCCAATGTTCTTGATTTGAAGATTCTCAACGACTCTCAAATCTTTACTTTTATAAGGAGCTGAAGACTTGAAGAATAATAACAAGACTCTGCTATTTTTACTATGCCATTATTTTGCCTAAATCAAATAGTGCAAAAGAACAGCTAAGAATTTCTTATCAAAGTTTGTATATTAGAAATTTCAAGTCTTTAGAGTCTGTTCTGATTTGTTCAGTTTACATCTCTGATTGTATATCAAGTGCAAGAACAAATCTTGTTTTTTTGTAATCTAGTGAGATTATAGTGAAATCCCTTGAAAGTACAAGGGGATTGGATGTAATAGCCCGATTTTCGCTAGATTTATTCTATTATTTATTTATGTGTTTATATGTGCTAATATGTGATTAATTGCCTCTGTGTGTATTTTGGGTTAGGATTAGTGGATTTCGGTGCTAGAAGGGTATTATGGTCATTTTAGACTCAGGGGTATTTTGGTCATTTTGTGAGCAAGGGTAAATTAGTAATTTCATGGTGAGGGTTATTTTTAGTGTTCAAGTGAGAACTATTATTTTTACTAAGTTACTATTCGGTAGTGATAATTAGTTTTAGACCAGTAATTATTTGATAACTTTTAACCGTTAGTGGATAGAAACTTTGGGAGTTAGTTTATAAGTGTTGTGAGCCCATTAAGACATTAAGTGGGTTAAGCCCAATTGTGTAGAGACTATATAAGTATTAGTCATTAAAGAAAATAGGGTCACATAATCATTTTACAATTTTGAGAAGAGGTAGAGAGAGAAAGGGGGAAAGAGGAAGAGAAGAGGGTTGTTGAGAATCTTGAAGAG